>Ga0210057_1005281_pt1 | contig 16695 bp, 17 predicted proteins | sample CryGeyCG2114_010_2_FD_183968 | JGI IMG/M metagenome (GOLD analysis project Ga0210057, IMG submission 183968) | Groundwater microbial communities from aquifer - Crystal Geyser CG10_big_fil_rev_8/21/14_0.10 (SPAdes) (version 2) | ecosystem: Environmental > Aquatic > Deep subsurface > Groundwater ...
TATGACCGAACCAATGGGCGATATGAAGCCTTTTTGGGGAGGCGGCAAAAGCCATTTAGTTTCCCTTACCTTTGCTTGGTAAAGGGTAAAACAAAGTTTGGCAGAACAAAAGCCAGGAATCAAAAAGATTCCTGGCTTTTTCAGCATCATAACAAAAATTGAAGAAAAAACCAAGTTAAGATAGAATAAAAAAAGTATGATGATTAAAATTTTTGGCGATAAAAAGATAATAATCAGGAAACTTTCAAAAGAAGATTTAAGAAATGCTAAAAAATTTCAGGATTTTATTAATGCTTTAGTTAAAGAAGGAGCTCAAATTACCGTTATAAAAAAGAAAATATTAGAAGAGGAAGTTGACTGGTTAAAAAGCCATCTTAAAAAGACAAAGGATGCTAAAGGGGTTTTCTTGATGGCGGAAGCTGAGAATAAACTTGTGGGCAATACAGAAATTACTTTAAATGAAGGACGGCAAAGTCATATTGGAATGCTGGGGATATCAATCAGAAAAGATTATCGCGGAATTGGTTTGGGGAAGTATCTGATGAAAGAAATTCTAAAATTAGCTAAAAAAGAGCTTAAACCAAAACCTAAAATTATTAGATTGAGCGTATTTCCAACAAACAAACCAGCGATCGGGCTTTATAAAAAATTCGGCTTTAAGGCAGTGGCAACAATCCCAAAGCAGATTCAATATAAAGGAAAACTGATTGACGAAATAGTAATGCTTAAAGAATTATGAAAGAAGTGAAAATAAAATTTAAAATCAAATCGGTCAATAAAAATGATAAAGACTGGATAAGAAATTTTATTGTGAGAAAATGGGGATCAGAAAAGATAATAATCCACGGAAAGATATTTTATCCCTCTGCTCTCCCAGGGTTTATTGTCTATAAGAAAAACAATTATTTAGGGCTCGTCACTTACATTATTAAAAAGAATATCTTAGAAATAATTACTATAGATGCTGTTGTCTATAGAAAAGGAATTGGGACAGTACTTTTAAAGGCCGTAGAAAAAGTGGCTCGCAAGCGTAAGTGTAAAAGAATTAGAGTCGTTACCACCAATGACAACGTTGATGCTTTGCGTTTTTGGCAAAAAAGAGGATTTCTTATTAAGACTGTTTATCCAAACGCCATTTCTCTTTCGCGAAAACTGAAACCTGAGATTCCTTTAATTGGAAATTACGGAATTCTAGTAAAAGATGAAATAAAACTGGAGAAGTTTATAAGATAAAATACCTGTATTTATAGCAATAAATGAAAGCAAGTAAACTATATAGGCAACTAGAAAAAGATTTTATAAAACCTTCTTTGAGAGATGATTGGACGGAAAGAATGCGTCCTATCTTTGGTTTCATTGCTAAAAACTTCAAAAAGCGTTCAATAGGATTGGTTTGCGATAATACCGAAGAAATCAGCAAGGTTTATACAGCTATTTTCCCGACAAAAAAAGTTATGCAAACAATTTTGGATAGAAACGAAAGCGATGCTATGTTATTTGTCCACCATCCGGCAATTTGGAATATCACAAAAGCTCCTAATGTTTTTCAGCCAATGGATAAAAAGTTATTAAAAGAATTCAAAAAAGAAAGAATTGCCATTTATAATTTACATGTTCCCCTCGATAATTACAGCCAATATTCTACGAGTGTTAATCTAGCGAAGGCACTCGGGATAAAATCGCTCCGAGCGTTTGCCCCTTATTTTGGAGGATTAGCCGGAGTATATGGTGAAACCAAGTTGAAAACCGTTAAAGATTTAATAAGAAAAATAGAAGAAACAGTCCACCATAAGGTGAAATTATACCCTTATGGATCGAACGAAATTAAAAATGGGAAAATTGCTTTAATTGCTGGAGGTGGCAATATTCCAGAAGAAATTTCAAACATTACTAAAGCAGGAACAAATGTCTTTATAACCGGCGTAAGTAGATTAAGTAAAAATTACAAACCTTCAGTGAAGGCTCATTCTTTATTAAAGGAATTTAAAATTAATCTCATCGGCGCAACCCATTATTCCACAGAAAAATTTGCCTGTATGGCTATGTGCCAATACTTTAAAAAATTAGGATTACTATCCGAATTTATTGAAGGGAAGCCAGACTTAGAAGATATATAGAATAATTAAAAATAAATGCCCAAAAATATAGAAATATTAGTCAGAGCAGTTATCCAAAATAAAGGAAAGATTTTAGTTTGTCAGAAAATAGGAAAAGATTACAGAGGGAAAGATTATTATTTCTTTCCCGGCGGACATATGGAATTTGGCGAAGGCGCAAAAGAAGCTTTGAGGCGAGAGCTAAAAGAGGAATTGGGTTTGGAAATCAAGAAAACTTCTTTTATTGGCGGTTCAGAACATTTATTCAAAGGAGATGGCGGAAAGCATCATGAAATCAATTTAGTTTTTGATGCCCAAGCCTATAGAATAAATGTCGTCAGCAAGGAAGACCACCTTCGATTTTTCTTATTTAACAAAAAAGAGTTGGCCCAAAAGAATATTTTGCCAGCGGTTTTAAAAAAGGCAATTTTAAAATGGCTAAAAGATAAAAAAATGTTTTGGACTAACGGATTAAATAAATAATCTATGGATATAGAATACGAAGCGACGTTTGTAAATATAGATAAAGATGAAACAAGGGATAAGTTGGAAAAAGCCGGCGCAAAATTAATCCGGCCGGAATTCTTGCAAAAAAGAACTGTTTTTCATTTGTCGAAAGGATGTAAAATAAAAAATGGCTGGATAAGAGCAAGAGACGAAGGAGATAAAATTACAATAACTTTAAAGGTTGTTGACGGCGTAAAAATTCATAACCAAAAAGAAATAAATTTAGAGGTCAATGATTTTGCAAGAGCCAATCAATTTCTTGCAGCTCTTGGCTGTAAGGAAAAAGCCTATCAGGAAAACAAAAGAGAATTATGGGAGTTAGGCGGTGTTGAAATAATGCTTGACGAATGGCCTTTCCTTGAACCGATTCTTGAGATAGAAGGAAAATCAGAAAAAGCCTTAGGCCGGGAATTAAAAGAAGAATTGGGTTTGAAAATTAATAACAAGCAAAATGATTTGTCCATTTTGTAAAAGCAAAAAAGTGCGCGGCATTATTTATGGGGAAATCGGATTCAGAGATGGGCAAGATGAAATAGAATTTGAAAAGAGGTATGTGTTGGGCGGTTGCACAGTAAGCGACGATAGTCCGATATTTCATTGCGATAATTGTAGTAAGGATTTCGGAACGGTTAAAGAAAAAAAACAAGAAACAGTTGAAGAGGACGGAAAAAAACGGAGCGACATAAGGCCGGGTTTGCGTGTCGCTATTGTAAAAAAAATAGACCAGCCGACAGGGAAATTAACAGAGGGCATAGTGGCTGATATTTTGACGAATGTTTCTTTTCATCCGCGCGGGATCAAAGTCCGCTTGCAAACCGGCGAAGTCGGCCGAGTTCAAAAAATATGTGAAAAATGATAAAAGTGCTAAGGAGGAAAGTTCAACTATCAACAACCAGCTAAAAAGGTTGTTTTTTGTTGACAGAAATGCCCAAATGGATTAATTTGAAGACAGCAGTTTGAAAACTGAATACACTAAACCAACCCAAAAGGAGGAAACGGAAATGACAATAATAGCTTGCGGCGACGAGTATACTGATGAGACTAAAGAAGCCTTAGACGAGGCAGCGAAAGGTTATAACTCTAAGATTACTCAGGAAGTCTGGGGAGAAGTTTTTGAGAAAGAAATGCCTCAGGTGAGGGAGGAAGTTGGGAGACTTGAAAGGGAAGGCAGTGAGAAGATCGAAGAGATTAAGGAAGATTTTAGAGAGATAATAGAAAAGAATTTCGAGGTGAAATTTGAACCTCCAAGAGAACATGAAAAAGAAGCATGGAAGCTCGATGATTTTGAAAAAGAAGGATTTGGCCCTATTGCTCGTCCACTGCCCGAACCTAAAGGATTATTTGGAGATATTAAATCAGAAAAAATAGACGAAGTAGAAGATGAAGTAAGAATAAAAGAAGGAAAAATAGTAATAGAAAGAACATTGGGCACAAGAGATCCAGAAACAGGTACTATTACGGGATACGAACCACGAAAGGAAGAAGAAATAAAAGAAAAGGTGTTTCAACTTCAAGAAGCACTTCGTACTGATTTTGAAGATAAAGCTACGCCAGAAGAAAAGGCAATTATAAAAGAATTAGAAATCGCAAAAGATGCTGAAAAAATACAGCGAGAATGGATAAAAGAAGGAGCCCGTATTCATGAAAAAGGACATCACATTCTAGATAGGATTTTTACCCCAACTAAGGAAGCAAAATTGGAAAAATATTATCAGGAATGCAAAGAAAGAGATAAATTTATTAGCCACCGAGCTCAAAAGGATAGACATGAGTTTTATTGCGAGAATCTAAGAGTGTTTTGTACCCAAGAAGGTGATAAGAAGGTGAAAGAATGTCATCCTGGAATGTATCGTTTAATAGAAAATGATGTTAAATTTCTAGAGAGTTGGGAAATGGTAGAGGAGTATTATAAAGAAAAATAAAAAAGAAGTTCTTTGTTTTTCAAAGGTTTTAAGAGGCATTGATTTTAATGCCTCTTTTATTCTGATCTACTGCAAATTTGCTAATTTGTAAGAAAGATGATATAATATTTAATATTAGAATAATTTTATAAAAATTATTAAATTAACTAAATATCAAAAATGAAAAAAACAATAAAAATTTATAAACGAAATAGCCTGGCTACTTGGAAAGGAATAAATGAAAAAGGAGAAATAATTTATGATCGGATTTTAGGAGAAATTAGACACATCAGAATAGAACCAGATACAAGAGATAAAAAAATAACCAAGATCTGTAAACATGATGAACTAATACACATTGGCTATTGGGACGGACTAAAAGAATGTGGCCCTATAACAAAGTGTAAATTATGTGGTAAAGAGATTTACCTTACCTGGGAGGAATGGAATGCAATTCCAAAAGAAAAAAAAGTGCCAATTGAAGATACGCCCTGGATGAAAAAGCGCAGAAAGATAATGAAAAAAACAAGAGAAGTAATTGAGGAAACACTTAGCGAGCCTGAAATAGCCAACATGGAGCCTGAAGAGTTTGTAAAAAGATACGATGAGTTTATAGAAAAAATGGAAAGAAATATCAAGAGAAGAGTTAAAATTACAAAAAATAGAAAAATCGAGAAAGAAATCAATAAAATTAACGAAAAAATAGAAAAGAAATAGATAAGAAAAATTCTAAAAATATTTTTTAATAGTGCTTTTTTGTTTTAACCTTCTCATTTCATAAAAAAACTTGACGAAAACATCAAGTATGTTTATAATTAAAAGTGGTTCTCTCCAAATTTAATAACAAGAAAGGAGAAACAAAATGAAAGAAACAGAAAAGGTTGATTGGGAACAAATAATGGAGATTATTCAATTAGAAGATAATCTCAATGTCAAATTCCCTCAGTCCTACCGGCAATTCTTACTAGAGAAAGGGTCAGCGGTGATTGCTGGGTATCAGATTTTTGGTTTGCCAGAAAAGAAACCAAGGGAGAAAGAGATTAAGGAAGAAAAAGGAATTTTGCTTGATTTTCAGCTCGGAGATCCCAGAAGAGAAGGCTTTGCTTGGATATCTAATTATCAAGAGAGAATTGTTGGGCTTTGTAGTCGTCCAGATTGTTGGTTCTGTAATCTTGAAGAGAGAGAAAAGCTAAAGGATTTCCAGGGCGGAGAGTTAAGAGTAAATCTTATTCCCTATCAAAGAGCAAGCAGAAAGTTTGGCGCGGCCTACAATGAAAATAGCAACATTAAAAACTAAATAAAGAAAAGGAGGAAATGAAATGGCAACAGCTTGTGGTGACGAGTATACTGATGAGACTAAAGAAGCCTTAGACGAGGCAGCGAAAGGTTATAACTCTAAGATTACCCAGGAAGTTTGGGGAGAAGTTTTTGAGAGGGATATGCCTGAGGTGGAGAGGGCGATAGAGGAGAGGTGTGTTGAATGTTTAGAAAACCAAGCAAAAAATGCCCAAGAGGCTATGCGAGAGAGTTTAAAAGATGCTCCATCTACTACTGAGCTTGAGAAACAAGATTTGGAAATTTGGCCAAGCCGAGAAGAAAGGGAGATAATGGTTAAGACAGGAAAAGAATTGGGAATGTCAACAGCGGATAAAATATATACGCCACCCATAGTAGGAACTCCTGGGGTAGAGAATATGAAAGAGAAAATTAGGGATGTAATGGAAGCTCTTCATACCAGTGAGATACCTCCTTGGTTTAGAGATGTAAACGCTTTTAGCAAGATAATGTTTGTTGATAAACAAGGAGAAGAAGGAATCACGGGACCAAAAGTAGCAGATTTTAATACTAAGACAGGAGTTTTACACATTTATAGGAATCAAGAGGGAAAGTTTCCATCGATAGAAGAGATAAGGCAGAAAATATTACCACACGAGACTTTTCATGCAAATAGAGATGGATTCATGGAGAGGATTGAGGCCAATAAATATGAATGGATGAAAGTTAATGAAAATGAACTTCAGCTTCCTTCTGAATATATCGGGAAGTTAGAAGAGGCATGGAGAAAAGATGAAATTTCAACTGCGCTACGAGACGAAGAATTGGCAGCAGAATGGTATAAGAGATATATAACGGATCAATGCTCAGAAACAACTGCTGAATTTTTTAATAAATATTTCTCAGAGTAAAATCACAAGAAATAACAAAAACTCCGTGCTTTACGGAGTTTTTTTATTGGTTTTCTTGAAGTATTTTCTCTATCTCTTGTTTTACCTCAGATCTAGAAAGAGAAGTAGTTTTGCTTAGTAAATCAATAATTTCAGAGATATTTTCTTTTATTTCTGGTGGATTTAGCCACATAATTCTACTTTTTTTATTTTCTTCTCTCTTTTCCTCTTCAGTAAGTTTTTCCCAGGGTACCATTTCACCTTTTTTATTTTGATAAAGTGGAATTTCAATAGTCATAGTTTATTATTTACTTTAGTAAGAAGAATTCTCACATTAACCTCTTTTTTTGAGAATTCTTTTTTTATCTTCAATCGCTCTTAAAATAGCATTTCTTATTAATAAAGTAGCAAAAGTAGAAAATCTATAATTACTCCTCCAATCATATATTTCAACTGCTCGAAAAAGTCCTAAATTCCCCTCTTGAATTAGATCGAGCAATGATAATTTTTTAGTTCTTGGCACATAATACTCAGCAATTTTTACAACCAATTTCAAATAAGCCCTCCCTACTTGTTTTCTAGCCTCTTCATCTCCTTTTTCAATTCTTTTAAATAATTCCTTTTCTTCTTCAGCATTCAAAACCGGAAGTTCACCTATTTCTTTTAAATATTTTTGGATTTCCTCAAAAGGTTTTTTTGGGACTTTCTTTTGTAATTTTTTTCCCTCAACTAATTTAGGTAATCTATTATCTTTAATTTTAATTTTTAATTTTAAAAGCGGTATTATTAGTTTCTCATAAAGAAGTAGTGTTTTCTTAAAATCTTCTTCTGTTCCTATTCTTTCCTCTTTTTTTATTTGAAAAGTGCGTAAAATTTCTTCCTTTGTAACAAAACTTCGAATTTTAGCTTTTTTAATAAAAGCTTCGATCTTTTCTTGAATATTGGTACCTTTTATTTTAGCCATAACTTAATCAGTGTAGCATACTAATTAATTAAAAACAAGATTTGACATAAATACTTAAAATGGTATGCTAGAATTAGCCCTTAGAAAATTAAATAAGTAACGAAAAATCCAAAAAGGAGGTAACTGAATATGGAAAGAAGAAGTGAATTAAAGAGAAGTTTAGAAAGAGAGATTAAAGGAATAGAACTAACACTTGATGTCAAATTCCCCCAGTCCTATCGTCAATTTCTGATGGAACAAGGATCAGCGGTGATTGCTGGGTATCAGATTTTTGGTTTGCCAGAAGAGAAACCAAGGGAGAAAGAGATTAAGGAAGAAAAAGGAATTTTGCTTGATTTTCAACCCGGAGATCTCAGAAGAGGAGGTTTTGCCTGGATATCCAATTATCAAGAAAGAATTGTTGGTCTTTGTACCCGTCCAGATTGCCGGACTTGTAATCTCAAAGAGAGAGAAAAGCTAAAGGATTTTCAGGGCGGAGAGTTGCGAGTAAATCTTATTCCCTATCAAAGAGCAACCAGAAAGTTTTACATTGCCCATCTTGTTTCAGCTCCTGAGAAAGAGACGATGGCAGAAAAACCCAAAACCTCTGTTTTGGAAGCAACAGAGATTTTAAGAAAGAGAAGGCCAGATTTGTCAGAGAAATTAGTTGCTATTTCCTTTCATCCTTTGAAAGATAAGGTTTTGTGCCTCAATACAGAAAGTGGAGTTTTAGTAGAAACTACTCTCAAAACCGAGACCAAGTTAATTCCAATCAGCAACTCCCTCAAAGAGTGGATTGAAGAATGGAAAGAAAAGGAAAATGAAAATGCCAAATTCTTTCCTGCCAGGCAGAGAGTGGAGAATAGAAGGAATGAGATAAGAGAGAGAGTAATTAGAAGAGAGGTTGATAAAAAGTTCAAAGATAAATGCCCTGTCTGTCAAAGAGGAGGAAGGGGTCAATACTTGGTTTGCGAGCAGTGTTTTAGAGGCTGGAGAGAAGAAACCCGCTCAGAGGTAGATTTAATAGATTGGGTTGAAGAGAAACTGGAGCAAAGAAAGGTAAGTCTTCCTAAGTTTACAGCCAAAGGCGGAAAAGATATTCACCATATCCATCTTAGGCCCCAAGATTGGCATTCCTGGAGATACGCAGTTAAAGATTACCTTGTCATTTTAGCTGCTTTCAGATGGAACTATACCTTTGATTGTTTAGAAGTAGACGAATGTTGGAGTGCCATTGATGATCCTCGGTTTCCGCCAGGAGAGGCCACTAAAGCTTTGTTAATATCGCTTTTTGCCCAGGCTCTGGATTTTGGCGGTTCTCTAAATCTTCTCTTTACCAAGTATATTGGTGAAGATGAGGAGACAGGGAGAATCGTTGAGAGAAACTGGCGAAGAATTCTGTCAACTCTTTCTGCAGAGCTTCGAAAAGAAGCTGAAGAAGGAAGAGGAAGAATCCACCGGCCAATTCCTCAAGAATTAGTTGATTTAGCTCAAAGATACGACGTAATTTTCAGCGGAGCTGAGAAAGGAAAAATCTCTCATCAAGAAGGAGTGGAGCTTTTTGTCAGACTTTTTGAGTTTCCAACTGAAGCTCGCGAGAGAATTGACCGGCTTGAAAAAGCAAGTTATCTGACCAAAGAAGCTCTTTGCTTTGTCTTAGCTGCGAGAATTTGGGAAAGGGAAGAGGCAATCTGGTTTTTCCTGAATGTGCCGCGACCAGAGGCGATTGTTTTGGGGACAGATGTTCCAGAAAACAGATTGCTCTATTCTGAATCTATGAATTGGGGCAGGGCAGTTTATCTTGCCGGCTTATTGAAGCAGAAAATTTTGGTTGATTTAAGCGGTGGTCTTTCAGAAGAAGAAAGAGCAGGAATAGATTGTCAATTGGAGCCGGAGGGAGAATTCTGGATTCTGAAATCCGGTGATGAGTTTGAGCTTCCTTGGATGATTAAAGGAAGCGAGCCGGTTCGGGTTATTCAGGGAGAGTCAGTTCTTTTTCTCTCGCGACCTCAACAAACCACTCAGTCAGAGAAGGATAAAATCTGGCTAGCAGAAAAGATTGAATTTTTGGCAAAAGCGGAAAGCGAAGCTGAAATTCGCTGTCTCTTGCTCAGTTTTGAGTTTTCTGACCTCAAATACGGGATGAAGATTTCAGAGGAAATGAAAGAGATTTCCAGGGAAGCCGCTCAAAAAGGAGTCAATTTGCTTTTCTCGCCATTCAAGTTGGATATCTTAAACGATGAAGCTGAAGAGAGAATGGCAAAAGCCAGAAGAATGCGGCGCTTTGAGCCAAGGAGCGCGCCTGTAAAGCTCCGGCTTATTGAAACGCCAAAAGAGGTCTGGCAGGAACCGGCTCTTCGCTATTCGGTTGAGGATACTTTAAGCGCTGCCAGTTGGATTAGAAAGAAGATTGACCTGAGATTAGGGAGAATTCGTTTCAGGACGAATTCTCAAGTTGTAGAGCGAATCGCTATACAAGACCCCAGAAACAAAAAGATTGCTGAGTTTGACGGAAAAGAAAGCGAAGAAATTTTGGCGGCTTTAAGGTCGGAACAAGGGATTACCCTTCCTTTTGTTCAGCCGGAAGATGTGCCAGAGTTTGTTGAAAGAACAGGTGGAAAAATTCGTTCAGCTCTGAAAGATGTTCAAGGTGGAATAATAGCAGTGGTTCCGCCTTATGAAAAATCAGCCATTGATTCTGAAGTGAAGCCGATTGAGAAGCCGATAGTAATCTCGGTTCCGGCTGATTTTCAATTCCCGGTCAATCCCGAGAATATTGGCTACAGTAGATACAAGCAGGGTCATCGAAAGGAAGAAATTAGAAGATTCCACGAGCAAATTCAGGAAGCTTTAAAGAATGGCCAACCTTTGGCTGTTTCATATCTTCCTCACGAGCTTTTTCCTGAAGTGATCCGAGATTACCTGTATTACACCACTTATTCCGAGTATCGGGAAGAACCATTTTTGTTCTTCTTCAAACGGCGAAAGAGATACGAAAGAAGAGAGCCTCAAGAGCCGGTAATGCTTCGGATTAGCTATCAGGATGGCACAGAAGGAGAACCTTTTCCTTTGTTTTGTCTCTTAGAGCCAGAACCTGAGAGATTCCCCAAGCCAACCAATCTTTTTCAACATAAGATGGGTTCCATCTCAATGCGTCATGTCAATCTGGATTTGATAACCGAAGGTTATCTTATGCAGAATATAATGATGAGGCGGAAAGGCAAAGAGAGCGCGGCGGCTCAGGAAGACTACGCTTTCAGAAGGACAGGGCATTTCCTCAGTAATTTTGTTGACTTGGTTCAACACAAGAACGTAGAGGAAATTACCGCCAATGACAAAAGATTCCAGTTTCTCTGGAATTGGTTAAAGTTAGAAGAGCGGAAATATGAAGGTTTAGAGCTTCATATTTTCCAGACTGGTCTTGAGCCGGCAGTGGTGGGAATGTATCGGGCGGTGATTGAATTTTTGCGGAAAAGACGGAGTGAACTGGTGGTCGTGCCCCGATTGATTAGCCACAGAGAGTGGAGAAAGCAAAGAGAAGAAAAGGGAATTAAAGGAATTAGCGAAGATGTTTACTTAAGAACCACAGAGTGGTTCTAAGGAAGAAAGGGTAATGAAAAATATCCTAATATTCAAGGGTGGTGAAAGCCACCCATTTTTATTTGACAGAAATATGAATTAAATTTAAGCTAAAAATAGCAGCCTTGACAATTGAATATGGGCTGAAACTCAGAAACCGAAAGGAGGAAATTGAGATGACAAAGGAAATTACCCTAAGGTGCAAGAATTGTGGGAAGCCGTTTGGCTATTCCGAAGAGGCTTATCAATTGATGGCAGAGAAGGGCGAAAGCAAAATTGAGCGATGCGAAGAGTGCCGAAAAGAGCATGGGAAAAGGATTAGAGGAATAAAAGCGCCGTACTTTCCATTTAGAGAAGTGGTCCCGTCGGCAGAATTTACGCTTTTCCCGCCAAGACATACTTCTCATGGTAAGCGAGCCTTGCGGCAAGAAGAGAAAAAAAGAGAGGATTGGGATTTTAGTATCACAGATGAAGAAATTTTAACTCTTTATCAGAAGCTTGAGGAAAATCAGGTAGTAATTGTGGCAAGCCCAACAGGGACAGGTAAATCAATTTTCATTCCAAAGAGATTGATTGAAGCGCCAGAGAGTTATTCAGGCGATTTTGTTAACCGGCTTATCCGCCAAGGTCAGATAATTATCACCCAACCCAGAATTTTAGCTACCGAGAGCGTACCACGAAAGCAAGCTCAAATATCAGGTTCCAGTGTCGGGCCCGGTCATTTAATTGGTTTTCGCCATAGCGAAGAAGATCTTTCAGACAGATGGAATAGAGTAATTACCATTACTGACGGAACTCTGCCAAATTGGATAAGAGAAGGAAAATTGGGTCAGTACAGCTTAATTATAGTTGACGAAGCTCACGAGAGAAGCTGTAATATTGATTTGATTTTGGGATTTTTCAGGCGAGAGCTGTTAAAATATCCCCAGCTGCGGCTGATTATTTCTTCAGCCACCATTAACGCCCAGAAATTCTTGGATGCCTTCAGAGAAATGAAAATTTCTGCTGAGCTTTTTGACCTCTCTTTTTTGGCTGAAAAGAAAAAGCACAAAGGCTATATCCATTTTTGGAAAGATGATAGCGCCTATGTTCTATCTCCGAAAGGAGTCTTAGAAAAGACCTCAAATTGCAATTGTTGGTTTTGCCAGAAGCTTGCAGAAGAAAAAAGAAAGTTCTGGGAGGGTCAGAAAGATGATGTCAGAGAGCAGGAATTGCCGGAAGTGATAACTAATTTGGTGTCAAAAATTCTTGGAGAGACTAAAGAAGGAGACATTTTGGTCTTTTTGCACGGACAAAGAGCGATTGATGATACGGTGAGAATAATCAGGGCAAAGCATAGCGAAAGACTCGTAGAGGTTATTCCCGCTTATCGGAAGGTTCAAGAAAAGGTTGAAGAGAGATTGGCGCAGAAAACCAATAAACGAAGAGTGATTGTTGGCACCAATCTTCTGGAGACTTCTCTTACGTTTAAAGGTGCGGTTTACGGGATTGATTCCGGCTATATTAAGGAAGCCAAATGGGATCCTGATACTCAAATCTCTACTTTGCCGACAGAGCGGCACAGCCGGGACGGCAGAAAGCAGAGATGGGGCCGGCTTGGCAGAATAGAAGACGGCTATGTATATAATCTTTACACCAGAGGGGAGTTTGAAAAAGCAGAAGAACATACACTGCCGGAGATTACCAGAAGCTGCCTTGAAGATTCTTTAGTCAGTCTAAAAGGAGCTGGGATAACTGAGACTGAGCAGTTTCCCTGGATGGAGAAATCATCTGACCACCCTCAAATGAAAGGGGAAATAGAAAGGTCTCATCAATCTCTAAAAGAAAGAGGAGTTGTTGATCGAAAAGGAGAGATTGTTGAGAAAGCTCTTGAGTTGATGGGTATTCCTAGGTCCTCAAATGAAGCCTCTTTTTTGTTTTCAGCTGATGAAGAAGGTTGTTTGTTTGAGGCAATGACCACTCTTTGGTTGATGTCTACCAGAGAAGGAGAAGTAAGAACCGGAGTCAATCTTTACAGTTCGGGTCTTGGTCTTCTACTCTGGGAGCAGGATCGGGAAGCCAAAACCAAAATGAAGGTTTGGGCATTGCATCAAGGACTGAGAGTGGGTTGTCGGGATGATTTGGATTTTGCCATCAAGTTGGCATATTGCTTTAGGAAAGCCGAAGCTGAAGATAAAGCCAAAGAGTGGACAGAATACCACTTTGTCAATCACGAGAACCTTCAAAAGATTCTTTCTGAGATAGATAAGTTGATTGCCGAAAGACTCGGCGAAGAAAGAGAAGAATCAGTTCGCGAGATTGACATAACCCAGCTAGATAAAATCCGTTCTCTAATGGCAACCGCCTGGCCAGAAAAGATAGTTAATTTAAAGCAAGGAGAGCCAACTACTTATCCGGTAGCAGGGAAAACAAAAGTAGGAGTAGTTTCTCCTCTTTGTGTTGGTAATTGGCAGGGGAAAAAGAAAGCGGTTGTCGCATCTGCCATTGAGGGAGAAGCGGTTATTGAGGGTTATCCCCGGAGAGTACCAGTAGCTTCTTTTATGGTTCAGCTCCCGGGTCAGAGAGAAGGAGAAAACCTCTTTGTTGACGGAAGACTGCCGGTCGGTAATTGGGTTCAGATTGAAGAAAAGAAACCGTTTGATAGAGATTTTCGGATTGGCGATACTCTTGAAGTAAAGATTGAGCAAGTAAAAAGAGATCCTGTTGGAAAAGGCGGCTGGATTGTCGGAAGAACTAAGGAAAATTTTGAAATCCCGGTAGAGCTAAGAGAAATGAGTCTTTCTCCTTGGGGCCCGGGCTTGGAATGGATCGAAGGCCAAACTCTAAGCCTTACCGTAAAGGATCTCGACGCAGGCGGCTTTCCTCAATTAAGTAATATCAAAAAAGTAATTGAGGATCTAAGCGCTATACGGAAAGAGATTTCTGAAAAGAATACCTTCCCAGGTTATGTCGTTGAGATAAACGAAGAGGAAGAAAATGCAACCGCTGTTATACAAAGAGAGGATGGGATAATTCACCCCTTTGAGATTTACAAAGACTTTGTGCCTGGAAAAGAGATTTCTAATCTCAGAATCGGCGAGGAAGTGATTGTGGGTCTTTCCTTACCAAAAACCGAGAAAGATCATATCCAGGCTGACCGTCTGACAAAAGAGGAAACTGACAATATTCATGTTCTTACCAATGGAGAATACGATAGAAATAAGGGTGAAGTATTTTTCCCATATTGTCTGGAAAACAATGACTTCAATAATTGGCTTGCCAAGACAGAGACCATTGATTTTGTAAAGCGACACTCGTGGCAATATTGCCTTATTGCCGGAATTGAAGCCCTGAAAGAGAGGTTATCTCAGTTAAAGGAAATGGATGAGGTAGAAGGGATAATAACCCAAATTGATTACGAAGAAGATGGCAAAACCATAAAATCTGCCCAGGTAGTTGTAAAGGGTAATATTCCAGGCTTTGCTTTTGGCAGCGACCTTGGATCACTGTCTGTTTCAGAAGGAGATAGGATCCAATTTTGCGTTAAGGCAGTTGATCCTAACTCAGGCTATCTCAAGTTGGTTAGTAAACATAGTGAGGATGAAAAGAAAAAGAAACACGAAGAATTTATAAAACGTACTCAGGCCAATATCCGGAGATGGGAAGGCAATATAAGAAAAGCTAGACAAAATATTGCCAAAAACCAGGTTGAACTCAGAACTGCTAGAACTAAAAACTACGAAGATACGGTCAAATCATGGATTGCAGAAGATGAGAGAAAAATTCGAGATTGGCTATATAAGATAGACGATGCGAGAAGCAAGTTGAGATAACGCTAAAGATAATAAGTTTAAGCCGAAGCAACATATTGCTTCGGCTTTTTTGTCTGTTTTGATTAAAGGTGGTAAAATAGTAAAGAAAATTATAAATAAAAATGTCAAACATGCCTAAAAAAGAAATTGAAGTCCTAGTAAGGATAATTATCCAAGATAAAGGGAAAATTTTAATTTGCAAGAAAATAGGAAAAGATTATAGGGGAAAAGATTATTATTTCTTTCCTGGCGGACATGTGGAATTTGGCGAAAGCGCAAAAGAAGCTTTAGATAGAGAACTTAAAGAGGAACTGGGTTTAAAAATAAAAAAATGTTCATTTGTCGGTGGTTCAGAACATTTATTTACCGAAGACGGCGAGAAACACCACGAAATTAACTTAGCCTTTGATGTTAAAGCAGATAAATTAAAATTGAAAAGCAGGGAAAACCATATTGAATTTTTCTTAAAAACCAAAAAAGAACTCTCAAAAGAAAAAGTCTTGCCAAAAGTCTTAACCAAAGCCATCTTAAAATGGCTTAAAGGTAAAAAGCCATTCTGGGTTAGTGAAATCGGTAAATAATTTATGGATATAGAATACGAAGCAACATTTATAAATATTGGCAAAGATAAAATAAGAACAAAATTAAAAAAGGCCGGCGCGAAATTGATTCGGCCGGAATTCTTGCAAAAAAGAACTGTTTTTAATCTGCCAAGGGGGCACAAAATAAAAGGCGGCTGGCTCAGAATAAGAGACGAAGGAAATAAAATTACAATAACTTTAAAAGTTGTTGACGGAACAAGGATTCGAGACCAGAAAGAGATAAATTTAGAAGTTAGCGATTTTGAAAAAGCCAATCAATTTCTTACAATCCTTGGCTGCCGGAAAAAAGCCTATCAGGAAAACAAAAGAGAATTATGGGAGTTAGGCGGTGTTGAAATAATGCTTGACGAATGGCCTTTCCTTGAACCGATTCTTGAGATAGAAGGAAAATCAGAAAAAGCGGTTAAATCAGTCTGTAAGAAATTAAAGTTAGATTATTCGAAGGCTTTGTTTTGCGCGATCGGCGCTGTTTACAGCAGAAAATACGGCATCTCTGAACATATGATAAACAATAAAACTCCAAAAATTATATTCAAAATGAAAAACCCGTTTAAAAAATAATAAATATATGAACTTAAAAGAAATTCAACAATTTGTTAAAAAAGTGGCCGAAAAATTTCCGGAAACAGAAAATGCTTTAGATATTTTAGCGAGACTAACAGAAGAAGCCGGTGAGGTAGCTTCAGAGATACGAAAGATAGAAAAAAAGGGGTCGAAAGTCCGTTTCGAACTTACCAGCAACAAAGAGAAACTCGCAGATGAATTAGTGGATGTCTTAAACGTAATAGCCTCTATTGCTAATCTCTACGATTTAGATATAGAGGCAGAAAGTGACAGGAGGAATATGCATATTAAAAAGGTATTAGAGATAGAAGATTAGAAAAACAGATCCTCTCAAATAGTTGATTTTCCATTTCAAAAGAGCAGTTTCTATGACTGCTCTTTTTTATTTTTGTCAGTAGTTGCTTTACAAAGATATTTTTAAATTTTAACCTGAAAATGGCTAAATTTCCTCAGAAAATCATTTTATTTATAAATATCGTGGGGGCCGATATCTAAGAAAATTGCATCGTTGTTGTCAAAAATAAAAAGAATTCTGTATTGTCCCTTT
>Ga0210057_1005282_pt1 | contig 16694 bp, 16 predicted proteins | sample CryGeyCG2114_010_2_FD_183968 | JGI IMG/M metagenome (GOLD analysis project Ga0210057, IMG submission 183968) | Groundwater microbial communities from aquifer - Crystal Geyser CG10_big_fil_rev_8/21/14_0.10 (SPAdes) (version 2) | ecosystem: Environmental > Aquatic > Deep subsurface > Groundwater ...
TATCTACACAAAGGCATTTGCATAGGATATGGTGGGTTAACTAACATAAATTGGGATACTCAAGTATCAGAGCTGTCGTTTTTAGTAGAAACTTCAAGATCAAAGGATGAAAAAACATATAACAGTGATCTTACAGCATTTCTAGACTTAATTATCAGCGTTACGTTCAATGAGCTACATATGACGAGGCTATTCACAGAAACATACGCCTTCAGAATAAAGCATATCACAATTCTTGAAAATAGTGGTTTTGTACGAGAGAATACGCTCTCTAGCCATGTAAAGATGGGAGGCAAGTATTATGACTCATATATACATAGTATAATCAAGGACAAAATATGAATCTAAAAAATAAAAGAGTCTTTGTAAGCGGAGGGAGTGGAGTCATAGGAAGATATCTCATAGACAAACTATACAAAGCTGGCGCAAAAATATTAGTCGGAGATCTCCAAATGAGACCATCTGACTGGCCAGGAGATATCGATTACTGGCAGGGTGATCTTAATAGTATAACAGCAGCTGAAATAGAGAGTTTTTGCCCTGAATATTTCTTTCATTTAGCCGCAACTTTTGAGAGATCCTCAGAAACATATCAGTTCTGGTCAGATAATTTCAATAACAACGTAGCTCTTAGCCACAACTTAATGACTATATTAAAGGACTTACCCTCTTTAAAAAAAGTTGTCTTCGCTTCTAGTTATCTAATATATGATTCATCACTCTATAACTTCAATCAACCAGATTCACAGCCTAAAATTTTGCACGAATCAGACATAATAAATCCCCGCAATCTTACGGGCATGGCTAAGCTTTCTCATGAAATGGAGTTAAAATTCCTTCAACTTTTCAAATCAGAGTTATTTAGTGTTGTTTCAGCTAGGATTTACCGAAGCTATGGATATGGATCAAGGGATGTGATCTCTCGTTGGGTAAGAGCTCTACTTCGAAAAGAACCAATAGAAATATATTCTCCTCAGAATAAATTTGATTTTATATATGCCGATGACGTTGCCGAAGGTCTCATTCGATTAGCTGTTACATCTAAGGCAACAGGAATTGTCAATTTAGGTCGCGGTAAATCTAGAAGCATTAATGAAGTAATTGACGTGTTAAAAAAATATTTTCCTGCCTTAAAAAGTGCAATCTCTGATGAGTCAACACAAAAATTTGAAGCTTCACAAGCTGACATTTCTAAATTAGTTAAGCTTACGTCATGGTCTCCTTCACAAGATTTAGAACAAGTTATTCCTAAAATAATAGAGTATGAAAAAAATCATTTGAATGGAAACTCTTCGATAAAGTCAAATCTCTTAATAACTAGCATTTCAAATAAAATTCCGCTTATTCGCGAAGTAAAAAAAGCGTTGCGCAAAGCCACAAACTCTGTCGGCATTTTGTATGGCGGCGATTCAGATCCAGAATGCTCAGGTCGTCACTTTGTAGATATCTTTTGGAAAATGCCTAGAATATCAAATTTAACTACTCAAAATCTTATTCAGTATTGTCGCAATAATAATATTAATATGATTATTCCGACTCGCGACTCAGAGCTCAAATTTTTTGGAGATATTAGGAACTTGCTAGCTGAAAAAGGAATTCAAGTGATGGTGTCAGATGCTCAAACTATTAGTGAGTGTAGCGACAAATACGAATTCTACCTACATTCATTAAAAAACAAATCCTTTGCTATACCTACATATCTTGAAAGTAGTCAGGTAAAAGAAGATAAAGTTGTTGTTAAAGAAAGGCTCGGGGCAGGATCGCGCAAAATAGGACTAAATATTACAAAGTTAGAAGCTAAGACGATAGCAGAGAATATGGAGTCGCCAGTATTTCAGCCGTTTGTAGAAGGACAGGAAATAAGCGTAGATGCCTATATAGATAAGAATCGGGAAGTTAAGGGCATAATTATGAGAGAAAGAACATTAGTTATTAATGGAGAATCACAAACCACTACAACACACACAAATCCCGAATTGGAAAAACTTGCACTCAAATTTTTTAGTTCTCATAACTTTTACGGACATGTTATGTTTCAAGTTATGGTAGATAAATTTAATAAATTTAGTATCATAGAATGCAACCCTAGGTTTGGAGGAGCATCCACATTATCTATTGCTGCGGGCCTAGATAGTTTTTATTGGTTTATTCTTGAGTCACTTGGACAGGATTTATCGAATTATGAATTCAAAAAATCAACCAGGCATCTTCGTCAAATACGCTATAAAGCAGATTTAGTGATTGCCATATGATCTATGTTTTTGATCTAGACGATACTCTATACGAAGAATTGACATTCGTCAAAGGCGGATATTACTCGGTTGCTTCATTTTTAGCGAAAGAGTATGCATTAAACGCTAACTCCCTATATGCGGAGATGCTAAATTTGCTAAGTATATCCAGGGATAAGGTATTTAATAGATTACTAAAGAATCATAATCAATTCTCGAACAACCTTATAAAAAGATGCATAAGTATATACAGGGGTCACAAGCCAAACCTAATACTCTATCCAGATGCAATGTTGTTTCTAGAAAAGAATATTGGCAAGCCTATGTATCTCGTTACCGATGGAAACAAGCTAGTACAAAATTTAAAAGTCAAATCATTGGGGATCAAAAAATATTTTAAAAAAGTTATATATACTAGTAACTATGGCTTAAAGCACGCTAAACCCTCACCATATTGTTTTATTCTTATCTCCAAATTAGAAAAAATCAAACCTACGGAAATCACCTATATTGGTGATAATCCAAACAAAGATTTTCTAAAAATTAAGAAATTAGGTTTTAAAACAATAAGGTTGATGAGGGGTATGTACAAAGATGTAATGGTAAACACTAATTATGATGCCCATGTTAAAATTAAAGGATATCATGAGCTCATGTAGCATTATATGAAAAATATAAAGATAGGTAAAAAGACAATAGGTCCAGGTGAGAAGACTTATATAATAGCTGAGCTTTCAGGCAATCATGTTGGGAAAATCGATGTTGCCATGAAAACTATTCAAGCCATGAAAGAAGCAGGTGCAGACGCAGTCAAGCTTCAGACTTATACCGCAGATACTATTACATTAAATTCAGACAAACCAGATTTCCAGATTACACAAGGTACTATTTGGGATGGTCGGACACTCTATAACTTGTATCAAGAAGCATATACGCCTTGGGAATGGCAACCAAAATTAAAAGAATATGCCGAACAGCTTGGGATGGCATGCTTTTCTTCACCATTTGACATGTCATCTGTAGATTTTCTCGAAAATATGAATGTACCAGCGTACAAAATTGCTTCATTCGAAATAACTGACATTCCCCTTATCAAGTACGTAGCTTCAAAAGGTAAGCCAGTTATCTTCTCAACAGGTATTGCTAAATTACCAGATATCGAACTTGCGATAGAAACGATTAAGAGTACTGGCAACGACCAAATAGTAATTCTCAAATGCACATCTGCATATCCTACTCCGTTCAAAGAGGTTAATCTATTGACTATTCCAGACATAATGAGGATATTTCATACAAATGTTGGTTTATCTGATCACACAGCCGGAATTGCAGTTCCTATAGCAGCTGTTGCGTTGGGTGCAGTTATTGTGGAAAAACATTTTATCTTAGACCGTAAACTCGGTGGTCCAGACGCCTCTTTCTCACTCGAACCAAACGAATTCAAGGACATGGTGAATAATATACGTTTCGCAGAGCAAAGCTTGGGAAGAGTTATGTATGAGCTTAGTCCAAAGACTGAAAGGGAAAGAGAGCATTCGCGTTCCCTATATATAGCAGCTGATATCAAAAAGGGAGAGGTTTTTACACCTCAAAATGTTCGTTCCGTACGTCCTGGCTACGGATTGCATCCAAAAGAATATTTTAATATTTTAGGAAAAAAAGCTTCTCAAGATATTGAAATGGGAACTAGAATGACCTGGAGTCTAGTAGATGAAAAATCCTAATATTCTCGCAATTATCCCAGCCAGAGGTGGAAGTAAGCGAATACCAGGCAAAAACAGCAAAAATTTTCTCGGGGTGCCTATTCTAAGTTATTCTGTCAAGGCCGCTGTTGAGTCTAATTTATTTGATAAAGTAATGGTCTCAACCGACGATTCTAAAATTGCAGAAATTGCGCGTTCATCTGGTGCAGAAGTACCCTTTCTAAGGTCAAGCAAAACTTCAGATCATTTTGCCACAGTATCAGACGTATTACTTGAAGTCTTGCATGAGTACGAGAATTTAGGAATTAAGTATAAATATCTATGCTGTATATATCCAACAGCTCCATTTATAACAAGCAATAAATTACGAGATTCATATGAGGTTATGTTAAAAACAGATTCGAAAACCGTACTTTCAGTCGTTAAGTTTGGCTATCCAATACAACGAGCGCTCATAGTTGGTGAGAATCGTAGACTTGAACTTATACAACCTGATCATAGTTCGACACGATCTCAGGATTTACAGCCAACATATCATGATGCTGGCCAATTTTTTTGGCTCGACGTAGAGGCTTTCAAATCAGGTCATGAAATTTTTAATGAAGCTGTAGAGCCATATATTTTGAGTAAATTGGAAGTTCAAGATATTGATACTGAGGAAGATTGGCAACTCGCTGAAATGAAATATGAACTCAAGCAAGACAATCATCATTAATCTAAGACTGTAATTTATGAAAATTATTTGTTTTTCCTCCTATACCGCTATTTGGTATTCGGCATTCCCCGAAGCAATAATCGCACACGAACTGCAAAAAAGCGGTCACGAAGTTCTATACATTACACCAGGTAACGAATTCCCGACTAGATCAAATCCCGTGAACGAAAGTATTCTAAAAAAAGAATTTGGATTAAAAGGATATGGGATTGGAAGCGTATTATCCAGTAATGATAGAAAAAAAATCAGCTCGATAATGAAAACTATAAATCAAAACAACTTTGAAAGTCTCATTATTGATGGGATAAATATTGGCAAAATATCGCTGTATGAAGTTCTATTAGCTCATAAAAAAATGACAAACACTCTAAGTAAAAGTGAATGGAGAGAAAGTCTCTTAGAAATAGTAAATACTCTCACTTCATTTTATGCATGTCGTAAAATTTTGAAAAAAGAAAAACCAGACAGAATTATTGTCTATAATGCTCTCTATTCAGTTAACTATGTTTGGGTTAAATATGCAAAAAAACTGAAAATACCCGTCTATTTTGTAACTAGCGGAGGCAACCTAACAGATATGGGAGACACTGTATTAATTGCGAAAGAAGACGCCATATATTATTCAAATAAGTTAAAAACGATATGGAAACAATTCAAAGACATTCAAATTACAAAAAAACAAGCAAATTACGTAACCAATCATTATCTGGAATTATTGAAAGCTAAACATACCCTAGTCTATTCTGAACCAAAAAATGCTAAAAATAGAGATATTAGAAGTATTTATGGAATTAAGAATAATCAAAAAATATTAACAGCTACCATGAGTAGCTATGATGAATTATTTGCAGCACAATATATAGGTGCCTGGAGAATCCCACGAAATTTAATATTTTCATCTCAAGCTGAATGGATAAATGCATTGATAGATTTTGTAAAACACAAAAAAGACCTATTCTTATTGATACGAGTGCATCCCAGAGAATTTCCAAATAGAAGAAATGGAATCAAATCAGAGCATGTAAAAATGCTAGAAAAAGTTTTAAAAAACTTGCCAAGCAATGTAAGTGTAAATTGGCCAGCAGACAAAGTATCAATCTATGATCTAGCACAAGCAACTAACGTCATTTTAAATGCTTGGTCAACTGTTGGAGTAGAAATGAGCTTACTAGGCATCCCTGTAGTAATATATTCAAGTGAATTAGTACTCTACCCATCAGACCTTAATTATCTGGCTAAGGATAGGAAAGATTATTTTGCCAAAATTGAGTTAGCAATAAAAGAGGGGTGGAGTTATGAGAGGATAAAGAACACTTATAGATGGTTAGCACTACAGTATGGTCGAACGACTATAAAATATCGAGATAGTAAAATAGAGCTAGGAGCACGTATTATTAGTAAATCAACATTAGCTATATCCAATTATATTTATGGCAAGTTCGCTCCAAAGGTTCGCACTTTTATTTCAAAAATTTTATACACCATTCCTATAATGGGAGTAGGCAAAAACCAGAAGAAAGATTGCTTAGAATATTTAACAAAGCCAATCGACATCTCAAGAGTCGAAAAAATGTTGGAAAAATCGAGTGATACACTAATCGATACAAAAAAAGTATTTAAACTACCTTCATCAAATAAGGAAGAAGATCTCAATATACGAAATGAAATAAAAAGAATATACAAGGCATTGTATGGAAATATGCCAAAAAGCTCTAGAATCAAAAAAAATAGTTTACAACACAATCTTAGAAAATTAATTAGTCAATAATTATGATAGACCTTTTTAATATACTATTAGTGCGGATTATCAACACTTTCGACAAAAGTTGGAGATACGCTCAAAAATCATACTCGCAGGAAGTTGAGGATATAGTATTAGCTAACTTTTTAGGTGATAAAAAAATAGGCTTTTACGTTGACGTTGGGGCTCATCATCCTTTTAGATTTTCCAATACATACAATTTTTATAAAAAAGGTTGGAAGGGTATCAATATCGATGCTACACCAGGCAGTATGCATCTTTTTGATAAGTATAGGCCGCAAGACACAAATATAGAAGCTGTGATCTCAAATACCGACAAGCTACACAAGTTCTTTATTTTTAATGAATCTGCATTAAATAGTTGTTCTACTAAGCTATCAAGCGACAGAGATTCGAATACCACACATAAAATTGAAAAAACTATTAAACTAAGGTCTAAGAAATTATCCAAGGTATTAGATAAATATCTGCCAGCAAATACAACAATTGATTTTCTATCCATAGATGTTGAAGGGTACGAACATGAAGTTATATTATCCAATGACTGGACCAAGTATCAACCTGTATATATTTTAATTGAGATTTTACAAACGCAATTAATAGATTTGCCTAAGAATAAGACTTACAAGTTTTTGGTGCAAAACGGATATGCTCTTATAGCATGTACTGGTAGGACAGTAATTTTTAAAAAATCATGAAAATACTCATAATAGACACGTATTATCCCAGGTTTCTCAAATCATTTTGGAGCTCACATAGATCTCTAGAGCAAAAGTCACATAAGGTCCAAATAAAGACATTGATAAACCAGTGTTTTGGTACTTCCGATTATTATTCTTACAACTTGAGCAAGTTAGGTCACACCGCTGTAGACATTGTCGCAAACGATGCAATTTCTCAACAAATCTGGGCTAATGAACACAATATTAAAGTATCTTGTAATAGCTTGTACTCTAAGATCCAGCTACTTCCACTCATGTATAGAGTTCTAGGTAAACCCAATTGGGTTCAAGAAATAGTCACGGCTCAAGTCAAATTCTATCAGCCGGACGTGGTGTATCTTCAAGATCTTAGTATTTTAAACCCAGCTACGATGACAGAAATTAAAAAGCATTGCAAGCTAGTAGTCGGGCAGATTGCCTGTCCATTACCGGATAAACAGCATTTGAAGGCATTTGACCTAATCCTTACCTCATTTCCACATTATGTTGAGTTATTTCGTGAGATGGGGATAAAAAGTGAATATTTTCGTATTGGATTTGAGTCTCGCTTGTTAAAAAAAATAGGTTCACAAAAACGAACATACGACGTTTCTTTCGTAGGTAGTTTTTCTCCTCATCACACAAAAGGTACAGCTTTACTTGAAAAAATTGCCCGGGATATCCCAGTCCAAGTCTGGGGGAACGGGCTAGAGTTTCTCTCCCCCAATTCTCCTCTGCGCAAACATTATCATGGAGAGGCATGGGGGATAGATATGTACAAGGTCCTAGCCCAAAGCAAAGTTGTACTTAACCGCCATATCGGTGTTTCGGGTAAATATGCCAATAATATGAGATTGTTTGAATCAACGGGGATGGGAGCAATGCTCTTAACCGATCACAAAGAAAATCTTAATGATCTATTTACAATAGATAAGGAAGTTGTCTCATATCAAAATAGTGACGATCTGATCGCCAAACTTAAATACTATCAAAAACATCCACAGTTGATTAATTCAATCGCCAAAGCTGGCCAAAAGAAGACTTTGTCAAGACATTCCTATAGAATACGTATGTCAGAGTTAGAAGCTATTTTAACTAGATATCTATGAATGATAATCGAAAATACAAGTTCACTCCAGAGTCAGTCGCACGTAGAGATGAGTATCCGATCATTGCCAATCTCATAAAAAAAGGTAGTAAGGTTATTGATCTAGGTTGTGGTGATGGATCGCTCTTAAAATTATTGAAAGAAACTAAGGAGACAAAAGGTCTTGGCATTGAGATCAGTAAATCTGGTGTAGTTTCTTCCTTAGCTAAAAAAATCAAAGCAGTCCAAGGGAGAATAGATGTCAAACTACCATATAGAGATAAAGAATTTGACTATGCTATCTGCAATGTGACACTCCAGATGGTCATGTATCCAGAAGTATTATTGTCCGAGATGCATAGAATTAGTCGCTATCAGATAGTTACCTTCCCCAATTTCGCCTTTATTCTAAATAGATATGAGTTGCTTATCAAAGGCCAGATGCCAAGGACCATGATCCCTGGATATGATTGGTACTCTACCGGCCATATCCATCAACTCTCAATCAAAGATTATCGGAGATTTTGTAAGACAAATAAATTTACAATAACTCGAGAGGCGCATATCTTTCCTTCTAGGTTATTTGGCAGCACCAGGATTATTCTCAAATGTATGCCAAATTTATTTGCAAGTACTGGCATCTTTCTCACAAGTTAATATGAAAAATGAAAACTCCTGTGCTATCTGTGGTAGCAAAGTAAAAGTTTCTAAAAAAAATCTCTTTGACGATCGTTATGGTGCGATGGGCAGGCATAGCATATCTCAGTGCGCCAACTGCGGTTTTGGTACGACCATGCCGGGCATCAAGAGATCAGAGCTAGGTAAGTTCTACGCAGATCATTATCCTCTAGGGGTAGTAAATGCAACTGAGTTACACTCACAGATACGCATGCCACACCCCATCCAAGCGTGGTTAGAGGGCGTAGACAATGTAGCCCACTGGTATACTCGTTCTGGTCAAAAAGTTCTCGATTTAGGGTCTGCATCTGGGATTTCTCTACTAGAGATCGCGACTCTAGGAGGAGAGGCATATGGGGTCGAGCCAGACCCCCATGGTAAGAGAATTGCCTCAAAGCTACATCTGCGTGTTCACCAGGGATTTATCTCAGACAATCCGTTTCCCACTATCAAATTTGATTTAATCACGGCGAGTCAAGTCATCGAACATGAGCCTACTCCCCTCAAATTTCTAGTTGATATTCGGAAAAAGCTCGCCAAAAATGGTCGAGTAGTTCTCAGTTTTCCCAATTATGACGCGCTCTATAAGCATATCTTTGGTAAGCGATGGATACACTGGCATGTTCCATATCATCTCAATTTTTTCACTAAATCATCCTTTAATATTCTTGCAAATCAGGCTGGTTTCACAATCAAAAATATCCGCACAATTACCCCGAACCTGTGGACCATTCAACAACTCAGAGTGCTCTTAACCAAGGCAGAAGAAGGAGTGGTAAATCCAGCTTGGAAACAACTTGGTCATGGGAAAGGAGTTAAAAACACTCCAACTATTTCTTATAAATTACTCCAATTAGCTGCCAGATTCGCTTTCTGGATCATCATGCCAATCAACAGGCTCATAGACTCACTAGGTCTAGGTGAGAGTTATTTAGTAGTTCTAGAGCCCAAGGATAAGGTATGACAACAGTTCATGTGCTTACCGCCGTCCACAATGATCTGGATAATCTCAAAAAATTACTCGCTTCTATCTTTGTTCAATCAGTCAGGAATTTTACAGTGACGGTCGTAGACGACGGCTCAACAGACGGAGCCAGTCAATATCTACGGAAAAACTACCCCAAAATAAATATTGTATCTGGAAACGGTAAGCTATGGTGGACAGGATCTATCAATGTTGGTATCACTCACATCTCTACTTACGCCACCCACAACGACTATATTTTGACCATCAACAACGACTGTACCATAGCAAGAGATTACCTTGCTAAAATACTAAAATTAACAAAGCCCGACAGGATAGTTGGTTCAAAAGTAGTCAGTACCCAAACAGACAAAATCTGGGATTTGGGTGAAATAATTGATTGGTCAAAAGGGGAGATAGTTACTCGTCGCAAAGATTCCGATCCAGTTGACGCAATCACCACGAAGGGTACTTTATATCCAGTCTCTATGTTTAGACAGATAGGTCTACTATCCAAAAAATTACCTCATTATCTTTCTGATTATGAAATTTCCATACGGGCCAAACGTCATGGGTACAAGCTCCAAATTTGTTCACAGTGTGTAGTGACGAACGATACAAAAAATACCGGGTACGGAGATGACTTGTCCGCAAAAATATCTATTAAGGACGGGATTAAATTACTCTTTAGTCGTAAATCTAAAGTAAATATTTTTGACCAGATCTGGTTTATTACGCTGTGTTGTCCAGCCAAGCATAAGTTATATAATTATTGGAGATTGTTAAATAGGATCTTGAAAGGGTACAATCGACTCCTATGAGTAAGTCAAAAGTTATCTACTGTACATATTTCAACAAAAACTACCTACTCAAAGGGTTGGCACTCCATGCTTCGCTAGTCAAATTTGATCCCTCCGCCAAGCTCTGGATTCTCTGTATGGACAACTACACCAAAGAGTTATTGGATAGGATGGCCCTTAAAGGTGTCACCACAATAGCCTTGGCCGACTTTGAAGATGAAGAGCTCAAAATTGCCAAAACCAATCGTTCGCTTGTGGAATACTTTTGGACTTGCACTCCTTCCGTGCCACGTTATGTTCTTCGCAAAAATAGAGAGATAGACATGGCATTTTATCTAGATGCCGATCTATTTTTCTATTCATCACCTGAGCCAATTTTTAAAGAGTTTGGAACAAGTTCCATTTACATGGTCGAACATAGATACCCAGAAGGTGAGATGTACAGGTGTGACATATCCGGTAGGTTCAATGTGGCGGTCAATATTTTCCGCAATGATAAAGAGGGGAATGCTTGCGTCAATTATTGGCGTGCCAAATGTAATGAATGGTGTTATCTCAAAGAAGAACCAGGTCGCTTTGGCGATCAACTATACTTGAACGAATGGCCCACTAAATACAAAAAAGTGACGATCTCATTAAATCTTGGCGTAGATGCCGCACCCTGGAATATCTCCAAATACAGTGTCTCGGAGAAAAAGGGCGAAACCTACATCAATCAAGACAAGCTCATCATCTACCACTTCCATCAGCTCGAGTATTACACTCCTCAGAATTATATTTTTGCCGAAGGCTACAGTTTTTCTACTCCTATCAAGGATTATATTTACAAGCCATACATCCAGGCTTTAAATACAGCCTTCGCAATGGCCAAGAAATTCGATCCAAATTACAAACTAATCCCCCAAATCAAATCACCTTATGTTAAACTCAAAAGAGTAGTATCTAAATATTTTGGACCAACTTATTGGTATTTAAGGGGGATATTTCAATGAAAAAATCTAGCTTAGTCGAATACATTGCTCTGCAAGTCATCAAAGATGATTGTATTATGTGTGTGGCACAACACCCAAACCAGATCCCATTCCCCATCAAAAGGGTCTACTACATGGTGCAATCATCCCCAGATCTACCGCGCGGGTATCACACTCACAAAGAATTAGATCAAGTTTTCTTCTGTATTCAGGGCTCAATGAGAATGGTGCTGGATGATGGTAAAACGAGGGAAGAAGCAACGCTCAACGATCCGAGCATAGGTATTCGTCTCAAACCTATGATCTGGCATGAAATGCACGATATCAAAGAAAACACCATTATGCTCATCTTTGCCTCAGATGTATATAAAGAATCAGACTACATCAGGACTCTCAAGGAGTTTATGGAGGTAGTAAATGCCAAATAACATCCTTTTTAATGATTTTATTGCTGAGGTTAAAGAGTTTCGTACACAATATCAGACAGCTATTGATAGAACTCTCGACTCCGGATGGTTTATTTTGGGTAAAGAAGTAAAAGAATTTGAGGCCGAATTTGCAAAATACTTAAGCGTTAAACATGCGATCGGGGTGGGAAATGGTATGGAAGCCATCCAGATAGCTCTTATGGGACTCGGTATTCATGCTGGTGACGAAGTTATCACTACACCGCTTTCAGCAGTAGCTACCACACTGGCAATCATGGCAGTACGCGCTACTCCAGTCTTTGTTGATCTCAAAGAGGATGGGCAAATCAACGAAGATCTGATAGAGCAGGCCATAACCTCCAAAACCAAAGCAATCCTACCTGTTCATCTGTACGGGAATGCTTGTGAAATCATCAAGATCAAAGCCATTGCAGATAAACATAATTTGGTATTAATAGAAGATGCGGCTCAAGCGCACGGCTCTCTTTATGGTAATCAAAAACTAGGCACTATCGGCAAAATTGGTTGTTTTAGTTTTTACCCTACTAAAAATGTTGGAGCATTTGGTGATGCTGGAGCGCTCGTTACAAACGACGATGATCTTGCAATAATTTTCCGTCAATTGCGAGACTATGGACAAGAATCTAAGTATAAACATGTAAGATATGGTCTCAATAGTAGGCTAGACGAAATTCATGCCGCAATATTGCGCGTAAAGCTCGCTAACTTGGATTCTCAAAACAAGGCACGACTAAACAACGCAACTATCTATCAGGAGATGTTCAAATCCACCAACATAGATTTTATATCCCCAGAGACAGGTACAACACCCAATTATCACCAATTTGTGATCAAAGTTGATAGGCGTGATGAACTCCAATCTTATCTCCAAGAACTAGGGATTCCTACTCTAGTACATTATCCCATTTTGATTCCCAGACAACCTATGTTTGGGCCAAAATATCAGGCACTCAGATTGCCAATTGCGGATAGATTAGTTGATCAAGTATTATCACTTCCATGTGGACCATATCTGAAAAAAGATGAGGTTAAATTTATAGCTCAGCCTATCATCGATTTTTACACGAATAATAAATAAGTACTATGTTCAAGGACAGAGCGATATTGGTTTTTTTTGGCATAATAGTGACTAGTTTTCTCTTTATAAGAGGAGGTAGTATAATCAATCACCTCCAACCAATTTTCGTCGAATTAACTGATATGGTCTACTATAAGCGGAGCTATTCTTATGATCAGAAAATGCTTGATCTTAGAGGTAATGAATATAGAGCGATAATGAGAGTTAGAGATGGTACCCCCCCCAATGCCATAATCTATTCAGATATTTTAGATTTTCAAATTACGATTGCACAATCGTTACTTTATCCTCGAAAAGTATATTATCTTGAAGAAATGAAGCGTCAACAGATAGATGACACAAGTTACATATATCAAAATCATGAGCTATCCCAATTATGATCATATTCATAGTTTTATTAGTAACTGTTTTTATTGGTGTCAAATTACTAGAAGTACTAGGATTTAATGTTCCCTGGTATGAAAAATTGTCTTTATCATTCCTTTTAAGCTCTGCTCTACAAACTCTCGGGTATTTTACAATTTTGAAACTTGGCGTTATGGCCACAAACCTTACTTATTTAGCTTTTCTATGCGTATTACTTCTCCTAGTGTTGGCGATACCTAAGTTCTTACCAAAATTACCAATGTCTCCAGTGATGCTCGCCAGCTCTTCCTCATCTTATCTAGCTAAAAATGGTACAAAATTATTGTGGCTTGGAATATTTGTTCTTTTTGCTATTACCGCTATCTATACCACATACTTGCCAGTCTACACTACTGACTCCCTCATCTTGTACGATTTTCGCTCCAAAGTTATCGCCGAGACAGGTACGCTAAACAGTATCCGCATTGTCCCAGACTGGGCGGCCTATCCTATGTTTACTTCTACAATTCACCTCTTTGTTCGACTGCTGGGCTATACCAACCCCAATCTATTTTACCCATTGATGTATCTTGCTTTTGCAGGAGTTTTTTATGGCGCAGTGAGAGTTCGACTAAGTCAATTTAAAGCCAGTTTGATGACCTTTCTCATGTATTCAACCCCACTTACTCTGTGGCAGTCCAAGCTAGACGGAATGACCAATTTGCCATACGCCATATTCTATTGCATCGCCGTAATCTATCTCGGCAAGTACTGGAAAAATAGTAAGCCAATTTGGCAATATGTGATTATTTCCGCACTCTTTTTGGGCTTTGCCAGTTGGACTAGACATACAGAGCCATTTTGGGCTATTCCAATTTTTTTAATCGTACTTAGTAGCTTTTTCAAGCGCAATCTTCTCCTTCCAGGTATCTACATAGCAATGTTTTGGTTTATCCGTCAAATCTGGCCTAGTTATACACACGGAAACTACATGAGTGTGGTAGGCGCTACTCAATCGATAGTGAACAATTCTAATAGTCTCTTTACTGGCACTAGTTATGGTCTGTTTGACACTTTTAAAATAGCCGTTAAATTCGTTTTAAACTCTTTTAATGAAGGCCTTAGTCCCTTAATTTATTTATACTTAATTACTATTACGATTGAACTATTCTGGAATTCACTCAAAAGCCAAGTATTTTATATTATCGTGGTCTTAGGAAATATTTTTATTCTCTTTTTAAGTGTTGTTTTTGCCATCAACACTTTTTCCTACTGGAGTGGTTTAAGTAATTCATTTACTCGTATGCTCAGTTACCTAGCTCCTCTACTTTGGTTGTACATCAGCAATTCTCGTATTTGGTATAGAATAGAGGAGTGGGGAAAATAATTTTTAGTACGCTAGCTTTTTCATTAATTATTTTTTTTTGGAGTTTGGTGACTCCTATTTTTGAATTTCCTGACGAACAGGCTCATATTGCCAGTATTAATTATTTATTTCATCAAGGAGAAATGCCTCAAGACAAGGATCGTAGATTATCTAAAGAGCTCAAAACCACCATAGTAACTACTGATTTATCGTACGAAATTTCAGAAGCAGAGAAATATCTGGGTACTTTTCGAGATCAATCAGGGAATAACAAATTAACCTATCATCCTGAGTATCGGCCAGATTATACAAACTCGCTTTATGGAAAATTTGAACAAGATATAGTGATGTTAAATGTTCCAGCGAACAAAACAAATTACGTTGGTGAAGAAGCTGCGCGATATCCACGGCTATACTACGATTATTTGACCATCTGGTACCGCCTGGTAGACAGCGGAGATATTTTTGCAAGATTATCTGTCGTGAGAATAGCCAATGTGGGTCTAGCATTACTTACCGTTTTTGTAGTCTTTAAGTTGGGCCTACTCCTATTCGCCAAAAAATCATACGCACTAACTCTCTCTTTATTGGTGATGCTTCAGCCCATGTATAGTTTTCTCTCTGCCGGGGTCAATTCGGACAATTTACACAATTTACTGTTTGCATTAGTTATTTTTTGTGGGGTCAAAATATTAAAGAATGGGTTATCAACGAAAATATTGCTGGGCATATCTTTAGTCATAGTGCTAGACATATTCACGAAGCCACAAGGATATGTTGCAATCCCCATTATACTTTTAGCAGTTTTACTACACATAATTAAAACGGGGAAATGGAAACTATTATGGAGTCTTGCAACACTCGTAATCATTTCTTCTTTAGTTATCTTAAGTCCCCGGAACCCATTTGGCTCTTGGATCAATCCAGGCAATTTACATAATGCTAATTTCATTGAGTTTGCTCGTTTCTCACTAAACAAACTAGTCGCCCAAAACATTGTTTGGTATTGGGGAGTATTTAAATGGTTGGGTGTAGTTTTGCCACCGATCTATTGGCAAGTAGCCAACAGAGTGGTATTGGTAGGAGCATTTGGTCTACTGATCTATATTTGGAGAGTCATAAGTAAAAAGAAATTATCCACGAGTCCCTATATTACTCTGTTTTTATTGCTGACTGTTATCGTGTATACATCTTCTATCTACTATTTTGATTGGCAGTATACCAAGTCAGTAGGATACTCTATTGGGGTTCAAGCTAGGTATTTCTTCCCGACCATAAGTGCTCAAATGGCACTCATCATGATTGGCATTCTCTCACTAGGGTGGAATGCTAACATCCGCATATGGCTACGTCGCGGTTTGGTCATATTTATCGTCTGGATACAAATTGGAGGGATGTGGAGACTCTTGTCTAGTTATTATGATCTCACGTCAATCTCCTCTTTTATCACCCAAGCGAGTCAGTACAAGCCAGCCTTCGCCAAAGGGGATTGGTGGTACTTGTGGGGGGGACTCTACATTGCTTCTATTCTCTATCTCACGTGGATAGGTATGGTTGGGGTCAAGGACAAGAAAAGTTTCCTTGACAGAAGGAAAGTTTAAACAAATCTTTCCTCCTTGAAAGGAAAGAAAATGACCGATACTTGTGGGTATACCTACTAGTAATTTTGTTGACGTAGTATAATTTAGTCATGTCCAGTGATCTTTCAGTCAAATTCCTCAAGATATATGCAAACTTGCCTCTGGCTGCTAGAGAAGAAGTAATTGTAGTAATCGATGATGAGCCAATGACCTGGAACGTCTTACGTATCGAAGTTGAGAACAATACTCCAAAAGGGTTAAAAG
>Ga0210057_1005283_pt1 | contig 16694 bp, 14 predicted proteins | sample CryGeyCG2114_010_2_FD_183968 | JGI IMG/M metagenome (GOLD analysis project Ga0210057, IMG submission 183968) | Groundwater microbial communities from aquifer - Crystal Geyser CG10_big_fil_rev_8/21/14_0.10 (SPAdes) (version 2) | ecosystem: Environmental > Aquatic > Deep subsurface > Groundwater ...
ACAAAGGAATCCATTAAAGCTATGGAAAAGACAATGTATGTGTAATGGTAACGGACTACAGACAACAGCTAACAGCCAAAACAAATATCAAAACACTATACAACATGCTCACGGAACAGAACCTTGTACTAATGAATTTGAGACTACTTATTCACCAGATAGACCAGAAATAGTATATTGCGAACAATGTTATCAAAGCGAGGTTGTATAATGCGTGAATTATGAATAATGAATTACGAATTATGAATCAAACTTAATTTAATAATGTTTTTCCATAATTCTTAATTCTTAATTTTTTGCTTAAACAATTAGATTGGAAACTTAATATTGCGATTTTGTTTTTAGCCATAGCAAGTTTGGTGAGTTTATTAAGTCAAAATATTGATTTATTTTGGAAGCAATTATTATGGGTTATAATAAGTATCGTAGCTATTTTAATTTTGATAAAATTTGATTGGAGGTCTTTTATAAACCACAAAGGAATAATTTTAGGAATTTATTTGTTATCAAATGCGCTTTTATTGTTAACTTTAATAATAGCTCCAAGGGTAAGGGGGACAAAAAGCTGGATCCCAATAGGATCTTTTCAATTTCAAACATCTGATTTCGCGGCGCTTGCCTTAGTAATTGTCTTAGCAAATTTTTTTAGAGAAAAGCATAAAAGTATCGCAAGTCCAGTTATACTTATTCAGTCATTTTTATATTTTGCTTTACCAGCTTCTTTGGTATTGCTTCAGCCCGATATGGGTTCAATGCTTTTACTTTTAGGGATTTGGCTCGGATTTGTATTGGTCTCAGGGATGAAATGGAGGCATATTATAACACTTTTTTTAATTTTCGCAGTTATAGGGGTTATCGGTTGGGTGTATATTTTTAAGGACTACCAAAAAGAAAGAATTGTCGGAGTATTTAATCCAAGCAAAGACGTATTGGGTGTTAATTACAATGTAATTCAATCTAAGATTGCTATAGGTTCGGCAGGTATTTTGGGTAAAGGATTTAGACAAGGGACACAAGTTCAATTAGGTTTTTTACCTGAAGCTCAAACTGATTTTATTTTTTCTGCAGTGATAGAGGAGTGGGGAATTATTTCTGGATTTTTAATGGTCTTTGCTTTTGTTTATATAATATTAAGGATAACATCAATAGGCGCAGAGGAACGAAACAATTTTAATAAATTTATTTGTTTAGGAAGCGTAATTTATTTCTGTGTGAATTTTATTTTTAACACAGGTTCAAATTTAGGGCTTTTACCAGTTATAGGAGTGCCGTATCCATTTTTAAGTTATGGAGGTTCGCATTTTATCACAGAGGCATTTTTAATAGGTATGGTACAATCAATCAGAGTTAGAAAATAGTATGGAACTAAATTCAACATTAAATATTCATAAAGCGAGATTAATCAGAAATTCAATAATAATGGCAGTATTTTTAATAGTTTTGTGCGCTGCAATTAGTTTGGCGCTTTTTTTGGGCGAACTTCAACCAAAAAATAAATTAGGTGAAATTTCTAATGTAAATTATCTTAAAATTAGTAGGGGAATGGGTATAAAAGAAATTGGTGCAGAGATTTATACAAACGGTATAATAAAATCAGACAAGGCATTTTTTGTATATAGCTTGATTTCTGGTAAGGGTGCGTCTTTTAAGCCCGGTGTTTATGAATTAAATTCAAATCAATCAGTGCCCGAGATAGCAACTTTATTTTCTTTAGGACCGAGAAGCATTTCAGTTGTTATAACTCCAGGAATGACACTAAAAGAAATAGATGACTATCTAAGCTCACTTAAAATTATTCCTAAAGGGAGTTTAGTGGAATTTAATATAAATACAATAAAAGATGAGCTTTCATTTTTAAAAAATGCTCACACACTTGAAGGATTTTTATTCCCAGATACCTATATTTTTTTCATAGGCTCTGACATAAAAGATGTGGTCTATAAAATTTTAAATAATTTCAAAATTAAAACTGAGCCGTACTTGGCTAGTTTGGAAAGTTTTAAAACAGAGGCCGATATTAATTGGTTGATTATAGCTTCAATGATAGAGAAGGAAGTAGTAAGTGAAAACGACATTTATATAGTTTCTGGTATTATTCAAAATAGATTGAATAAAAAAATGCCATTGCAAATTGATGCTACTGTAATATATGCAAAATGTCAGGGCAGGTTCTTAAATTGTCCAGAGTTAAATTCTGAAGATTTCAAAATAGATTCATCTTACAATACATATAAATATTCTGGATTGCCGATTTCGCCAATCTCTAATCCTGGGATGCAATCAATTAAAGCAGCGATTAATCCAGAAAAAACAAATTATTTATTTTATCTTTCAGACCCTAAAACAGGCAAGACAATTTTTAGTAAAACTTTTAATGAACATACTAAAAATCGCCAAAAATATTTAATGATTTAAAGCCCGATTGTTTTTATTAGAAAATGAGGTTTGCAGAGTAATGATCCATATATTAGTGAACTACTACGTGGTGTGGATAACTTTTAAAAATAGGGGCTTGACTTGTATATACAATATCGTGTTTAATAGAAAGTAAGTAAATATTTTATTATCAGCCCCGTGAAAACGGCCAATATATTTTTCACGGAAATTTTTTTGTTTGATTATTGCGCCTTATTTAATAAGGAGTAATAATAAATTTTAATGGGGCTTATTCTTTTAGAATATTTTTAATTAAGTATTATTAAGACACAAGGAATAAGACGTAACCTTTCCTTATCTCTTATTTCTTACGTCTTATTATTTGCGTTATGGCAAAAATTCTTCCGCCCAAAGTTTTCTCATCCCATCCAGGGGCTTTTATTGACCAACCATTTTTAGCCAAGGTACAAGCAGATTCATGGAGCTGGTTTATAAAAGAAGGGCTAAAAGAATTATTTGAAGAGATTTCTCCAATCAAAGATTACTCAGGAAGTGAAGTTGAACTATATTTTTTGGACTATTATTTTGATGAGCCAAGATATGATGAAGAAACAGCCCGTCTTAAGGGGCTTACTTATGAATCGCCATTAAGAGTAAAGGTAAAACTTGTAAACCATAAAACAAACGAAACAAAAGAACAAGAAGTTTATCTTGGAGATTTTCCAATGATGACATCACGACACACCTTTATTTTAAATGGTGTTGAGCGCGTTATAGTTTCTCAGCTTATTCGTTCAAGTGGCGCGTACTTTACTGGAACATTTTCAAGAGGTAAAAAATTATTTGGAGCAAAAGTAATTCCTAATCGCGGAAGCTGGTTGGAATTTGAAACAGAAGCAGATGGATTTATAGGAGTTAAAATTGATCGTCATAGAAAAGCACCTGTTACAAATCTTTTAAAAATTTTTGGCTCTAAAGAAAACGCACTAGATACAAACGAAAAAATTCTTAAAGCATTCTCTGATGTTGATACAGGTCCTTTAAAATTTTTAGAAGCTACGCTAAAGAAAGACACCATCCAAACCACACTTGATGCTTATTTAGAAATTTATAAAAGGTTAAGGCCAGGCGACTTAGCTACCCATGAAAATGCGCAAAGTTTGATAGATTCAATGTTTAAAAGAAGCGATCGTTATAGTTTATCTAAAGTAGGAAGATTTAAATTAAATCAAAGGTTAGATATAAAAGGAAAAGATTCAACTCTTTTAGATTTAGAAGACATAATAGCAATCGTAAAAGAAATTATTAAACTTAATAATAACCACTTAGCAGAAAGCGACGATATTGACCATTTAGGGAATAGACGCGTTAGAGCCATCGGAGAATTATTACAAAGCAGATTATACGTTGGATTTGCCAGAATGAGAAGAAATGTCCAAGATAAAATTTCTACATCAGGAGAAGAGGTTGTTTCACCAATACAACTTATAAATGGAAGACCATTAGTGGCAGTTATGAAAGAATTTTTAACATCTTCACAGTTGTCCCAGTTTATGGATCAGACAAATCCACTTTCAGAAGTAGAACATAAGAGAAGATTATCTTTACTTGGTCCTGGAGGACTTACCAGAGAGCATGCTGGGTTTGAAGTTCGCGATGTTCATCCTTCTTATTACGGAAGAATTTGTCCAATTGAAACTCCCGAAGGACAATCAATTGGTTTAGTTAATCATTTAGCAAACTATTCACGAATAAATGAATTAGGATTTTTAGAAGCGCCATATATGAAAGTAAAAGACGGCAAAGTTATGACCAACGATGTAACATGGATGAACGCCATTGAAGAAGAAAAATATAAAATAGCTCACGGAGGAGTTGGGCTTGATGCGCAAAATAAAATTAAAGAAAAAATTGTTGAAGCTAGAATAAAAGGCGAGCCAAGAACTTGCGCACAAAACGAAGTGGATTATATTGATGTCGCTAATAACGAATCAATCAGCGCAGCATCTTCACTTATTCCATTCTTAGAATATGACGATGCAAACCGCGCGCTTATGGGTTCAAATATGCAAAGACAAGCAGTTCCAACAGTGCGGCCACAAGCTCCAATTGTCGGAACAGGCATTGAAGAAAAAATTGCCAAGGATTCACAAAGAGCAGTTGTAGCCCCAGATGATGGAGAAATAATAGAATCTGATGGCGAACATATTGTTTTAAAAACAAAAAAAGAAACTATAAGATTCGATCTTTATAAATTCCAAAGGTCTAATCAATATTCATGTATTTCTCAAAAAGCATTAGTTAAACCAGGGCAAAAAGTTAAAAAAGGAGATGTTTTAGCAGATGGGCCTTCAATGCAAGAAGGTGTTTTGGCATTAGGACAAAATCTTTTGGTGTCGTTTGTTTCTTGGCAGGGCGCAAACTTTGAAGATGCAATTATTCTTTCTGAAAGAGTTGTTAAAGACGACATATTTACTTCAATTCACATAAAAGATTTTTATTGTGATGTAAGAGATACAAGACTTGGTCCAGAAATTACAACTAACGATATTCCAAATGTTTCCGAAGATAAATTAAGGAACTTAGACGAAGAAGGAATTATTCGCATTGGCGCAGAAGTAAGAGCCGGAGATATTTTAGTTGGAAAAGTTTCTCCTAAGGGCGAAACAGAGCTTACAGCAGAAGAAAAATTATTAAGAGCAATCTTTGAAGAAAAAGCTAGAGATATAAAAGATACGTCGCTTATTCTTCCGCACGGAGAAACAGGAAGAATTATCGGAGTAAAAATATTTTCTCGAGATAGGGGAGATAAATTAGACCCAGGCATTATAAAAAGAATTCAAATAGATGTTGCTCAGCTTAGAAAAATAAGAGTTGGGGATAAATTAGCTGGCAGACATGGAAACAAGGGAGTTATTTCACAAATTAGGCCAATTGAAGATATGCCTTATTTAGAAGATGGCACACCAGTAGATATCATTTTAAATCCATTAGGAGTTGCATCTCGTATGAACTTAGGGCAGATATTAGAAACTCATTTAGGGTTAGCAGCAAAAAAATTAGGATATAGAGCAGTAACCCCAGTGTTTGTTGGTTCAACAGAAGAAACAATAAAACAAGAACTTAAAAAAGCCGGTTACCCAGAAGACGGTAAATTAACTCTTTTCGATGGAAGAACTGGAAAGAAATTTATAAATCCAGTAACAGTAGGGCAAATTTATATGATTAAGTTAAACCACTTAGTTGAAGATAAAATTCATATGCGCGCTACTGGACCGTATTCTCTTATTACACAACAGCCACTTGGTGGAAAAGCTCAATTTGGAGGACAAAGATTTGGAGAAATGGAAGTCTGGGCATTAGAAGGTTATGGAGCGGCATATACATTACAAGAAATGCTTACTATTAAATCCGATGATATTTTTGGAAGAGCAGCTACATATGAAAATATTATAAGAGGAGAGAAAATTAGAAATCCAAATATTCCATCCGCATTTAATGTTTTAATAAATGAAATAAAAGCATTAGGATTAAATATTGAAACACTTAAAGAAGATTCGGTCGAAGGAGATAAACCAAAAAGAGTTCGAAAAGTAGAAAGTTCATAAAGCTTATAATAAAAAATACTTTATAAACATTCAACTTTATAAACATTCAACTAACGTATGGATTTTAATTCAATAAGATTAAAAATTGCATCACCCGAAGTTATTCTTGCCTGGTCGCATGGTGAGGTTACAAAGCCGGAAACTATAAACTATAGAACACAAAGACCAGAAAAAGATGGTTTATTTTCAGAGCGAATTTTCGGTCCTACAAAAGATTATGAATGTTATTGCGGTAAGTATAGAAGGATAAGATATAAAGGCATTGTTTGCGATAAATGCGGAGTAGAAGTTACTCATTCAAGCGTTAGGCGTGAAAGAATGGGGCATATTAAACTTGCTGCACCCGTCACACATATTTGGTTTTTAAAAGTAATTCCTTCTAGAATTTCCACTTTATTAGACATTCCTGTTCAAAAATTAGAAAAAGTTGTTTATTATGCAGCTTATATTGTTACAACTGTTAATGAAGAAACAAGAAAAAGAATTTTAAAAGATCTTGATGCAGAATTTAAAATAAAAAGAAAAGAAATTGGCGCAGATAAGATAAAATTAAAAACTATAGACGATAAATTTGATTCAACAAAAGATTTACTTTCTGCTTTAAAAGAAGGTTATATTTTAAGTGAAGCTGAATATTTTGATGCATCTAGAAGATTTGGAGAAGTTTTTGAAGCATCTAGTGGGGCAGAAGCGATAAAAAAATTACTTGAAAAAATTGATTTAAAAAAACTTTATAATGATACAGAAAAAGAAGTAGAAGGAGTTAAGGAAGAAACAAAGAGAAAGAAATTACTGTTGCGTATGAAAATTGCGCACATGTTCTTAAAAAATAATATTCTTGCAGAATGGATGATTCTTACTGTTCTTCCTATTCTTCCGCCAGAACTTCGCCCGATGGTTTCTTTAGAAGGTGGACGATATGCAACTTCTGATTTAAATGATTTATATAGGAGAGTTATAAATAGAAATAATCGTTTGAAAAAACTTATTGAATTGCGTGCTCCAGAAATTATTATTACAAACGAAAAAAGAATGCTTCAAGAAGCTGTTGATTCATTGATTGATAATTCAACCAGAGGACCTGGCGCAGTTCAAATGTCTGCCCAAAAAAGACCACTTAGGTCATTGGCAGATATTTTAAAAGGAAAACAAGGAAGATTTAGGCAAAATCTTTTAGGTAAGCGTGTTGATTATTCAGGGCGTTCAGTTATTATTGTCGGTCCAGATTTAAAACTTGATACTTGCGGTCTTCCTAAAAAAATGGCGTTAGAACTTTTCAAGCCATTTGTAATTTCAAGAATTATTAAAGATGGATTAGCTCATACAATAAAAAACGCAACTCGTTTAATAGAGCAAGCGCCAGAAGAAGTCTGGGCAATCTTGGAAGATGTTATAAAAGATAAAAAAGTTCTTCTTAATCGTGCGCCTACACTTCATCGTATGGGTATTCAGGCATTTAAGCCGATTCTAACAGAAGATTTAGCTATTAAAATTCCTCCTATGGTTTGCTCTGCTTTTAATGCTGACTTTGACGGAGACCAAATGGCTGTGCATCTTCCGCTCTCTGATGAAGCTCAAAAAGAAGCCAGTGAGCTTATGCTTTCAAGTAAAAATATTTTAAAGCCATCAACTGGTGAGCCAATTATCAAGCCATCACAGGATATGATTTTAGGTATTTATTATTTAACAAAGATAGTTAATGGAGCAAAAGGAGAGGGTAAAATTCTATCTTCTTTTAATGAAGCTCAAATTGCTTATGAAGCTGAAGTAATTGATATAAACGCAAAGATAAAAATCCTAACCTCTCAAAAAGAATATCTCGAGACTTCAGTTGGCAGAGTTATTTTTAATGGAGTTTTTCCTGAAGATTTTGAATTTGTAAACGAAGTTATGGATAAAAAGAGTATGCCAAAGATAATTACTTTAGTTATTGGAAAATATGGAATTGATGTAACTTGGGAAATTTTAGATAAGATAAAAAATGTTGGTTTTAGATTTGCAACAACATCAGCTACTACTTGGGCTATGTCTGATTTAATAGCTCCAGTAGATAAGAGAAAAATAATTGAAATTGCAGAAAAAGAAGTTGAAGTTATAGACGAACAATATGAAGAAGGCCTTTTAACAGATACAGAAAGAAGGCAAAAAGTTATTGCTGTTTGGGCAAAAACTAGAGATCAAATCGCAAAATTAGTTCCAGAAGCATTTAAAAAAATCGGTAAAACAAATTCTGTATTTACTATTTTTGATTCCGGAGCTAGAGGTTCATGGACTCAAGCAGTACAGATGCTTGGCATGAAAGGTTTAGTGTCTAATCCTAAAGGGGAAACAATTGAACTTCCTGTTAAGGCATCATATAAAGAAGGATTAAATGTTTTAGAGTTCTTTATTAATACTCATGGTTCTAGAAAAGGACTTACTGATACTGCGCTTAAAACAGCTTCAGCAGGGTATCTTACTAGACGTTTAGTTGATGTCGCGCAAGATGTAATTATTAGGGAAGATGATTGCAAAACAACAGAAAGTTTTGAAATCTTTAGGGCTGATGGCGACGAGTATGGTTATCCATTTGGAATAAGAATTTTTTCTAGAGTTGCAGCAGAAAACATTAAAGTTGGAAATAAGATTTTAGTTAAAGCGAATGAAGTAATAGATTTTGAAAAGGCAAAATTAATTGAAGAAGAAAAAAGTTTAGAGTCTGTTAAGGTCAGGTCTCCATTGCGATGCAAAACTTTATATGGAATTTGTTCAAAATGTTACGGTTTAGATTTAGGAAGAGGAGAAAAAATAGCTATTGGTGAAGCTGTCGGAGTTGTTGCCGCGCAGTCTATTGGTGAACCTGGGACACAGCTTACACTTAGAACATTCCACACTGGAGGTATTGCTGGAGTTGATATTACGCACGGATTACCACGTGTTGAAGAAATCTTTGAATCTCGCACTCCAAAAGGAAAGGCAATTTTAGCCGATGAAGACGGTACAATTGAAGACATTGAAGATACAGATTTAATTAAAATAATAAAACTGAAAATTCTTAAAAATAAAAAATCTAAACTTATTGAGTATCCGATACCAAGAAGTGTTAAAGTTTTTGTAAAAGCAGGAGATAAAATTTCTAAAGGTGATCAGATTTGCGAAGGAAGCTTAGACCTTAAAGAACTATTTGAATATAGGGGGAAAGAAGCGGCAGAACGCTATGCAATAAATGAAATTCAAAAGATTTATGTTCCAGAAGGAAATACTATAAACGATAAGCATATTGAAATTATTGTCAGACAGATGTTCTCAAGAGTTATCATAAAAGATTCTGGAGGCACAGAATTTATAATGGGTGAAGTTGTAGAAAAATCCAAATTCTTAGAAGCAAATCGCGCAGTTAAATCAAAAGGAAAAATTCCAGCAAAAGCTAAACAAATATTATACGGAATTACCAGAGTTTCTCTAACAACAGAAAGCTTCCTTTCGTCTGCATCATTCCAGGAAACTAATAGGGTATTAGTTGCCGCAGCAAGTGAAGGGAAGGTTGATGGGCTCAGAGGTCTAAAAGAAAATGTTATTATTGGTCGTCTTATTCCGGCAGGTACTGGCTGTAGAAGAAAAGAAGTTGACAAAGAAGATGAAGAATATAGAGAAGAAGTAGCTGAAATAATGGCTAATGAATAAATGTCGTACAGTGTTGTTTTAAAGTAGAAGTTTTTATAGGGTTTGACACTATAATGATTTTCTAATATATTTTATGGACATGGAAAAAGAGCTAAAAAATTACGAAATAGGGTTTTTATTTATTGAAGAGACGGACGAAAGAGAAGTTGGTGATGCATTAAAAGGATATAAAGCCCAAATTCTCCACGAAGGAATAGCTAAAAAGATAAAATTGGCATATCCAATTAAAAAGCAAACATCTGCATATTTTGCATTTATTCAATTTTCTTTAGATCCTGAACTTGTAAAACCACTAAGTGACCAAATAAAATTGAATAAGAAAGTTTTAAGGGCATTAATTTTTTCAATTCCAGATAAACAACTTACAAAAAACAAAGAAACGAGAGGAGAAAAAGCAGAAAGACCTCCTCGTGAAAAAAGAAAGTTAACTGAGGAAGTAGTTAAAAAAAACAAACCAGAAATAGTAGATAATGAATTACTTGAAAAGAAATTAGAGGAAATATTGAAGTAAGAGTTATAATATAAAAAGTTAATAAAGTGTAGCGAAACATTATAGACATTCAACTAATTATATGAATTTAAACAAAGTAATTATTATCGGAAGATTAACAGCTGACCCTCAACTCCGCACTATTCCTAGTGGGCAACAAGTCGCAAGTTTTTCGATTGCAACAAATAGAATTTGGACAGATAAGATGGGGAAAAAACAAGACGAAACAGAATTCCATAATGTTGTTGTTTGGGGAAGACAGGCAGAAATCGCATCGCAATTTTTATTTAAGGGTAGTATGGCGATGATTGAGGGAAGATTAAGAACAAGAACATGGCAGAATAAAGAAGGGCATAATATAAAAACAACAGAAATTATTTCTGAAAGACTTCAACTTGGACCAAGGAGTCAAAACTCGGGAGGATTTTCTAAGCAAGCACCTTCACTAAGTCATGGGATTGACCAAGATATAAAAGAAGAACTTCCTGAAATAAATATAGACGAGGAAGGAATCAAAGCAGACGATTTACCATTTTAAAAAATAAGAAAATAAGAAAATAAAAAATAGAAAATAGAATATGAATATATAAAATTTCTAGATTCTATTTTCTAAATTCTAAATTCTAAATATAATGATTCAGTGTTTCTTTTGTTCACAAAACGTTAAAGATGTAGATTATAAAGAAGTAGAGCTTCTCAGGCGTTTTGTTTCATCTCAAGCAAAAATAATTGATCCTAGACATACTGGAACCTGCTCTAAGCATCAAAGAATGATTGCTAGAGCAATAAAGCGTTCTAGAATAATGGGACTGCTTCCTTTTATAAGACAATAATCTTTTATTTTTAAAGCAATTTATAAATCCACTTCGACTAATGTCACAGTGGATTTATATTTAAATTAACAAACATGGAAATAAAAAAAGGGTGGCCAAGTGCCACCCTTACTAATTTTTGCTATAATTACAGAAACTTAGTCTAATCAACAAACTAATAAATTCACCAACCAATTAACTAATCCATGACATTATATAATCAAAAAGATTCAAATATTCGAAAAACATGGCTTTTATTTGTAGTTTTTTTAATTGTAATTATCGGAATCGGTTGGGCATTTTCATATATTTATAATAGTCCGGGAATTTTATATATTGCGATTATTTTTAGTTTAGTTATGAATCTTATTTCATATTGGTATTCAGATAAAATTGTTTTAAAAATGAATAAAGCTATATTGGTTGAAAGAAAAGATAATCCAGATCTCTATAATATTGTTGAAAATTTATCAATCACAGCTGGCTTACCAATCCCTAAAATATTTATTGTAAACGAAGAACAGCTCAATGCTTTTGCAACAGGACGAGATCCACAACATGCAGTTGTTGCTGTTACAGTCGGGCTTTTAAGAAAATTAAATAAAACAGAACTTGATGGAGTATTAGCTCACGAACTTTCGCATATAGGAAATCGTGATATTTTAATTTCAACTGTCGCAGTGGTGTTAGTTGGATTTATTTCAATACTCGGTGATATGTTTTTTCGCTCAATGTTTTGGGGTGGATTTGGAAGACGCAATGACAGAGAAGGTGGTCAAGCTGGCGCTATAATTATGATTATTGGCGTTGTTTTGGCTATATTAGCGCCTATTACAGCAACATTAATACAACTCGCAATTTCAAGAAAAAGGGAGTTATTAGCCGATGCTTCCGGCGCACTTTTAACAAGATACCCAGATGGACTTATAAGCGCGCTTGAAAAAATTTCTTTAGATACAAATCCAATGAAAGTTGCCAATAATACAACTGCGCATTTATGGTTAGATAATCCATTTAAAGGACAAAAAACAGTTTCTTGGATGACTAAATTATTTTTAACACACCCACCGATAGAAGAACGTATTAAAGCGTTAAAGAATTTAAAAATATAGAAAAAGCATTTTAAAGAATTATGAAGTTAAAGATAAAAAATTTAAAAAGTGAGTTATTTAAGCTGGAAAAAATTATTTCTAACCAAGAAAAAGAAATAAAAAGATTATGTATGTTAACAGAAAGTGATTTTTTAACAGGGCTTTATAACAGGCGAGGATTTACAAATGAAGCGGAAAAATTTTTAGCTTCACTTAAAAAAACAAAGTCTCAAAAAGAACATAGAAAATTTACAATTAATAATTTTTCCATAATATTCATAGATTTAAATAATTTAAAATTAATCAATGACATATATGGTCATAAAAAAGGAGATGAATTTTTAAAATCAATGGCTGAAATTCTCAAAAAAACATTAAGGGGAATAGATATTCCCGCGCGTTGGGGAGGAGACGAATTTGTTGTTGGTTTGGTTAATTCAAACGAAAAAGAAGCGTATAAGGTTGCTCAAAAAATAAAAAGCCAAATAGCTAAAATAAAAATTAAACACATACCTAAAAAATTCAAATTTAGCGCGAGCTTTGGGGTGATTTCATCTGACAGTAAAAAACATAAACAAATCAGTAATTTATATGAGCTTATAGAAAAAGCTGATATGACAATGTATAAAGCTAAAAAAGAAAAAGGCAAAGATTTTATTATGGTTTTTTCTTAATATTGCTAGAAATAAAAGTTTAATATATTCTTTATTTATGAAAGAATCATTAGAGCCCATTAAAGAAAAACAAGCGTTAGAGATTGATGCAAATAAGATAACTCAACAAGCAGCGGATAATTTACGAGAGAAGTTTAAAGAAATGAAAGATATAAATTCTGATCCGCATATGAAGTATATTGAACCATCTAAGCTTACATACGACGACCTAATGATTTTCGGAAAAGCGCTTAATCATGAATTATCAAGTAAGGAGTTTGAAGAATATTCAAATAGAATTTATGGAATTTTTGGAGAAGAGTTTATAAGTAATCAGCGCAATCAAATGGAAACTTTGCGCGGAAAGAAAGCAAAAAGTGAAATCTCAGATGATGAATTTGAAAAACAATTCAGAGAAATTCTTAGTGATTATGACAATAAAAGAGCTGGTAAGGGCGAAAATCAATACGAAGCAGAAGGAAAATTAAATTCTCGCGCGACTTTTAAAGCAATGGTAAGACATTGGTTAATAGATAGGGGAGAATAATTTTTAAATTTAAGAGACATGCCGATTAGGTGAGTATAGTGTTAAAAATAAAAAATATATTAGGAGGCGTCGCATAGCGGTCTATTGCGCTCGCTTGGAAAGCGAGTTGACCCTTACCGGTCTCACAGGTTCAAATCCTGTCGCCTCCGCCTTCGATCCGCCGAAGCGGACCTACCAGCGCGATGAAATTAGCTAGTATGTTCGCAAAAGCGAGATTTATTAAAATAAAAATTTACATAACTATGATTATTTACATCGGCGCTGATCACAGAGGATTTAAATTAAAAGAAATCCTAAAAAATTTTTTAAAAAACCAAGGATACGAAGTATCTGATTTTGGTAATGACCATTATGATGAAAATGATGATGATGTTGATTTTGCTAAATTAGTGGCTACGGCAGTTTCTAAAGAACCATGGGTTAATAAAGGCATTTTAATTTGCGGATCTGGGATTGAAATGGATATTACAGCAAATAAATTTAAAGGTATTCGTTCAGCTTTGGTAACTAATCCAGACCAAGCCTATATGTCACGCGAACATAATAACGCTAATATTTTGTCATTGTCAGCAGAATTTACAGATGAAGAAAAAGCTAAGCAAATTTTAAAAACATGGCTTAACACAGATTTTTCTGGCGAGGAAAAATACAAAAGACGTTTAGATAAAATCAGTGAAATAGAAAATTTATAAAATTATATAATAATGAAAATATTATAAAAACAGTGAATTTTAGTGTAAAATAAAGTTAGATAAATTAAAGAAAATCATAAAAGCATTCAGCAACAATGAATAATAAAATCACTATAAGCACAGATCAAGAAAATCAATTAAAAAATATACTTGAAAAAAGAAATGATTTTGAGGCTTTAAGAATTAAGCGTTATTTAAGTATGCCTGATTTATCGCGAACCGAAGGCAGCCCAATCAATGAAATCGTTAAACGAATTTTATCAAGCCCATATTTTAAAGAATTAGACACTATTCAAACTCCAGAAATTGTGTCAGCAAATATTTGTTTTGATTTATTTGATTTTCCAGCTGATCATCCGGCGCGCAGTAAGTCCGATACTTATTATATTGATGATGAGCATATTTTACGCACTCACACCACTATAATGTGGTATTACTACTTGCAAAATGAAGGCGTTAAAAAGAGTATTGCCAATAACGAGCCAATAGGTTGTTTTAGCTATGGCAAGGTTTATCGCAAAGACGAAATTGACAGCAAACATATGAATGTTTTTCATCAAATTGATGGTTGGTATTTAGCGCCAAAATCTTTAAAAACTATAACTCAAACTGATTTAGAAGAAGCTTTAAAAAATATCGCAATTGCGGTATTTGGTCCAGACATAAAATATCGTCTCAATAAAGATACCTTTCCTTACACCGACCCATCTTTAGAAATGGAAGTTGAAATTAATGGAAAATGGGTAGAGGTAGTTGGTTGCGGAGTAGTTAAGGGTAGTGTTTTAGAAAAACTCGGCGTTGATTCTCAAAATTACACTGGATGGGCTTTTGGATTTGGTTTAGAACGGCTTGCAATTATTAGTATGGAATTGCCAGATATTAGATTATTATGGTCTCAAGACCCGCGCGTAACTAAACAGCTTAAGCTTGGGCAAAAATTTAAAGAAGTAAGTAAATATCCGCCTATAGGTCGAGATATTTCTTTTGTGGTAAATAATGATTTTATTCCAAATAATTATTTTGATTTAATTCGTGAAATTGGCGGGGATTTAGTTGAGCAAGTTGAACTTTTAGATAAATATGAGAATCAAGAAAAATTCGGAATTGGAAAAATAAGTTATACCTATAGAGTTATTTATAGGAGCCCTGAACGCACCCTTAAATCTGAAGAAGTAGATTCATTACAGAAGCAGTTGTACGAACAAACAGAAAAAATATATAAAGCTCAGTTAAGATAACAACCTTACAAATATACAAATTTTATACAAATATACGAATTAATTTATTGGTAAATTTGTAAAGATAAGTAAATTCGTAAGGAAAAAATTATGGATAGTGATAATTTTAACTCAATAGAAGAAGGTGGAGAGGTAGCTGTTTTTAAGGCAAAACAAGAAAAAACATTAGAAGAATTGCTTAATGAAATAAATGAAAGATTAAACACTGCAAAAAATCAATTAGAAAAACTACAGATTTTTCTAAGAGAAATTTTAGAAATAAATATAGACACACTTTTTGTAAATTCAAATACATCGTCAGATAAAGAAAATAAGCATTTTTCTCCTGAGACAGTAAGAAGCATAGAAAATGGCATACAAGGTACAGAATCAGTAATAGCAAAATTAGAAAAAGCTAAAATTGAACTAGAAAATTCTGTAATAGGACTTAAAACTCTTGATGAAGAACTCCAGTCGCTTTATCAGCAATATAATACTTTAAAATAATTTAAATTCAGATGTCTTTATATTTAATAGTTTCATGGATATTTGGCATAACAAGCTTTACCTTACTTGGAAGTTGGTACGCTAAAAAATACGAAAAAGCGGATTTATTAATCGGGCTCTATATTACTTTTATTATAGTTGCACAAATTTTAGCTGTTAAAATATCTGCTTTTGATTTAGGGTTTAAAACTTTTTTTGGACCAAGCGGTGTTTTAGTCTTTTCTGTTACATATCTTTTAACTGATATTGTAAATGAAAAATTTGGCAGGAGTGAAACTCAAAGAATGATTTTAATAGCGTTTGTTTCTCAAGTAGCGATGTTATTTTTCTTTTGGTTAGGAGTAAAGTTTTCGCCAGCGCCATTTTGGCAGATGCAGGGTTCTTGGGAGCAGATTTTTAATTTTGTTCCAAGAATAACATTTGCAAGCTGGACAGCGTTTTTGATAACAGAAAATCTTGATGCATATATTTTTGATTGGTTTAAAAAATTAACCAATGGAAAATATTTATGGAGTAGAAATGTTTTTAGTTCAATCCCATCTCTTGCTTTAGATAGTATAATTTTTATATCCCTTGCGTTTGGTGGTGTAATGCCTATTTTACCGCTTATAATGGGACAAACAGTTTTAAAATGGTTAGTAGGTTTAATCAATATTCCGTTTATGTATTTTAATAAATGGATTTTTTCAAAATAAAGCGAAGTCGTATTAACTAATTCGCCAATTCACAAATTAGCTAATTAACTAAAGACATGATGTTAACCCCGCACATATTAGTTGGCGCAGCAATAGGATATAAAATCCATAACTATTGGTTTGTGGTAATTTTTTCAATAATTAGCCACTTTATTTTAGATGCGATTCCACATAAAGAATATGATATTAAGTGTTTAAGAAATGGAAAATTAAATAAAGATTTTTTAAAGGATTTTAGTAAAGTAGTCATAGATGGTTTTATTGGATTAGCAATAGTGCTACTTTTAACTGGTTTTAAAGATTTAGATTATGTAATAGTGGGAATGATTGCAGGCGCATTTCC
>Ga0210057_1005284_pt1 | contig 16693 bp, 17 predicted proteins | sample CryGeyCG2114_010_2_FD_183968 | JGI IMG/M metagenome (GOLD analysis project Ga0210057, IMG submission 183968) | Groundwater microbial communities from aquifer - Crystal Geyser CG10_big_fil_rev_8/21/14_0.10 (SPAdes) (version 2) | ecosystem: Environmental > Aquatic > Deep subsurface > Groundwater ...
AGTAAACATGGCGACGCCTATCGTCGGTTTTTATACCAAATTTTTGTTTTTTATTACGAAAATTAGTTTCTGCGAAGAGTACAACTTCATTTTCGTGATCATGATCGTACATAATTATATTATTCGTAGCTGGTAGTAAGTAGTATGAAGTAAGGTAATAATTATCGCTCCTGCGAGATAATTATTGTATTGTCCCCTCCTTTGGAAAAGGAGGGTTAGGGTGGATTTAATTATTATTTATTTTATTATTAAATCCCTCTCCCTCTCCCTTTTCCAAAGGGAGAGGGAGAGGAAAGCCTTTTCCAAAGGGAGAAGGAGGGAGAGGGTGCGGAGGTCTTTTCCAAAGGGAGGGACGATAATTATAGTGCTTTCTCCTAAGGAAGGGACAATAATTATTTCTTATACATAATACTTAATACTAAATACTTACCTATCTAACCGGTAGTGTTCTTGGTGGTTCTGCTCGCTTTGACTCTGTCTTTTTTACCTGTGGCGCTTTTACCTCCAAAGCTGGGAAGTGCCATAAAGTAGCTAATTCTTCAACACTTAAAACATACATAGGGCCTCCTATAGATGGATCTCTATGACTAAAACCTTGAACTAATAATGCCTGTTTGCCTGCTCGTGCCATTCTGTGATAGAAAAAATTCTTTTTTGGCATTGTAGAACCAACAGAACCAAAATCATTACTATTTAATGCTGCAAATTGTTTTAAAAATCCCTTGACATGACTATATCTATTTTTAAATATTTCATGAGGAGCCATGTGGATATATCTGACTTTTGAAGGAAAGCCAACCTTTGATAATTTTAACTCAACATCCTCTACAATCTTACGTTGTCCTGGTGATAAATTTAACATTCTAAAAGCATCTTCTGTTTTCTTGTTATCCTTACCATCACCAGAAGGAGAAACAGCATAATTAACTAATTCTCCCAAAAAACCTAAAAAATAATCTATAATACCCTTCTTTTCTTCTACAGACTTGCCTAATATTTTATCTAATTTTTTTTGCCCTTCTTTATGCCAGTCTAAACTACCTGGAACACAAATAATTTGAATTGCTAATATTTCTGACTCTGCAACATTAGACATAGTTTCTAAAACTAAAGACATTGGATCTTTAAACTCCCCAGTTAGTCCATGTTCAAAAAAAGGATATGTACGAATTGGATAAATCCAGTCTCTTTCTAATTCAAAATCACAACCAAAAATTTCATTTTTTGGATCTGGAAATTTAGTTGGAAACTTATCTACATAATCTGGGGCTTCTAGAATATCTACATCTGGATATTGTGAATATATTGCTGACTCAACTAAGTCTTTATATTTTAATGGCACTCTTATAAAAAACTGTATCTTACCACCTATTGATACAATCTCTAAGGAAAATGGTGTTTGAAACTTACCAATTATATATTTTTCTTTTGCGTCAATAGAACTTTTCATACCATAAAAATGAGCAAAAATACTTTCTACTGCTTTTGGGCTTTGTTCATTATTTTTAGGTATATCAATAGATAGTAAAACATATTTTACTGTTCCTATCCATCTACCACGTATATAATAAAAATAATAATACTTTGCTACATAATACAAAGCAAATAAAATAACTATCCATCCACCAGACTTAAATAAGACCCACATTGCTGTAAATGGGCCTCCTCCAGAAAGTTCTTGCCAAAAATTTAACAAAAAAGAAAAATCAATAACTATATTAGGCATTGCGATTTTTATAATTAATTATATTATACCATAAAAACATAAAACATGTAACATTATAATTATCTCGCAGAGCGATAATTATAAATAGGCATTGGAAAAATTATTTTGAATTTGATATTCCACCGCCCATAGATTCTTCGCTATAGCTACGAACGACACAGCACTTCTTGCAATGACAGAGGGGAAAACAAGGAAAATAATTATAAAAAAATAATCGGCTGGACGACAATTCTCGTTAAGCCGATTAGGAAATTATAGCTAATTTAACTAAAAATTTAATAAATACTATTGGTTACCTGGTAACCAATAGTAAGAATAAAATATCTAAAGAGTGTGAAAATTTAAAATAAAAATTTTTGTAGATTATTTTGCTTTTTTTAAACTCCAAGTTACCAAAAGCGGACTTGCTAAAAATATTGAGGAATATGTACCAGATACAATACCTATAATTAATACAAGTGCAAAAGCCTTTATTGACTCTCCACCAAAAAAGAATATAGCTACTAATACCAACAAAGTAGTTAAAGAAGTATTTATAGACCTCTGAATTGTCTGTTTAATACTACTTTCTACTAATTCATTAAAATCATTATGAGTATGCTTTCTTAAATTTTCTCTTACTCTATCAAAAACAACAATGGTATCATTTACAGAATAGCCTAGAACGGTCAAAATCGCCGCTACGAATGCACTTGTTATTTCTACACCATAAAACTTACATAAAACAGCAAAAATACCCAGAGGTATCAAAACATCATGCACTAAAGCGATTATAGCTATAACCCCATAAACCCAAGAAGAAACTATTTTTTCTACCTTTCTAAAACTCCAAGCTACATAAGTGATAATTCCTAAAATTACTATAATAATTGCATATAAAGCCTTATCCCTTAACTCCTTACCAATTGATGGACCAATTGCTTCAAATCTCATTTCTTCAATACCATCAAAAGTATCATTTAATAAAGCTAAACCTATCTGATGTTGCACCTCTTCTAATGGTCTAGCACGTAAAATATAAATATCATTACCAGTGGGTTGAACTGTTGCTATTTCTATACCTTCTTTTAATAATTCTGTTTTAACAGCATCTATTGATGGTCTATCATTATGAAACTGTATCTCCCACAATGTGCCACCTGTAAAATCAATACCAAAATTAAGACCCCACAATGCTAGAACAAGTATGCTAAAGCCTACTAATAAGATACTGATTGTATAAAATATTTTTCTATTTTTAATTATAGACATAGAATAATTATTATTATTTTCCAAACCACCAATTCTTTTTTACAAAACTAATTGCAAATTTTAAGAATATTTTTGATATTACCATTGCTGTAAACATACTTACAAAAATACCCAAAGATAATGTTAGTGCGAAACCTTTAATTAAGCTAGTGCTAAACCAGAATAAAATTAATGCAGTAATTAGTGTTGATAAGTTTCCATCTCTAATTGATGGCCAAGCTCTTCTGAATGCTTCATCGGACGCATAGCTTAAATCCTTACCTTCTGCCAATTCTTCCTTGAGACGCTCAAATATCAAAACATTAGCATCAACCGCCATACCAATAGATAATATAAAACCAGCGATACCTGCCAAGCTCAATGTTACTGGCACAAACTTAAATAAAGCTATGAGTAATATACCATAAAAACCAAGAGCTAAAATAGACATTAAACCAGCTAAACGATAGTATAAAATCATAAAAATTATGACTAAAATAAAACCAATTAAACCTGCAAATAAACTCTTATCCACAGATATTTTACCTAAAGATGCACCTACCGTCTGTTGACTAACTAATTTAATTGGCACAGGCAAAGCACCTGCGTTTAAACGTCTTGCTAATAATTTTGCTTCTTCAAAGGTATAAGTGCCTGTAATACGTGCATTACCATCATAAATAACATCATTGACACGAGGTGCAGTAATTAACTGACCATCTAAAAATATACCTACTGGAGCTCCTATATTTCTTTCTGTAATTTGTTTAAATAAATCCTTACCTTCAGCATTAAATTCTAAACCAATTTCTGGCACATTTGTATTTTGCTCAAACTGTACACTTGCTCTTTGTAATTGCTTACCAGATAATTTAGTGTCAAGCCAAAAATCATCAGGAGTTAAAAAGTCCCTAGCTGTTTTTGTTCTTATTAATATATGCTGAGCATTATATTGTTTGATTGTTTGATCATTTTCTACAATTTCACGCTCACCTAAACGTTTGATTATATGATAACCATAATCTGTCTTTAATAAAGTTGGTCTGACTTGGTTATCTTTTAAGGCAACAATTGCTTGCTCAAATTCTGGTATCATAACACCCTCTGGGAACCAGTCTAGCTCACCATTTTTTTCTTGACTTCCTGGGTCTTCACTTAGCTCAAACGCCAAAGCTCCAAAATCTTCTTTATCTAAAACTCTTTTTAAAGCCTCGTCAGCTCTACTTTTAGCATCAGTATTAGCGTCAGTAATTTGTTGTTGCTCTTCTGCTGTAAGCTCTCTAGTTGGAGTTTCGCTTTGTTCTTTAAATTGTAAAATAGGAGTTTCTCCGATTTGTTTAATTGCATCACCAACATCCTTAACACCAGCCAACTCTACAATAACTCTCCATTTATTTCCAGAATAGTTTGTCTGAACCAATGGCTCAGAAACACCTAAAACATTAACTCTACGTTCTATAACATCTCTAACACCTTCTATGGCTTCTGTTTGTTCTTTAAAGGATAAATCTTGTGTATCAGCTTCATAAATCAAGTGGGTACCACCTAAAAGATCTAGACCAAAATGAAATCCAGTATCTCTTAATTTAGGCACTTCTATATTAAATTGTTTTTTAGCTAAATCAGCGCCATTATTCCAGATAAAAGGAAATGAATAAACTAATAAAACTAAAAATGCCAATACAACAAAAACCGCCTGAAATCGTACCTTTCCATGATCTCCAGGAGTAAAAAAAATCTTTAATTTTGCCTTAGGCTTGCTAAATATAGAGCTAAGACTAACTATCTTTTTCTTCATAGAATTATATAAAGTATGTAATAATATAATGTTTAAATGTTATACTAAAATATAAAAAAGCGCAAGTTATGTAAAATGAGGCGTAAATGCCTCATTAAATAATTGTATTTTATCTGTTTGTGAAAGCTTGGTCAAAAAAATTATGACGATAGGTAAAAAGCTTCCAACAAGCAATCCATTCTTTACGTCTTGCACCCAAAAGAGCATAATTAGAAGCTAAAGCTCTGAGCAATACCAACTTCATATTATGAAGAGCTGTTAACTTACCTGATGTTTTTTCTAGATAAGCAAGATACTCATCCAAAAAAGCCTTAATATCCAAAATACTTTCCAGATTTTCTACTGCACTATCAAGAATAAATTGGTTTGGATGATCTCTTTCTAAAGCTTTGATGACCCTATTTCTATCCTGTAGCATAAACACACTCCCTTCTTGGTGCTAAAGCTAAAATACTATATTATTTAATTTTTGTCAACATTTAATAATTCTATCTCAAATATTAATGTTGCGTTAGACGGGATAGCACCAGGAACACCTTGGGCACCGTAAGCTAGATTTGGTGGAATAACTAATTTACGCTTACCGCCAACCTTCATACCTACTAAACCTTGTTCCCAACCAGCAATCACCTGTCCACCACCAATTTTAAAACTAAATGGTCTATTTCTATCAAGAGAACTATCAAACTTTTCTCCATTTAAAAACGTACCTGTATAATGCACGGTAACTGTATTACCTTGCATAGCTTCTGCCCCTGTTCCTTTTAATAAATCCTGAATTGTTAATTTTGCAGGATCAAATGTTTCTTTTTGCATATTTGTATCTCCAAAAATTGTTAAATTTTCTTTATCCTGTGCAGCATATTCTATTGATTGTTGCTGTTCTGGACTTAAAACATCTTCACTATTATTATAATTAGGCGTATAACCATCAAAGGTTAAGAAAAAACCTATTACTAATAAAATGCTGATGCTAAGAAAGAAATATTTTAATATTTTTTTATTATTCATAAATTTTTATATAAATAATATTATATACAAAATCTTTATATATTGCAATATATGGCAAGGGTGCCCCTTGCCAGAAAATTCTTTTTGGAAAGGGGCACCCTTGCCAGATATAACTTAATCATAACAAAATTTTTTAATATTTTTATTTTGTTTTAAAATTTCTAAATTCTTATCTGTAAAATTAAAAAAATCAAATGAATTACTAAATTGTCCTAATAAAATACTTGTTTCACATAAATTATAAGAGTTTACTGGATCAAAATACTCCCCAAAACTAGTCCACTTATAATCTTTCATACTATTACTTATCCCATGAATTACTGGATTTTGATGTATATAAGCTGATAACCATTTTAGTTGTTCATCACTTTTCACTATCTTTTGCTTAAATCTATCCTGAAAAACATGTCCTATTTTATTATATTTTTTATTAAAATATATAGCATAGCTAGTACAAATTTTTAACATAATCTTATTAATAGGTATGTCTTTATTTTGACAAATTAAAAAATGGAAATGATTTGGCAATAATGCATAAGCTAATAATGAAAAGGTGCCTTCTGGATAGACCTCCATTTTTCTTGGTCTTGAAATGTTTGGATTTATATTTTGTAAAAATCTTAAAAGAAAAAAATCATAATCTTCTTTATCTAAGTATATATTTTCTTTTCTATTACCTCTATTATATATATGAAAATATATATTTTCTCCATTTTCTTTATAATCTCTATATTTCATAATAAATATATTATAACATGGCAAGGGGCACCCTTGCCAGAAAATTCTTTTTGGAAAGGGGCACCCTTGCCATAAACATCTCTTGACACAACACAAAAAATACTATAATATACCGACAGAAAGGAGTGATGTCATGAATAGAATTATGAATGTGGGATCACGAGTTTTGATACTTGTTCATTTTGATCATAGACGCACTATCTATGAAAATAACGATGTAGCAAATAATAGCTCTATCCAGGGATTTAAAATCTTTGGAACAAGTCCTCTTGGATTACATGCACATGCAAGAAAAACAGAATATTTTCATATTTTGAGAGGAGGAGGAATCATTCTCTTGCAGTTAAGTCATAATGGTCAACCAGTACATTCTGAAGATAAACCAGAAAAAAGAAAGCTTCGTCCAGGATCGTCTATCTTTGTTCCTAAAAATATGGCACATACCTTCTATCTAGAGCTAGGAACAGAAATGATCTGCTTTTCATCAAAAGCATTTGATCCTAACGACATGGATATGGTTAGCTGTCCATGGCTCAAGCTATGAAAATGGTTCTACATCATGATGATCCGCCTTGTACAGCACGTTTAGATGTAACTGGCTATTGTAGTGAGTGTAAACTTAATCCAGATATGCAAAGTACAGCTTTTTATTACTATTGCTCCGCATGTGATACTATGCTAAAAAATATGCAATGTCCAAAGTGTAAAAAACAGTTTGAACTATCCGACTAATAAAGTCGGATTTTTTATTTATAAAAAAACATGAAACTTAGAACTTGGAACTTAAAACTTGGAACTTGGAACTTAAAACTTTATTATTAAATCCCTCCTAACCTCCCTTCTCCTAAGGGAGGGACTATAATTATGGTATTGTCCCCTCCTTTGGAAAAGGAAGGCTAGGGTGGATTTAATTATTATTTATTTTATTATTTATAATTAAATCCCTCTGTGTCTCCCTTTTCCAAAGGGAGAGAATGCGGGGAGGAGAGCCTTTTCCAAAGGGGGAGGGTGCGGAGGTCTTTTCCAAAGGGAGAGAATGCGGGGAGGAGAGCCTTTTCCAAAGGGAGAGAAGACGGGGGAAGAAGGGGGAAGGTGCGGAGGTCTTTTCCAAAGGGAGATAAGAAAGTAAGAAGAGGATAAAATAAAATACCGTACTGATTGCCATATGGCAATCAGTACGGTATTAATATATAAAACTTTAAGTTATCAACACTATTCCCCTATAAATGTAAATCGTGAAATCTTGTTACCATCCATCTCTACCTCTTCTATAAACATCTTTAATGGCCTTACCCAAATACCATTTTCACCATATAACGCCATGTATATAACCATATATTCTAATGTTTCGCTGTGTTTTGCTATTCCAATAACCTCATACTCTTTTCCTTTATAATGCCTATATTTTCCTAATTTAAGCATATTAATTACCATGACAATGTTTGTATTTTTTTCCACTACCACATGGGCAAAGATCATTTCTACCAACCTTATCTTGGCTCTTACCAGGAGCTTGAACAACAGACAGACCTTCCTTTTGATCAGAAGTTTTTGCAGGAGAAGACACCTGTATACCCTTTCTTTCCATCATTGATGGGGCAACTTTTTGTGCTAATTCTACCTTAAAAATACTATAAGATATCTGTCTATTAATTAAATTTTGTAAATTATTCCACAAGCCATAAGCTTCTTTTTTATATTCTACTAAAGGATCTTTACCAGCATAACCTTGAAGACCTATACCAGCACGTAAATAATCCATTTCTTCTAAATGACCCATCCACAAAGTATCGATAACACGTAAAGATAAGCTAGCCTCTATTTCTCTAAGCATCTTTGGATTAGCAGATTGCTCTGTTAATCTAGCTTCCATCTTTTCATATTGTAATTTCATTTTTTCATTTAAATATTCCGCCATCCTATCTCTAACCTTAATGGCACCAAACTTATCCACATCTTCGGTAAGCATTTTTTCTAACTCTGCCATAGCTTCTTTTTCTAATGGGAAAATAGTATTACAAACCTCCCAAATCTCTTTAATATTCCATTTTTTTATAACTGGATCACTAGCATGAAATACAACAACCTGTTCAATCTCCTCCTCTATTCCTTCTAAAACCTCTTCTTTAATACTTTCTTCTTCCATTATATGGTGACGACGTGCATAGGTTGTTTCTCTATGACGATTGATAACATCATCATATTCTAATAAATGTTTTCTAATATCAAAGTTATGTCCTTCAACTTTTTTCTGAGCAGACTCTATAGCACGAGAAACTATACCATTTTCTATTGGCATATCTTCTGGCAAACCAAAACGCTCCATAATCCCCTGCACCTTATCAGACGCAAAAATCTTCATTAAATCATCTTCTAATGAAACATAAAATCTAGAAAATCCTGGATCACCCTGACGTCCTGCACGACCCCTCAACTGATTATCAATACGACGAGATTCATGACGTTCTGTACCTAAAACTGCTAGACCTCCTAAGTCTATTACCTCTTTTGCCAATTCTTTATTATATGGTGCGCCACCTAAGACAATGTCAACACCACGTCCTGCCATATTTGTAGCAACAGTTACAGAACCTTTCTTACCAGCCTGTGCAACTATCTCCGCTTCACCTTCATGATTTTTAGCATTTAATACACTGTGTTTTACACCTGCAGACTCTAATCTACGAGATAATTCTTCATTTTGCTCAACAGAAACAGTACCAACCAATACTGGTTGACCTTTTTCCTGTAATTCCCTTACCTCTTCTACAATGGCTTTATACTTACCTTTTTTATTTTTAAAAATTCTATCCGATTCATCCTTACGCATGATTTCTTTATTTGTAGGAACAACAACAACTTCTAAGTTATAAATCTTAGCAAATTCCTCTGCTTCTGTTAGAGCGGTACCAGTCATACCAGATAGCTTGTCATACATTCTAAAAAAGTTTTGAAAAGTAACACTAGCAAGTGTTTGATTTTCTCTTTTTACTTCTACACCTTCTTTAGCTTCTATTGCTTGATGTAATCCTTCGCTATAGCGTCTACCATGCATTAAACGGCCTGTAAACTCGTCTACAATCATTATCTCACCATTTTGCACAACATAGTCTTTATCACGTTTAAAGAGCGTTTCCGCCTTTAAGGCTTGCTCTAAATGGTGGACCATCTTAATACCGCCCTCTGCATAAATATTTTCTATACCTAATTCTTTTTCTACCTTATTAATACCCTCATCTGTTAAAGATGCGGAACGCATTTTTAAATCTAAATTATAATCTTCATTTTCATGTAATTTAGTAACAATCTTACTAAACTTTCTGTAAAGGTCACCGGACTCTTCTGCTGGTGCAGAAATTATTAAAGGTGTTCTTGCTTCATCAATTAAAATAGAATCAACCTCATCAACTATTGCAAAATTAAACCCACGACCAACCCTATCTGTAATACGAGTTGCCATGTTATCACGTAAATAATCAAAGCCAAATTCGTTATTAGTGCCGAAGGTTATATCACATTCATAAGCTTCTTTTCTAGAGCATGGACGTAAAAAATCTGCATTTACACGAAAAGAACCTAATTGATCGCGTATCTTGTCTTCTTCGGTTTTTTCTTCTTCTGTTTCTGCTTTCCAGTCTGCGTCATAAATAAAAGATTGCATATTATTAATACATCCAACTGTAAGTCCTAAAAAAGTATAAACCTGCCCCATCCAAACCGCATCACGACGAGATAGGTAGTCATTAACAGTAACTATATGTACACCTTTGCCACTTAAAGCATTTAAAAATACTGGGGCAGTAGAAGTTAATGTTTTACCTTCTCCAGTTCTCATTTCTGCTATCCAACCATTATGTAAAATAATTCCACCTAAAAGCTGAACATCATAATGGCGTTGTCCTAGAGTTCTTTTAGCTGTTTCACGAACCAAAGCAAAGGCTTCAGGCAAAAGATTATCTAAACTATTGGTTACCTGGTGACCAAAACTATTGGTTACCTGGTGACCAATAGTTGATTGTGCACGAGTTTTTAACTCTTTACCCTTATTTTGCAAATCTAAATCAGAGAGATTAGCTAAATCATTCTCTAATGAATTAATCTTGTCTACCAATAACTGTATCTTTTTTAAAACCTTTTTGTTTGGATCTCCGAATAAAAACATAAATATAAATTTAAAAATCTTTATTAATCTTTGATTACTATATTTTAAGCTAAAATAACAAAAAAATCAAGGGTAAAAAGCATTTTATCCCTTAATTTAGATAAAAACTACTCTATCTTACCTTCTTGCTCTAACAATACCTCACTAGTATGAGTTAATTCTTTAAGTCTAGCCCCCTCTTGTTTATCACGAGTTTGAAATTTTTCTTGGTGATCCTTAAGCTGTCTATCTAGCTCATCACGCAATAAATCAATTGATGCGTATAAATCTTCTGACTCTGCATCTGCATAAAACTGTGCACCTGGAATAACTATATTACCCTCTGCACGAAAAAACGGACCATTCTTGTGATGATTAGTTGTTTTACCAATCTCCACCTCAATTGTTTTTGGAGTTCCAACGCTATGTAAATGCTTTTCTAAAAGAGACATTTTTTCATTTACATAATTTTTTAATGCATCTGTTAACTCTATATCTGTACCCATCAATTTTATTAAATCCATATTTTTTTAATTAATTATTATGGGGCTGTTGCCAAATGTGCTTTCGTAACGAAATTTCAGAATTTCGAGATAAAATTACTGAACAAGTTTTGCGGTTTATCTGTAAGTTAAGCCAAAAAACTTTGAAGCGATTTTAGCCAAAATTATGAAATTGCAGTAAAAATGGCATTTGGCGACAGCTCCATTATATATAACTTATCATAAAAACAATAAAAAAACCAGATAAAAATATCTGGTTAATTATAAAATTAAGAAAAAAGAACCATACCGTGTTCTTTAGCCCACACCTCTAAAGTAAGCTCACCACAACATTCCCTTCTAAAACCAAATTTAGGCGGCAATTCCTGATTGCTACAATGAACATTACAAGCTGTTTTTAATAGTTTCAAATCTCCATTATAAGCTTCTACTACCTCTTGCCAATCTTCTTGAGATTCTACTAATTTCCAAATCATATTAGCGTCAAAATAAAAACTATGCCATTTTCTTTGTTGCATAATCACCTCCTAAAAATAAATAATAGCATAAAGCTATTATTTCATCAAATAAAATAATAATTAATTGTTAAACAACTATCTGCACCTCTTCTTCCAATTGTATATTAAATTTATCTCTTACTTGTTGCTTTATAAATGACAACATTGTAATTATATCTTCTGTAGTAGCAGTGCCATCATTCATAACGTAATTTGCATGTTCTTTTGGTACATAAGCTCCACCGATTTTTTTACCTTTTAGCTCTGCTCTTTCTATAAACCAAGCTGCTGGAATAGCACCAAATTTAGAAAATCTCTCACGCTCCTCTGGTGTGCAATTTATTGTTTTTAATAATTTTACCACCACCTCTCCTTTAATATTTTTAAATGCACATCCTGCACAAAAACCCTTAGGTTCTTTTGCCTTTCTTTGTTCTATTTTATCTCTAACCTTTTTTTCTAAATCTTCTTTATCCCCTTTTGTTAATTTAAAAAATGCACGCAAAATAATAGGCTTATTTTCTTTATTCCAATATTTTAACTTACTATATCTATATCCAAACTCAAACCAAGAAGTATCTACAACTTCCACTTTATTATCAATCAATAATTCTATACGCAATAAAATATCACTCATAGACTTGCCATAAGCCCCAGCATTTCCACATACAGCTCCACCAACGGATCCGGGGATACCTGCAAAATTTTCTAATCCAGCAAAACCTTCTGAAGCAGATTTTTTAACAGCAAGCATCAAAGGTACGCCAGAACCAACAATCATAACATCATCTTGAAACTCAATATCAATAAATACTATTTTTATTACAAGACCAGAAAAGCCTCTATCGCCAAATAAGACATTAGAACCTCCTCCTAAAATAAAATATTTTTCTTTATTTTTTTCTGCCCAAGCCAAAGCTTCTTTTAGCTCATCTATGTTTTTTACAATTACAAAATACTTAGCTGGACCACCAACTCTAAAGGTTGTATATTTTGATAATAATTCGTTTTCTAAAATATTTAACATAGGTATTTAATAATATTCCTCAAAAACATATTAATTTTTTAATTATTCATGGGATTGACACACCCCGATGAGGAAACATCGGAACTCGTAATGACAGCAATGTGACAATGTATCAATTTAGAAATATATTAATCTTCAATCAACTCTCTCGCTACGCTATCTATATTACCCGCTCCCATAATTAATACAACATCATTTTTTTTGATTTCATTTTTTAAAATAGATCTTGTTTCTTCTAAATCTTTTGCATAAAATATCTGTTTATTTTTAATATTATCCTCTCCAGACTCCCAATATTCTAGAACTGCATCACTGAGTTTTTTTGAAGATACATCCTCATCTTTTTTTTCTACTCTACCTTCTACATTATAAATTTCTGACAAAATCAAAATATCTGTATCATCAAAACATCTAACAAAGTCTGCAAACAAAGCTTTTGTTCTATGGTGTTGATGTGGCTCAAATGCTATAACTATACGCTTATCAGGAAAAAACTCCCTGGTAGCTAATAAAGTACTTTTAATAGCACTTGGGTGATGGCCATAATCAGATATAATATCAGCATTATTATACTTACCAACATACTCAAACCTTCTCCATAAACCATTAAACTCTGATAAAGATTTTTTTATTACTTCAAAGTTAACTCCTAATGACATTGCTGTTCCAATACTTGCCATGGCATTATAAACATTAAATAAACCAGGAACCTTTAATTCTATCTCTCCTAATAAATCGTCACCTTTATAAACTATAAATACTTGTTTTTGTTTTTTAATATGGCGTTCTGTAAATCTATAGTTAGCATTTTCATTAGTGCCATAAGAAATTCCGGAAGAAATAATCTCACAACTATTTTTATCATCTAAATTATAAATTAAAGATTTATTATCCACTCTATCAACATATTCTTTAAAAGTTTTTAGAATATTTTTTAGATTTTTATAAAAATCTAAATGATCTTCTTCTATATTTGTTAAGACAATTTTATTTGGATGTAATAATAACATGTGTGCATTATGTTCACACGCTTCTAATAAAAATAAATTAGATTTTCCTAAATGAAAATTACCATAACTAAAAGCACCTATCTTTGATCCAACTATAACAGTAGGATCTAATCCCGCATCTACTAAAATCTTACCTAACATTGCTGTTGTTGTACTCTTACCGTTTGTGCCAGACACCGCTATAACATCCTTTCCTTTTGTAGCCTCTCCCAAAGCCTCAAAATAACTAAGTTGCTTAATTTTATTTTTTCGTTCTGGATTATCTTTTGGCACAGCAAAAGAATAGATAATTAAATCGGTATCCTCTGGTATATGAGATTTATTATGTCCTATAGCTATCTTTACTCCCATTCTTGCTAATTCTTCTGTAATATCAGAAGCTACAACATCAGATCCAGTAACTTTTATATTTTCTAAAACAGCCCATTTTGCTAATGCACTTATACCAATACCCCCAATACCAATAAAATGAATTTTTTTATATTTACTAAACATATTATTTTATATCTTAACTTATTTCTACTATTTTTTCAAGCAAAAAATCCCATTTTATGGGACATCCTATGTATTATTCGTTTATCGTTGGCGTAGCTCGTATCGGTATCGTTTTACGGTTATATAAATTGATTTATATTATTTTATCTATTAAACACCATTGTAGATGGTGCTGATATGTAATCAATCTTATCAGCCTCTACCATCCCCAACTGACTAACATTAGCTAAAACATTATTCATTGATTGCTTATAAGATAGATCTACTGATAAATCTCTAAAATTAGATCGTAAATCAGCTATCTTAGACTCTATTTTCTCAATCTGATAGCCTTTTGATGTAATAGAATTAATCACAACTAAATAACCTGTACCAATAACTGCAAACAAAACCAAAAATGCTAGGTTTATTTTAAAAATATTCTTTTTATTTGTTTTAGTTTTTTTGTTTGTTTTTCTTTTTTGCAACATAGTTTTATTTTGATAATCCCATCTGTGGGGACTATCTTAGAATATAATTTCTACTGCAATGTTAAAATATATCCTAAGACAGTCCCCGTCCAACTTTTATTAAAAAAACTGGATGGGTAGACAAAAGAGATGTTTTTGAAAATTTTATTTTTATCTAGATGAAATTTCTTGGGGTGTGTCAATTTTTTGTGCGACACGAAATTTTGCACTTCTAGATTTTTTATTTTGAAGTATCTCTTTTTCGTCAGGGACTATCGGTTTCTTGGTTATAATTACCAAGTTTTGGGGGCTAGTTCTATAGAATCGTTTGACGATCCTATCCTCTAAAGAATGATAAGACATAATGCCTATTCTCCCTCCAGGAGATAAAATATCAACCCCATCCTCTAATAATTGTTTTAATGCACCTAACTCATCGTTAGCTTCTATACGTAGTGCTTGAAAAACTCTAGTAGCAGGATGAATGCCACCGATCCAAGGAATTTCCTTGGTTGTTTTAAATTTTTTACGATAATACTGCAAGATAATCTCAGATAGCTCCCCAGTAGTTTCTATGGGCTTCTGTTTACGCGCTTCCACTATTTCTCTGCCAATAAAGCGGTGATTTTTCTCCTCTCCAAATTCACGAAAAATATCTGACAACTCCTCTCCAGTATAAGTATTGACGATATCTTTAGCGCTGATGCCATAATCGCCAAATCTCATATCCAGAGGCTCATCATGTTGGAAAGAAAATCCCCCGCCCTCCTCCTCTAATTGGCTGCTACGCAAGCCTAGGTCTGCCAGGATTCCATCTATTTTTACTTCTCCTTTATTCGACTTTTCTAAAGAAATAAATTTATCTTTGTATTTTTTTAAGTTACGAAAATTATCATTGATAATTTCTACGTTTTTAAGAAAACCTTCTTCTTTAAGACGTTTCCTTGCCTTTGAAATTGCTTTTTTGTCAAGCTCAAAGGCAAAAACACGTCCATTTGGTTTTACTTTTTTTAAAATATCTATAGTATGTCCTGCATCCCCCATTGTACAATCAATAAAATTTTCACCTAGTTGTGGATTTATTAACTCTATTACCTCCTTTCTTAGTACTGATTCATGATATTCCATAAAATTATAACGCCCAATAATTAGCAACCATCTGGGCTTAAATACCCGTAAACGAAGGGATTTCGTTGGTTGCAATTTGGTTGCTAATTACTAGTCGTTAAATAGTAATCTCACCTAACTTCTCTACAACCTCTTCACCCATATCTTCCATCTTTTCTCTATATTCTTCCCACTTATCTTTATCCCAAACTTCTAATCTATTAAAAAGTCCTGCAACTACAGCCTCTTTGCTTAACTCTGCATACTTACGTAAATACTCTGGTAATAAAATCCTACCTTGAGAATCTAGTTGTAAATCCATAGCACCAGAAAACATTAAACGGCTGAAAGCTAGAGAACTTCTTTGTGAAATTGGTGTTTGTGAAATAGTAGAAGCTATCTTTTGCCATTCATCCAATGTATAAACAAATAAACACTTATCCAATATACCTCTTGTAATTACGAGCCCACCTTTAAGCTTATCCCTAAATTTTGCAGGAATTGCTAATCTACCTTTACTATCTATATTATGTTGAAATTCTCCTATGAACATAAGATTAAATAATTCTGATTAAATATCGGGTTATACTTATTATTAAATAACTGTGGACAACTACTACATCTATAAGCTATACCTACTTTTTAAAAATATTTAGCTTATTTTAGAAAAAAGTGTAAAAACTTATCCACATATCATTCCCAACTTTTCCCCACTTTTAACCACTTATCTACAATTATACACTATAATTCAACACTTTTCAACTAAATAACAGTGCTGGGTGATAGAGGGAGAATAATTATGGTATTGTCCCCTCCTTTGGAAAAGGAGGGCTGGGGTGGATTTAATTATAGCTCCTGCGAGATAATTATAATGCAAGCATGTAAAAAATATTAGCAAAATTTAGTATTTATGAGAAGCGTTCTGTACTCAGAATTTTTGCGTTGTCTGAGTCCGAGCAAG
>Ga0210057_1005286_pt1 | contig 16691 bp, 11 predicted proteins | sample CryGeyCG2114_010_2_FD_183968 | JGI IMG/M metagenome (GOLD analysis project Ga0210057, IMG submission 183968) | Groundwater microbial communities from aquifer - Crystal Geyser CG10_big_fil_rev_8/21/14_0.10 (SPAdes) (version 2) | ecosystem: Environmental > Aquatic > Deep subsurface > Groundwater ...
AAATTGATTTTTCTATGGATACAAGTGAGTATAAAGAATATAAGAAAAATACTTTAATTTACTCGATGTTTTCGCCTACTCTTTTAGTTTTCTATCTACCTTTGATTGGTGCTGCTTTATTTATCGTTTATCAGTTAAAATAAAATTATGTCAAAAAAAGTATTTGTTAGTTTCGACTTCGATAATGATAGTGGTATCAAATGTAATACCGTTCATGCACGATTGTTCTTGTTGGTAATAAAACCGCAGATAGAAAATGGATAAATTACGAAATAGTGAAGTCGTGGGATGCAGGAATGGGTGTTGTGGGTATATACATTTATGGACTAAAAAACAGTCAGAAATTGATTTCTGAAAAAGGAAATAATCCTTTCGACTATATAACCCACGGAGGAACCAAGGAAAAAATATCTACGATTGTGAAGTGTTATAATCCAGCAGGAGCTAACAGCAAAGAAAGATATGATTGGATTTCACGGAATATAGCAAATGCGGTTGAAGAAGCAATAGAAATTAGAAATAATAATTAAGCCCGCCGAAAAAATTGCCGTCGGAAGCGAGGGCGAGGCGGAAGGGGGGTGTGGGGGCCCCGAAGCAGAACAAGTTCGCTACGGGGTAAAAATTCCGCCTCGCCCGAGCCGATGTCCCACAGTGGTGGGACGGAGCGTCAAAGTTTGCAGTTCGGATTTTCGTCAAAAAAAGTTCGGATTTTAACCAAAAGGCACCGCCAAATGTCCAAAAAAATAATCATCAATAATTTAGCGGTTAACTATTATGAACGGGCGGGAGCTGACGGCGCCCCGACACTGTTATTTTTGCACGGCTGGCGCTCCGCCGGCGCCGTTTGGCAAAAACTGACGGAAAAATTGCCAAATTATAATATTTACGCGCCGGATTTTCCGGGGTTCGGTCAATCAGAAGCGCCCAAAAAAAATTTTACGGTCGGCGATTACGCTGGCTTAGTTGACGGCTTTATAAAAAAATTAGGGCTGAATAAAGTAAATATTATCGGCCATTCTTTCGGCGGGCGAGTGGCAATTAAGTTAGCCGCCAAAAATCCGTTTTATTTAGACAAATTAATTTTAGCCGACAGCGCCGGCGTTAGGCAGTTTTCGTTTTCGTTAATGTTAAAAAAAATTGTCGCTAAAACAGTTAGTCCGATTTTTCAATTAAAAATTACGCAAGGCGCGCGCCGAATTATTTACCAAAAATTAAGCGCGGATGATTATTTGGCCGCACCGGACAGGCGGCAGACTTTTTTAAACATTATCAACGAGGACTTAACGCCGCTGCTCGGAAAAATCAAAGCGCCAACTTTGTTAATTTGGGGCGGAGACGACAAAGAGACGCCGCTTAATCAGGCGCGCGTCATGGAACGATCGGTTCCCGGCTCAAAATTAGTTGTTTTAAAAAACGCGGGGCATTACGGCTTTTTAGACCAACCGGAAGAATTTGTTAAAAATTTAATTGATTTTATAAATGAAAAATAAAATTAAATCCCAACTTTATCTGCTGCAGCTGGAAAATTACGATATCGCCAGATTTTTAAAGATTTTGTTAAAAAGAAAATTCAAAGTTTTTGATCAGCCGCGGCAAGAATTAATTTGGACCGGAAAAATTTTGGCAATCTGTTTTATTTCCGCCGGGCTGTTTTTGCTGTTGACGGTTTTTATTTGGAATACCGCCGGCCGGGAAAATCTATTTTGGTTTTGCGCGTTATTCGCCGTTGCCGTTTTATTAAGCTATAATTTTTTTGGCTTTTTAGCCGCGCTGGCGGTATTGATTTTATGGCCGGCTGATTTAGCCGCTAAAGAATTTATTCTTTTTTTAGCCAAAAATAAGGCCAATAAATATAGTAATTTAACGGTAATAGGCATTACCGGCAGTTATGGCAAAACCACCATAAAGGAAGTTTTAGCCGGCATACTGGCGGAAAAATTTAAAGTTTTAAAAAGCGAGGAAAACAAAAACACGGCCCTAGGAATCGCGCGCTTGATTTTAAACGAATTAGACGAAAGCGTTGATGTTTTGATTTTGGAAATGGGGGCGTACCGGCGCGGCGACATAAAAAAGTTATGCCGGATTATTCAGCCAAATTTCAGCGTTTTGACTGGAATCAACGAAAGCCATCTGGAAAGATTCGGCAGCTTGGAAAACACGGTTAAAGCCAAGTTTGAAATAATCGCTAACGTCAACAAAGACGCTAAAATTATTTTAAACGCGGATGACGAGCGGGTAGTAAAAAATTATCAGCGTTTTTTGGGCGGACGGCAGACTTTTTTTTACGGTGCGGCTTACAATTATCTCCGTGATTATCAAATTTCCAACCGAAAATTTTTTACCGACGGTAGCGGACAGAGCGCGGAACTATCAGGACTGGCTCCAATCGGTTTGATTAAAACTCCGTTTTTGGGTGAATATATTTTTGGCGATATCATTGCCGGAATAATAATCGCGCGGGAATTAGGCCTAACCGTTGAACAAATCAGGCGGGGAATTTCCCGCCTTAAGCCGATTGAACACCGCTTGCAGTCAATTAAAGGCAAAAATGATGTTTTAGTAATTGACGACAGCTACAACGGCAATTCTAACGGCGTAAAAGAAGCAATTAAAACGCTGGCTAATTTTAAAAATAGGCGCAAAATTTATATTACGCCCGGCTTGGTGGAAACGGGCGGCAAAATCAAGGAAGCGCATTATAATATTGGCAAACAATTAAGCAAAGTTGCCGACAAGGTTATTTTAATTAAAAACAGCGCGACGCCGCATATTGAGCAAGGATTGCTGGAAAACGGTTTTGATAAAAAAAATATTATTTGTTTTGACGGTGCCGCTTCCGCGCACGCCGGAATAAAAAATATTACCAAAGCGGGGGATGTCGTATTATTCCAGAACGATTGGCCGGATAATTACCTATAAAATTTTTAATTTTCAATCCCGAGAACTCGGGACAATTTGCAAACAATAATCAAATTAATTAATTTTTAAACGCGATAGCATGAAGTTTAGAAATTAAATTACTTTTATGACAATAGGCGTATTTTTTGGCAGCAGAAGCCCGGAGCATGACGTGTCCATTATTACCGGAGAGTTTATTATTTCGGGCTTAAAAAAATTAAATTATAATGTTGTTCCGATTTATTTGGATAAACAAGGCAGGTGGTTTTTAGGGGAAGAATTAGGCAAACTGGCTTTCTTTAAAGATGGCGGCGATTTAACTAAACTAAAGCCGTATTATTTGGATTTGGAAAATTCGCGCGGCCGGATGGTTTTTAAGCAAAAAGGATTATTTGGCCAAGAAATAGAAATTAATTTGGCTTTTCCGGCGTTTCACGGCCAAAACGGCGAGGATGGAACCGCGCCAGGGCTGTTTGAACTGTGCGATTTGCCGTATGTCGGCTGCGACGTCGCGTCATCGGCCATCGCCATGGACAAAGTTTTGACTAAAGAATTATATTTGGCGCATAATATTTTAACCGCGAAATTTATCGCTTTTAACGCCCATGAGTTTGAACATAACCAAGACATAATTATGAAAAAAATCGCGGAATTAAAATATCCGCTGTTTGTCAAACCGGCTCGGCTCGGCTCTTCCATTGGCATTACTAAAGTAAAAGATAATGAAGGGTTGCAAAACGCCATTGAAGTCGCTTTGCATTACGACGGTAAAATTTTAGCGGAAGAAGGAGTGGAAAATTTAATGGATGTGACTTGCGCGGTATTAGGGAATGACGAGCCGCAAGCGTCAGTTCTGCAGGAATCTTTATTCGGGGACGATTTATTTTCTTACGAAGACAAATATTTGGACGAAGGCGGCGCGCAACTGGGCAACGCGGAAAGCAAATTAGTTATTCCGGCGCGGCTGGACGAGGGAACTACCCGTTCCGCGCAGGAATTAGCCAAGCGAATTTTTAAACTGTTCGGCTGTTCCGGTACCGCCCGCGTGGATTTTTTGTATGATAAAAAAGAAGGAAAAATGTACGCCAACGAAATTAATACGATGCCGGGAACGCTGTATCATCATTTATGGGCAAAAAGCGGGGTGGAGTTTGAAGATTTATTGCAAAAATTAATTAAACTGGCGCGGGAAAAATACGCGGAAAAAAAAGAATTAACCTCAACTTTTGAATCTGACATTTTAGCGCAGGCGAATTCCCTGAAGTTGAAACAATAGCCACAAATCAACAAATCCACAACAAATAAAACAAATTATATTTTTTATGAACTCTCTTTCTTGGGTGGAAATTAATACGCGCGCTATTGCGCATAATATCAAAGAGATAAGGGGCATTTTGCCGCATGGATATAAAGTGGCGGCGGTTATAAAAAGCAACGCTTACGGCCACGGGATGATTCCAATGGCCCGTTTTTTAGAAAAAGAAAAATTAGCGGACTATTTGGCGGTGGTGAACGATGAAGAGGCGTTAAGTTTGCGGGCGGCCAAAATTAAGCTGCCGATTTTAGTTTTGAGCTATTGGGCGGAAAAAAATTTGCCGGAGTTGATAAAAAATAACATTGAACTGGCGGTTTATAGCATTAGACAGATAAAAGCCATTGCGGCTTGCGCAGAAACGAAACATTGCCTCGTCTCTGCGCTGAAGATTCATCTTAAATTTGATACCGGCATGCGGCGGCTGGGATTTGCGCCTGAAGAAGTTGAACGCGTTATTGCAATTATACAGCGCGTACCGCAAATAAAAATTCAGGGAATTTTTTCCCATTTTGCCGACGCTGAAAATGAAATTTTTACCAAACATCAAATTGAAAAATTTAGAAAGATAGTTGGGAAAGTAAACAAGAGAGTTAAAATTCCGATAACGCACGTAGCCGCTTCCGCCGGCAGCTTATTTATGCGCGACGGCAATTTTAACATGGCTAGGATTGGGATAGCCATGTATGGGCTGGGGTCGCTGGTTAAGAGCGGAAAATTAAATCTTAAGCCCGCGCTGTCCTGGAAAACAAAAGTGGCGCAGGTTAAAAAAATTAAGCCGGGTGAAAAAATAGGCTATGGCTTGACTTATCAGTTTAAAAAAGCGGCTAAAGTAGCTGTCTTGCCCATAGGTTACGCGGACGGTTATGACCGAAGATTATCAAACTGCGGCGAAGTAATAATAAAGGGCAAGCGTTGCCCGGTGCGCGGGCGGGCGTGCATGAATTTAATGATGGCGGAGGTTGATAAAAGCGCGCGTGAAGGAGACGAAGTGATTTTGATCGGCAGGCAGGGCAGGCAGGCAATTACCGCCGATGAGCTGGCGCAAAAAATCGGCACGATTAATTATGAAATAATAGCGAGAATCAATCCGGAAATAAAAAGAATTTTTAAATAAAATCGGCAGAATTTTTACATTCTGCTTTTTCACCTCCTGATTTTAGATAAAGATCAATTTGAGATTTTTACTATCTCATGTTAAGGTTATTTCACTAAAATAATAAGAAAAGTCAATGAGCCAAGCCGAAGAAATAAAATCAAGACTGGACATCGTGGAAGTAATACGCGAATACATACAACTTAAGCCGGTTGGGGTTAATTTTACCGCGCGCTGCCCGTTCCACCGCGAGAAAACACCCTCGTTCGTCGTCTCGCCCGAGCGGCAGATTTGGCGCTGTTTTGGCTGCCAAAAAGGCGGCGACGTATTTTCGTTCGTCATGGAAATAGAAGGCCTGTCGTTTATTGAAACCTTGCGCCAACTCGCGCCTCGCGCCGGCGTGCAGCTGCAATCGTATAATCCGCAGGAAACTAGCGTGCGCAACCGGCTCTTGGACGCCGTCGTTTGGGCCGTTAAATATTATCATAAAGTATTATTAGAAACGCCGGAGGCAACGAACGCGCGCGAGTATTTAAAAAAAAGGGGACTATCGGAAAAAATAATCGCCGAATGGCAAATCGGCTATAGCCGCGAGAGCTGGGACGACATTTATAATTTTTTAAAAACCAAGGGGTTTAGCGAGCAGGAAATTTTTTTAGCCGGACTGGCGATAAAAAAAGACAACGGCCCGGGATATTACAACCGCTTCCGCGGCCGCATCATGTTTCCGATAAACGACATCGCCGGCAATCCGGTCGCTTTTACGGCTAGAGTGAGCCCGGAGCGGGAAGCGACGGAAAAAATGGGCAAGTACATCAACTCTCCGCAAACGAAGATTTACGACAAAAGCAAAATTTTATTCGGTTTGGATAAAGCCAAAAACGCCATCCGCGAGGCGGGAGCGGCAATAATCGTGGAAGGCCAGATGGATGCGATTTCCGCGCATCAAGCCGGGTTTATTAATGTGGTCGCGAGCTCCGGCACGGCTTTGTCTTCCGACCAAATCAAATTAATCAAGCGCTATACCGATAACATTTTATTTTCCTTTGATATTGACGCGGCAGGCCAAGTTGCGGCCGAGCGCGGCGTTGAACAGGCATTGGCGCAGGAAATGAACGTAAAAGTAATTCAGGTGCCTGGCGGCAAAGATCCGGACGAATGCATCCGGCGTAATTCGGACGATTTTCGGCAAGCGATCGAGCGGGCGCAGAGCGTGGTTGATTATTATTTTGACAAAACTTTTCTGAATTTGGATTTGAATAAAATAGAGCACAAGAAACGGGCGGCGGCCAAACTTTTGCATATGGTAAATGTTATTGCCAGCGGCATAGAAAAAGACGCGTGGCTTCGCCGCCTCGCGGACGCGTTGGAAGTGAACGAGCAGGCGTTGCGCGACGCGCTTGTTAAAACGAATAAAAAGCGAAGCGGCCAAACGGCGGCCGCGCCCCAAACCCAAGGCGATAAAGAATTAAGCGTGAGCCACAGCCAATTATTAACCGAATCGCTTTTGGCTTTAACCCTTAAATTTCCCGAGCATTTAAGTTATGTCATCAATCAAATTTCGCCCGCCGTTCTCGCGGAGGAGTTAAATCGGACATTTTACAAAAATTTGGTTATTTATTATAATAAAATAAACAGTGATCCAAACTCGTTCAGTTTGGATAATTTTAGTGTTTGGCTGGGCAATGTTACCGCGAGCGAGCAAGAACTGGCAAGTTTGCGGGATTTAGCCGATGCCATCATCCTTTTGGCCGATAAGGATTTTTACGAAATCAACGCCGCGGAAGCAAAGGCGGAAATAGCCAAAATTCTGCGGCAATTAAAGCGCAAGCATTTAATAAAAAAAATGCTCGGAATAGAGCGGGGGCTGGAAGGAGCGGAACAAGCTCAAGACGGCGTTTTGGTCAAAGAATTCATGGATCAGTTTAAGATAATCGCCGATGAAGTCCGTCGGCTTGACGAATAATTTTTATGCCAAAAAAAATAAATAAAACGCAGCTCAATTTTAAAAATAAGCCGAAAAAATTTGCCAATAAAAAAGCTGCCTTTAAGCCAAAGAAGCAGACTTTTTTTAACAGGCAAAAAAAACAGCGGCCAAAAAATAAATACGGGCGGTCCGAGCGCCGCTTTGGCCAGAAAGCCAAAAGCGCAAAATTTACGCGCCCGAAGGCAATGGAAAAAACGCCAGCGGAAGAAAAACCAAACCACGAGCGGATGGATAATTTAATTTTTAAAGGGCGTTCGCGCGGTTTTGTCACGGAAACCGAACTCTTATTCACTTTTCCAGCGCTGGAAAGCTACATTTACGATTACGAATGTTTTTTGGAGGAACTTAACAAACACGGCATTCAAATCATTGAAGGCACGGAGGGATTTTTGAATACGGATAGCACGGGGCAGAATAAGCAGGAGAATAAATTTAAAGAAATAGTGGAAAACATCGCGAGCAAGAAAAAGTTTGACATTACGGAATTCTCGGCCGATTCCATCCAGATGTATCTGCGCGAAATCGGCAAGGTGCCGCTGCTCTCCAGTCTGGAAGAAATAGAGCTCGCGAAGCGCAAAGAGAAAGGCGACAAAGAAGCGGCTAACCGGCTGATTCAGGCGAATCTGCGCTTGGTCGTTTCCATCGCCAAAAAATTCGCGGGCGCCAAGGGGCTATCGCTGTTGGATTTAATTCAGGAAGGAAACATCGGTTTGTTTAAAGCGGTGGAAAAATTTGAATACCGCAAGGGCTATAAATTTTCCACTTACGCCACCTGGTGGGTGCGGCAGGCCATTACGCGCGCGATAGCGGACCAGTCGCGCACCATCCGCATTCCGGTGCACATGGTGGAAACGATTAATAAATTTCAGCAAATAGAGCGGCAGTTAATTCAGGATTTGGGCCGCGAGCCGATGCCTGAAGAAATCGCGTCGGAAATGGGAGAAGAAGTGGATAAAGTCCGCCATATCATAAAAATATCGCAGGACACCGTGTCGCTGGAAACGACCGTTGGCGACGACGAAGAAGACTCTACGCTGGAAGATTTTATTGAAGACGTAAAAAACGTGATGCCGGACCGCGCGGCCGCGTTAAAACTGCTGCGCGATTATGTGCGCGACATCATCAAAGAATTGTCGCCGCGCGAGCGCAAAATTTTGGAAATGCGCTTCGGGCTCATTGACGGCGTAGCGCATACTCTGGAAGAAGTGGGGCAGGAGTTTGACGTGACGCGCGAGCGCATCCGCCAAATTGAAGCCAAATCTTTGGAAAGAATCCAAAAGATGGGCGGAATTGAGAAATTAAGGGACTATTAGCCATTAAAACATTAAAACAACGGCGAGAACCGTTGTTTTATTTTATAGTTTTTTTTAAGGCGTTTATAGTAAAGCGTTCAGTTTTTCCGCAAGCGCTTCTTTGCTTTGCACCCCGGACATTTCTTCGGCGATTTGCCCGTTTTTAAAAATGATAATAGTCGGGATGCTCATGACATTATATTTTTCCGCGGTCGTCTGGTTTTCGTCCACATTAAGTTTGCCGACTTTGGCTTTGCCGGCCAGGTCGCGCGCGAGTTCTTCAATCACCGGTCCCATCATTTGGCACGGGCCGCACCAGGGCGCCCAAAAATCCACTAATACCGGCTGTTTGGCCTGCAGGACTTCTTGTTCAAAGTTTTGGTCAGTGAGGATTATTTCTAGCATATTATTAAGTTTAATAAATTAGGTTTTGTTATTATAGCTTATTTATTTTTTTTCGGCAACCCTTGATTTTTATTATTGTTTATGGTAGGTTTAGTTTAATAAAATTTTGGTCTTTAAAAACAAAAACGGAGGACATAATCATGATAAAAAAATTCCTGCAATTTCAGAGTCAAGAGGAGCGCGAGTGGCTTTTAAGAAAAATAATGAAAGACATATATCCAAATTTTCAGCCGGGAAGGTGCAACCCGCTGCCGCGCTACAGTTTAGACGAGGTCGCTTTAACCGACAGATATTCAGAAGTTGCGCCGTCAGACGTTGATTTAAGCGTTAGTTGCGGCAACATCCGTTTGGCCGCGCCGCTTTTAACCGCTCCGATGGATACGTTATCCGGGTCCGAATTGGGCCAAGCGGCTTTTGAACTGGGGATGGGTTGTATTATTTATCGCCATAAAAAAGCGGAGGTACAGTTTGAATGGATTAAGCAAATAATAAATCATAGTCCCTGTTTTGTACATCAACCCAAGACTCTCGGCTCTGCCGATACTCTTGAAGACGCGGCTGATATTTTGCAAAAATATCATTATAGCACTATTCCGGCAGTAAACGCGGACAAAAAGTTACTCGGCATACTTTTTACTAAAAACGCCGCCTTGAAAGAAAACGTGTCTGAACCGGTGACAAAATGGATGACTCCGCTTAAAGATTTAATTACAATTAAACCGGCGGAAAAATTTGAAATTGTTAGAAAGCGGTTGTTGAGCGAGCGCGGATGTTCGGTTTTACCGGTAGTGGATGACAACGGAGTATTTTGCGGGATGTATTTTCGTAAAGATTGCCGACCGGCTAAACCGGCTTATCATAACGGCAAGCCGTTGGTCGGCATGGCAGTGAGCGTCAATCCGGAAGACATTAAACGGGCAAAAAAGGGACTGGAATTGGGCGTGAGTTTAATTGTTATTGATTCCAGTCATGGTAATTGCCCCCCAGTCATTGAGCAAGCGGACAAAATCGTAAAAATAATCGTAACAATAGCGGAACTTTACGGCGCGGCGGTTATTGCCGGCAATGTCGCCAGCATTGACGGGTATTTGCGGCTGGCGGAAGTTGGCGTTGACGCGGTCAAAGTTGGTATCGGTTCCGGCTCAATTTGCACCACCTCGCTTGTTACCGGCGTTGGCGTTCCGATGTTTAGTCTTATTCGGGAGTGCGTTTGCACCCGCGAATATTTAATCAGCGAGGGAAAACATGCGCCGATTATTATTGCTGATGGCGGCATTAATAATACCGGTCAAATTGTTAAAGCGCTGGCGGCGGGAGCGCATCTATGCATGGCGGGAAAATATTTCGCGGCGGCGCAGGAGTCTTTAGCCGCCGTTGACAGCGGAGCGAGAGCTGGCGACCTTGTTTATTATCGCGGAATGGCTTCACGCGGCGCTATCCGCGATCGATCAGCTAGCTTTCGTTACGGAACGGGCAAACAAGCGCCGGAAGGGGTTGAAGGTTTTGTTGAATGCCGCGGTCCGCTAAAAAGTTGGTGGCCGCAAGACGAGGAACTAATCTGCGGCGGATTATCGCATGTAGGCGCGGCTACAATTGAGGATTTGCATAAAATAGGCAATGAGCCCTATATTTGGTCTTTACTGTCATCCGCGGGACAGCGCCAAATGGAAACGAGAGTGTTGCGAGAGTAAAAATTAAGTTTAAAGTTTATTAAAATCAACGACGGTTAGGCAAATCGCTTGACCGTCTTTTTTTGCGCAAAAGCGGGGAAAGTGATACTATTAGTCTGTAAAGTCCATAAAGTTGAAAGTCCATAAAGTTAAGGAATTTTGACTTTATAGACTTTAAGGACTTTATAAACTTTTAACTAGCTATATGATGCAAGACGCAATCAACAACTTACCCAAACAATTTAGTTGGACGCCAAAAATTGAAAACAAGGATAAATTTAAAAGGCATAAGCAGTTTATTTTGCTAGGCATGGGCGGCTCGCACCTGGCCGCGGATTTAATCTTGTCCTGCGACCAGACAATAAACCTCAAAATCCATAGCGATTACGGCTTGCCGAAAATAAGCGAAAAAGATTTGCAGAAAAGTTTGATTATCGCCAGTTCTTATTCCGGCAATACGGAAGAGGTGATTGACGGACTAAATTCGGCGCTTACGAAAAATTTATCCGTGGCGGTAATTGCGGTCGGCGGAAAATTATTGGCGCTAGCGAAAGAAAATAATTTGCCTTACATCCAAATTCCGGACACGGGCATTCAGCCGCGCTCGGCCTTGGGTTACAGTTTAAAAGCGATGTTAAAATTAATTGGCGCGCGCGAGGCGCTGAAGGAAACGAAAGAATTAAAGAAAATTTTATTGCCGCGGGAATATGAACAAGCGGGCAGGGAATTGGCGAACAGGCTAAAAGGGCGCGTGCCGATAATTTACGCTACTACGGGCAATCGCGCGATTGCGTTAAACTGGAAAATTATTTTTAACGAAACCGGTAAAATTCCCGCGTTCCATAATGTCTTGCCGGAATTAAACCATAACGAGATGACAGGGTTGGATATAAAAGACGCGACCAAAAATTTGTCAGAGAAATTTTATTTTATATTCTTGCGCGACAACGCGGACGAGCCGCGCAATTTAAAGCGGCTGGCCATTTTGCAAAAATTATATCAGGACCGGGGACTAGCGGTAGAAATAATAGAATTGGCAGGGAAGAATTTTTGGCAAAAGGCGTTTGCTTCGCTCGTACTCGCGGACTTCGCGGCGGTTAGTTTAGCGCAAAGTTACGGTCTGGACCCGGAACAGGTGCCGATGGTGGAGGAGTTTAAGGAGACATTAAAACATTAAAACACGAGAACATTAAAACAAGAAAGCAAATTCTGTTATTGTGGACGAGCCAATAAATAGTAGCGGTTGACTAAGAAATAAGATTATCTTATTATGTAAAATGTATGATAAAAAATAATCAAAACAATCCGGTTACTAAAAAAGAGTTGGTGGAAGTTTTAGGGACTTTTACTGAAGATGTTTTATTGCCGGCGATGGAACATATAATGGATGAAAAAATAGATACAAAGCTTTCCCAGCATACTCATGAAATGAAAGCGTATATTGACAGTAAATTATCCGACCAGAAAGGCGATATTATTGAATATATCAAGGGCGAACACACTGATGAGATGAAAAGATATATTGATAGTACATTAGACAGCAAGTTAGCCGACCAGAAAGGAGACATCATCTCCGTTGTCAAAGGCGACCGAGAGCGAGATAAGAGTTGGAAATTAAAAAATTTGGATATTTTAAAAAGAAATAAGCTAGCCAATCCAAAAGAACTTGAATTATTGGCAGATTTTGCAAGATAGAAAATTAAAATTTATTTCACAGGGTAAAAAAATGGGCTCAATTCCCGAAAGGAATTGAGCCCTGATTGTCAAAAAAGAACTGTATAAATTTAAAGAACTAATTACTGCTGGATGAACTGCACCGGTCCGGCGGTCTGGAATGGTCCATAGAATGTTCTTTCTACCCCTGCTTCAAATACTTTTTTCACTGGGTAAAGTTTAAATTCGTATGAGTTACCAAATTGTGGTCCGTTACGGAAAGCCGCTGCGGTGCTACCGGCAGTAGTCTGCTTCCAAATAAACGATGTGTTTATTGGATCAGCTACCACCCCTAAGTAGAAGAAATTTCCGGCGCCGTTCACTCGCGCATAAACATGGAAGTACTTAATGTTAGCGGCGTCAATGTTGCTGCCGTCAAAATTATCCCAACGCAGTGCGAGTTCACGGGCGTTTGCCGGATCCGCGTCCTGGCCGTTGCTTAAATCAGCCAACGAATCCAGGTTGTCCGTGATTATCACCGTCGGCGCTAACTTTACCATTCCGCTTGAGAACGGCCCTAATGGCGCTTTTCCTGTTCGTAAAGCGAAAACCAGGAATTTTTTATCGCCAAAGTCGGGACCGGAGCGGAATTTAGGCGCGATAGAAGGATTACCTGCTTTCCACTCAAGCATTGTGCCGGTACGGCTCGTAAATCCGAGGAATATTCCTCTGGTGTCAGTTGTTTCAGTAGCTACATAAATATGGTAGCCGCTGACTTGTTCGTTGGAATTATCCACCCAGCTGATTGCCAGCTGGCGGTTTTCCAATGCGTCGTAATCGGTCGCGCCGCTAATATTTTTAGTGGACGCGGCGGTGTCGTAGACGCTCACCACAAAAGGCTGCGGGGGAGCGATGACCGTAAGCGGTTCGGATTTTATCCAATCACTCGGCACGCCCAAAGCGTTTAATCCGCGGACATAGTAGGTATAAATACCTCCGTCGTCCGGCGTTAAATTCAGCAGTTGTTCCCCAGTTGCTCCGGCGATTCGGCCGCTGAATTTTGGGACATAAACATTACCAGGCAGGTAAGTGTTTATGTCGTAGCCGACATTAGACTCGTCTGTCGCCCAAGCGATTATAACTTGGGTGGGGTTAATTTGTTCGGCTATCACCCAGGCCGGTTTTACTGGTTTGGGAATGACAACTGGTTCGGCTGCCACAATTACTCCGTTGGATGGGGTAAAAGAGGTGCGCAAACTGCCATCCTGATTCACTTGAGCGATATAGAATTTAAAACTATTTAAATCCTCATAGTCAAAAGTGAATGCTTGTGACCGTTGCGCGCCTTCTGCTCTTGTGGCTCCCATATACACGCTTATATTTTTATAAGCATGAATCGCGAAGCCACTGGCAGCGCCTGATTCCCAAGTTAGCGTTATCATTACTTCAGCATCTGTTTTGTCGGTAATCTCCGCCACCACATTCCATGGCGCCGGAATAGGCGTCGCGGTTGGAATGAAAGTTGGCGTGCTTGTCGGTGGCACCGGCGTTGGGATAGCCATTATCGGCGTGTTCGTCGGAGGAATAACTGCTCCCGGCGTTTTTGTTGCCATCGGTAGCGCTGGCGTATTTGTCGGAATAGCCGTTGCGGTCGCCGTTGGTTTTGGCGTATTCGTAGGCGGAACCGGAGTTTTGGTTGCCGTCGGAACTGGAGTTGCCGTTGGTGCCGTCGCTACCGTGTACGAAATAACCAAAGTCGAGTGCGTTTTGCCGTCGCTGGCATAAGCATATACCTCAAACTGGAACGAACCCATATTGCTGGTATCAGCCGTAAGGGTCATGATAGCTTGATTGCCTACACTTGCAACTGAACTATCCACTACCGGTGCTGTTACCGGAACGACTATATTTGCCGCTTGCGTTTCGTATTTGTTTACAGATTCAATCTGTAATGACAGATTACTGTCCTGTAAAACACTTCCTAACGCTTGGCTGGCAGACATTAACTCTATCGTCGGCGGGACAACTTTCATGACGGCCCAGTTGATGATAAACACCTCACTGGTTTTGTTGCCGTCATATACCGTCAGGTTTAAAGTATATTGCCCTACTTGCGTGGTTGATAGGGTCAATCCCAGCCATACCTTTTTATTATAGGCAAGATACTTTATTTCCGCTTTGTTTGTGTCGCCAATAATTACCCAGCTGCTCGGCAAAGCCATCTGTTCTGCCGAATTTGGTCCGTCTGAGTCATCTACTCCAGCAACCAATTTAACATACTCGCCCTGCTTAAAGTTAACATTAGCCGGGCTTAATACGCCAGCCGGAGAAGATAAAGAAATTACCGGCGGCTGGTTGTTTACATTCGGCGTTATTGTAGGCGTAGCCGTTGGAACAGCCGTATTCGTCGCCGTAGGCGTACTGGTCGGAATCGGAGTGGCCGTTGCCGTCGGTTTTTGCGTCGCTATTACTATAGTCGGCGTATTCGTCGGAACCGGCGTATTTGTTGGCGGCAATGTTGGAGTAGGAGTTGATTCTTCCCGCTCCTGCACGGTAATTACAACTCTTTGGGAATTGCTATAGTTATGTTGGTCTGATACTGATAAATATACATTATATTTATCAGCTTGTTGGTGGTTCGGACGCCAACTAAAGTTCCCTATAGAATCAAAAGTGGCTCCCTCAGGTAAATTCTGAGAACTAAAACTGAAACTGTCGCCATCTTGGTCCCACGCCTCAGCTCTAAATGTTAACAACTCACCCTCACCAATCGTTTTATCGATGATGACATACAAGGTTGGAGCATGATTAACGGGAACCGGAGTGGGGGCAGGGGTAGAACTCGGCCCTATCACGCTTGTTTTCGTTGGTGTTGGCGGCATAGGCGTACTTGTTTTCGTTGGCGTACTCGTTGCCGGCGGTACCGGCGTAAATGTTTTGGTCGGCGTATTTGTCACCGTTGCCGGAGGTACCGGAGTATTGGTTGGTGTAGCCGTTGGCGCCGGATTAATCGTCAATATTGCGCCAACATAAGTTATATTATAGTTAGTACCGGCACTTAAAGTGCCTATTAAAATAGCATAAGTACTAGCACTTTCGCCAGCCGCGCGAGTAAGCGCGCCGGTAAAACTGTCACCAATAATTAATGTCGGCGAAACACTATAAGTTAGCGCCGGGTCAGAATCACCTATGATTTTACTTTTAGCGTCCGCCGTGACCGTAATACTTTTTGCCGTGATAGTAGCTGTTAAAGTGGGTTGAGTAAGGGAATAATTATCCTTATCTATACCACCCAAGCTATATCCGCTTACCATGATAATTTTGCCTATGCCTACATTGGTATCAGCAAAAACTGCTACCGGCGTACCAGTCAGGATAACATCGTCAGTTCCGACAATGTCAGCGCTTACCAGCACGGCTGTGCCAGTAAAGCTGGCATCTATCGTGCCGTTATAGGCGCGATTGCTACCGGTTATGCCGGTAATACCGATGGATTTAGCTACGATGTTGCCAGTAAGTCCGGACGGCTGACTGACAGTATAATTTCCACTGTCAGGTCCGCTCGCGGCCAGGCCGGTAACGGTAACGGAGATGTTATTAGCAACGCTAATGCTTTTGTTAAAGGTCACTACTGTCGAACTGTTGTCAATATTTACGGTATCCCCTGATATCACACCTACAAGGCTGACACTGGAAGTATTTAATGTTCCGAGCGCGTTGCCGTCGTAAGTTTTGTCGGGGATTGTTACACCGGAGATTGTGAGAACAACTTTACTAATTATAAAGTTGCCAGCCGATGCGCCGGTTAAACTTGCGTAATTCACAGTGTCGTCCGGTACAAAGTCAGCCGTTACCGCGTAGGTACCGGCATTAGTCGGCACAGTCGCGGAAGTGTTATATTTTATGTTACTGACTGTACCAGCCACCGAACCGACAACCGTTGCCGCCTGCGCCGTTCTGTTGTAGGTAACGGGCGAGTTGGTAACGGAGATGGTTGGAGTGGTTTTTTCTGTGATTGTTAAATCAGCGCTGACGAATGTCAGATTATAGTTGCTACCTGCTGTCAGAGTACCCTGCGTGATGGCGTAAGTCCCAACAGTTTCGCCGGTTACTCGTGTGAGTGAGCCGCTGAAGGTGTCGGAGCCAACCAACGATCCGTTGGTTATTTGGTAAGTCAGAGCAGGGTCGATTTCACCCTGCTTTTTAGTTTTTGCATCGGCGGTAACAGTAATCGGTTTCGCCGTGATGTCGCCGCTCAAGGTCGGTTGGGTCAGACTGTAGTTGGTGTTATCGATGGTGAAACCAGCGACTGCGATGCTAACTCCAGTTCCCACGTCAGCTGAGGCGAAGGTGTAAGTAGCCGTGCCACCTAGGTTCA
>Ga0210057_1005287_pt1 | contig 16683 bp, 18 predicted proteins | sample CryGeyCG2114_010_2_FD_183968 | JGI IMG/M metagenome (GOLD analysis project Ga0210057, IMG submission 183968) | Groundwater microbial communities from aquifer - Crystal Geyser CG10_big_fil_rev_8/21/14_0.10 (SPAdes) (version 2) | ecosystem: Environmental > Aquatic > Deep subsurface > Groundwater ...
TAAAAAAATATGGCAAAATCAGAAAGCCGTATTTAGGCATAAGATATCTTTTATTAAACAATAATTTAAAGCAGAGAAATAATATGCCAGTTGATTATGGCGCCTTAGTTATTTCCGAAGACATGCCCGGAGACGAAGCTGTTATTCCCAATAGCCCGGCCCAAATCGCTGGCATTAAAGAATTTGACATTATTTTAAAGTGCCAAAATCAGAAAATAACAGAGAAAATGCCTCTTGAAGAAATTTTAAAACGTCTTGATAATCTAAAAAAAGTAGAATTTGAGATTCTAAGAAAAGATAAAAAACTATTTCTTGAAGCTATAATTGAAGAAAGGGGATAATGGGAGACCGACGGGATTTGCACCCGTGACGCTTCTGCCACAGAGAAGAATGTTGCTACTACACCACGGCCTCCATGTGCTCGTTTTTGAAAAAATTCGAACGCATTTCAAAGAAAATTGTTAAAGTGTTAGCTCGGCCGCCCGTGGCGGCCTCGCTACTCCAGCGCTGCGCCTTTACACTTAGCTTGCCGAATGTGCCCACCCGCCGCGCTTCCGTTATTTTTTTTCGCGCGCGATTTTTTCGATCTTCGGGCAAAACGAGAAAAGAAAACTATTTATTGTTCTAATATTTTATCGACTGTCGCTTCGGCAAATATTTTCATCGTGTCAAATATCATAAGTTCTGAGTTATGTCGAACCAATAATTGTAAATCCGTACATGCTAAAATTATGCTTTTTAAATCATTCTTTTTAAACCTACCAATTATGTTTAGAAGTTCCGCTTTGTCCTTATCACTGTATTCATTTAAAACAAGTTTATTAATGAGTATTCCAATTTTTTCTTGATCAGTCTTCTCCGGCACAATCTGTTCGATATTTTCCTTTTTAAAAGTATCTTCATACAGTTTGTGTTTCAGTAGAGTTGCGCTTGCGAGTATTCCAACTTTTGATACTCTCTTGTATTTTAAAAATTTCACCGTTTCCTCCACAATGCTCAAAACTGGTACTTTTACGGAATTTCTTATTTTATCAATAAAAATATGCAACGAATTACACGGCATTACTAAAAAATCTGCTCCTCCTTTTTCTAGTCTTTTAGCCGCGTCTATTAAATAAGGAATATACCTTTCTTCCCCTTTAGCATCAACGATTAGATCTTTTTCTATTTCGTATTTTAATGGAACATTCCAAATTAAAATCGGAGGCCTACTTACTTTATTTCTTTCATAGCACCCAAAGATGATTTCTAAATAAAATTTAGATGTCGTCTCGGGTCCTAAACCACCAATAATTCCAACGGTTTTCATAATGATTTATATTTTCTAACTTTTGTGTAAATTATATCTGACTTCTTTTTTTCTATCAAAAGCAGGACTGTGAACTAAAAAACATTCCATATTCCCTTCATAGCTGTATGGCGTATTTCTCGGTACAATAATAATTTCCTTTTCTTTAGCAGAGACTACTTTGTCCTTGATAAAGAATGTGGCATTACCTTTTAATACAAAATACAAACGATCACTATTAATTGATTTCATTTTGGGATGTTTTCCTTTGCAAACAAAATAAGCAGCACTCATTCTGGGAAATTGCTCTTTGGTATTAAAAGAAAAACCTTTTACATCCCCCCTATCAAATTTATAGCCACTATTTTGAGAAAATTTCATAATTCTTCTTTTATTATACCTTTTTTATAAAATTTTAGTAGCTCAAGCTATTGTTTTTATTTCTGAAAATTTGTATAGTGTAATTGTAGTCAGTTATAACCTTGCGATTTTTTGATGGCCGTCTCGGGCAGAACCGCAAGGAACTGACTACAACCGGGGCGGCCATTTGAATTTAATAATAATTCTTTAATTTTTGCGTTTTTCTTTTTTCTTTTTTACGGCGGCTCTCGGCGGACTTGAATTTTCCCTTTGCGGCGCTCGCATCGGGCGGCGGCGTTGCGAGCGCCGCACCCAATGATTTCGCAATTTCCCAAATGGTGCCCCTAAAAGGAATCGAACCTTTATCACGGGTTTAGAAAACCAGTGCTCTATCCGTTGAGCTATAGGGGCGGTTTTAACAGACAGGGAAAACAAGGTACTCTACAGGCGTTGAGCTATAGGGACAGATTCAATTCAAAATTAGATTATCATAATTTACCCGTATTTTCAAGCTATTTGCTTTTAGGCAAAAAAGATTTGAATAAATGTTATTTGCTTTTAGGCAAAAAAGATTTGAATAAATGTTATTTGCTTTTAGGCAAAAAAGATTTGGATAAATGTTATTTGCTTTTAGGCAAAAAAAGATTTGGATAAATCTTCTCGTTAATACCGTCAAACTTATCTTGACGTAATCGCCAGTTATTTAAAATGACTTCTATGGCCTTATTATTAAAAACAGGCAATCGAGATGGATTTATTGAAATACGATCCTCTATTTGAACAATATTTCTTACAAAGAAAAAAGATCCGACTATAATCGCTATAAAAATCATTACTACGAAAAAAGAAAAGATATTATCTCCGATTATCCAAGGTAAATTTTTGAAAAATACAAAGAACTTTTTTATTTTCTTTTTGTCGACTATTTTAAGTATTTTAAATTTCATATTTTATCTTACATATACTCTTAATATGAATTCCGCCTCAACTTGATCATTATTTTCTTTTTCTTTTCTTATATCAACATCTATAATTTCCATTAAATATTTACTATTTTCTAATTTTTCCAAAAAAGCCAATAATTTTTCAGATTTTCCATTACAAGAAAGATTAAAAGTCATTGATGGCCAAATATCGCTTTTCAGTTTTTGCGAAGCAATCGGAATAATTTTAGTTGATAATGTTAATTCCTTAGACAAGTCTTCAATAAAGATTAAAAAATCAACAGGTTCTTGGCTATCAATAAAAACATTTTCCACTTTTTTTATTGTTTCAAAATTGGCTTGATAGCTCTTATTCAGATCATCAAAGTTATTCTCTTGCTCATTTAGAGAAAAAATGGTTTTCTTCAGAACAACAAGCTCATTAATGTTTTTCATTACCTCTTTAACTGGAAAAAATATTATAAAAACGATTAAGCCAATATCAATAAGGCCGAGTATAAGATTTAATGAATATTTTTTCCAAAAAATGTCTTTAATCATTTTCACTCAAATCAAAACTTAAAGAGAATTCTATATTAGTCGGAAAAACCCAGTTCCCTGGAGGAAAATTAACATTTTTAAAGTCTTTATCGTTCTCAATATTTCTTTTAAAAACTAAAAGGTCTTCTCTGTTCATTGCAAATCCACTTAGATTAACCTGTAAAGTTCCAGAATTCTTTGTAAAAGAAATATTATTCAAATAGCTATTATTAGGCAATTTTTCAAACACCTTTTCCAAAATCGGAGTTAAATAAATTTGTTTTCTATAACAAACCAAAGGTTTGATATATCCGCAGTTATAAAAAGATTCCACGTTCTTCATCTTTTCATTTAAGACGTCTATTTCTTTTTGAAAATCAGCAATGGTAATCAAGTCAATATCTTCTTCTTTTTGTAAAACAGTTGTTCTCTCTAAATTAATTTCACCATTAAGATATATGGAAATTGAAAAAATAATGAATAATATAGAAATCAGAAACAATAAAATGCCCAATTCAAAAATCAAAACAAGTTTTGATTTTTTCTTAATCAGAATTTCATTTTTTTCTTCTAATGGTAATAAATTTATCATTTTTGAAATTGTTACTCCGATAGAATTCCTCTTAAAGCCAAGCCAAGAGTTTCGGTATAAGAAAGCGATCTCTTTAAATATTCTTCTGGAATACGGCTTTGAGGATCAGGCAAGATATTTATCCATGGATTACTTACAATTGTTGAAATTCCCAGTCTTTTGGTCAAATAACTATCAAGCCCCTTAAGGTTAGCTCCACCTCCAGAAATTAAAATTCTTCTTATTTCATTTCTATTCGGTGATAAATGCTCATGATTCTTGTGCGCATAATAAAAATCAATAAAATTATTAATTTCTAAAACCAGTTGAGATAATGATGAGTCAAAAATCTTAAGCGCTTCCTCGTCTTCGGTTATTTCTCTCTCAAGTTTAAAATCACCTGTTTTTTCCTGAAATTGAACCTTAATTTTTGATTCTAATCCGTAATTTACTTTTATTTTTTCTGCGCTCAAAAGATCTATCTTTAACCCAAGAGCTAGGTCTTTGGTTAATTTTTCTGAGGCAAAAGAAAGTAAACTGGTAAACCTGATTGACCTTCCGGAAAAAACAATTAAAGCAGTCCTAGTCGCCCCAAAATCTATCAAAAGAATTGGATTAACGGTTATTAAATTCTTTATTAAGGCGCGACTAATTGATAAAGATTCAACCTCAAAAGCATAAGGCAATAGACCGGCTGATTTTATAGCTCTAGTATACGAATCAACGATATTTTTAGGGGAAGCTACTATTAAAACATCGCAGTGATCCAAGTGATCAATTATCGGACCAATCATTTCAAAATCAAAATATGACTCGTTAAGAGGAATTGGGATATGATTCTCGGCTTCAAAAAAAACTGCTTTTGCTAATTCTTCTGACGACATTTTAGGAAGTTGAACTACTCTTAAAAACGTTTTTTCATCTGGAATAGAAACGATAACCTCTTTAGTATTCAATTTTTCGCCTTTTACTTTTGCCAAAGCCTTTTTAATAAGTTCTACAAGAGCCTTCTCGTCCTTTATCTCACCATTTTCAATAACGCCTTTTGGCACTAATTCCTCGCCAAAACAAGCAAGATCAAAATCATTGCCCCTTCTTTTAAGCTTGGCAATTTTTATAGAAGAATCGGAGATATCAAGTCCGAAAGCTATTGGTTTTAAAGTTAATAAATCTCTCATTTTTGAAACTATTTTTAATATAGATTTATTATAGCAATAATTATCATTATCCGCATTTTCAATTCCTATTCTTCTTGCCAATTAATAGTTTCGTATTGGCTATTGATAACCGGAGTTAAAAGAGGGGGGAGATAAAGAAGATTGGCATCGATTGAGGTCTCTCTTTTAAGATAACCTGAAACAATTTGAGATCCGGACGTCCATTGAGTGCCAACTCTGCCGTTGCTGGCAATCGAGCCAATAATCTCTAATTTACTCTTAATATTGTTTGGGTAGTGGTTTCTCGAAAATCTGCCTTTTTGAGCCAGAAAAACTCCTTTCAATTCCATATGATCTGGAGATTGCGGACCGATTAAAACATTTCTTTCTCCTATCAAAGTTAGCCCGTCTGAGCCGTCTGCCAAAGAATAGTTGATATTATTAGCCAAAACTACGTCTGTATCAAGATTGGGATTAATTAAGTTCGCCGAAGCGATGGTTACTTTTCCCTTGACCTCCCCTTCCGGCCAAAGATTATCCTCAACGAAAATTAACGAACAATCAGAAGGCACGGGCAAGGTTTCATAAAGGTATTGATTGCTGATAATAAAATAATCATAGTGCCAGCCTTCCTCGAGACTGTAAGCATAGGTTGAAGAAAGCCCGGTGATGATCCAAACCTCTACTTTATTATCAGGCCTTAGTTTTAAACGATATCCTTTTCCTTGAGGATTAATTTCTATTGACGGCCTGAGATAAATTCCTCCGGCTTTAGCCGCCATTTTCATTGTTGATAAATTAATGGTAACCCCGGCAAAGTCAAAAGATGGATATGGAAAAATGAAAAGATCCGGAGTGCTATTATCGGTAGTGGTAAAAACTCCAGGGCAGATACAATCTGTTCCCTGGACGCGGCAGCCAGAACTTATCGGGCAGAAAGAACAGCCAAAAGAAGAAGTGCACGCCCATTCTGGTTTGGCCGAAGTTACTAGCGACTGATTTTCTCCATCAATGCGGATCCCCCCATTTGAGTGATATATTCCCTTAATCTCGTGATCTTCTCCTATCCAAACATTGCTGTTCAGAATATATGAATATTGGGCAATTGACGGTCTGCCATAAAAAACGCTGATCTTTCTTTTTATCTGCGGATATTTTAAGGTCCAGCCTTCGACCGAAACTCGGCTATTAACCGCTTGGCTGCAAGAAATTGTTGAAGTTGCCTGAAGAAAAAATCTGCCAAGCAAATTCCCTTTTGAATCGAAATAATCTCTTTCGCCCGCGCAGTTGGCAACCAGATCATGATTAAGACACCAGCGATAAAAGTTTATGCCGGCTTCGGCAATTTCTAAAGATTCTGTCCAAGCAATTTTTTGGGCGCTTTGCTTTAATTGCAAAAGAGCAAATCCCAAAACCCCTGAGAGCATCAACAGAAAAATTGCTCCGAAGACCAAAGTATAGGTTATGATTATTCCTTTTTTATAAATATTTGTCTTCATTAAAATTGCAATAAATCTCCTTACTCCGTTTGTTCTGTTTTTAAATTCCTGAGTTGAACAAAAGATTCCAGACCAAAATCCTGCGGCGGTCTTTCTGGATTACTGTTAATCACCAAATAAACTTTCATTAATTTAGTGTCTTTCAACCTAGCCGGCAAAATGTTGATTTCTTCATTATTAATATCAAAATACTGAAAGATCGGAGGCGTATTCCTGATATAGGAACTCAGGATAGTAATTTCTTCCTGGGCTGACGGATATGTTGGTGGCGCGCCAATGGGCCGAATCACTCCTTTTTTAAATTGATGGCCCGATCCCGCTATCTCTGCTGTCCAGGAAAGTTCAAATCTGGCTTTCATTGAATGATTCGGGTCCTGCCAATTGCAAGAATTATCGACTTTATTCGAAGCATCGGCTAAAAATTGAAGTGATCCGTCACTGGCGTCATTGGCAATGTCAAAGGTAGCTGTTCCTTGCCAACTGCCGGCGCAATCAGAGCATTGGCTTAAACAAAATGATCCCAAATTCCGGCCATCTAAAGAAATATTTGCGTATTCATTAGAAGCGCCAAAGTCTCCTTCAATCGAAATTTGAACCTGGGCAGATTTTAGAATTCCGGTTAAAAAACTGGAAAAATTAACTCCGCAGGTCCCGCCTTTGCTGAAGCTGGCGCATTCTTTGATCAAGACTCCGGAATTTGTTGTTCCTAAAAAATATCTGACTCTTTCTGTTTTACCATCGCCATCTATGTCGCTGTAAAAAACAAATTCTTTGTCGTCTGCTTTCTCAATCGCATAAGAACCGTTATCTCCCTGTCTAGCCTGCCTAATTTCTTTGACCATGGTTTCAATCCCTTTCCTCGCCTCGTCAATAGCGATGGATTGTTCTTTGGTATAACCATAAACCTTATAGCCTAAAGAAATAAAGCCCATTAAGGCTGTAGTTGCCAATGTAAAAACCACAACTGTAACTAACGATTCTATTAGGGTAAATCCTCTTTTTTTCATTCGATTTGTTCTAATCTGATTATTTCGATCTGATCTCCACTGACAAAAACTTGAGTTGTTGTCGTCAAATATCCCGGAGCCTGAATTTCAAGATTATAAGTGGCTGTTGTAAGGGGAATAAAGTATGCTTGCCCGCTTTCGTTGGTGGATAAGATCGCATCATAACCCAATTCAGAATTACTCAATTTGGCCCGAGCGGCGAAAATTGGTTCAAGCGTTAAGTTGTCTTCAATAGTCAGTAAAAGAGAAGTTTCGGCTTTCATGTAAAGGCTGATTGGAAGATTTGTGCCTGGAGCCAGGCTAATCGGCTGGACCTCGGGATCTGTAGCAATCAAGTCTAAACTGGCGCCCGGATCGGTTGAAAAATGATAATTATCCCATTCTAAATCTGAAATAACAGAGCTACCGCTGGCATTGGAAATAAGGCCTTGCGAATATTTAAAAACCTCTTGTTCTTGAGAATCAAGGCCAATGATTTTTTCTCCTTTTAAATTAAAACTGGCGCCGGGGATTATGGTCGGTTCAGAAGTTTTCCAGGACGCCTGCCAATCAAAAAGAGTTGGCGTTACTGTCAAATCCTGGGTTGAAAAGTTCGCCTTAATCCTTAATTCAGGATAATTTAAAACACTGAGGTTTTTTAAGCTTATCGGTGAAACTTCAAAACCGACTTGATTTCCCGGTAAATCCTGATTTGAAATCAATTGCCAGGCTTCTCCCTCAAGATAAAAAACCTGATAAAGGATTTGCGTTGATTCTGGCTTTTCTGCAGAAAAAGAGATTTCGTCCCAAGAAATAATATTTGCCGGAGTTATTGTCTCTGAAATCAAATATCCTGAAGATTGATATTCAGTTTCGATTTTTACTAAGGTTACTTCTCCTGCCGCCGCCAATAAGCCTGATATTTCAGATATTTTACTCTGATCTGAAAAAGAATCTTTAAATAATTCTGAGCCCCACAAAGAAAGGGTGATAACGTCAAAAGAACTCTGGTGATCAATAGATAAGCTGATTGAAGTTAATTTTCCCTCAATAACAAGCGGGTGAGGAATTTCTGGAATAGTAATTTCGTCTTCGCCAAAGCTTCTTTCCAGACTATAGCCTATTTTTGAAGCAATGACTTTGTAAGACGAAGGAGTTAACGAAGTTAACGAAAAATAATGTTTACCGCTAAGAGGCGTAGCGCTTTTAATTGTTTCTTCAGTCAAAGGATCTTTTATTTCAATCAAAGGAGAAGGAACCATCAGGCCAGTAGCGTCAAAAACTAAAACCTCTAGAATTCCTCCTGTTTCTGAGCATTCTTCAACTAAAGAAGCGGGGGAGATATCGGTAGCTAAAACAACCTGGCCGGTAAAACGTCCTGGCCAGGAAACTTTAATTTCCACTTTTTTATAATCATTAGGACAATCATCGTCAGGGAAAACAATGCCGTCAATAGCGTCAACGGCATAATCGACTGTTCTTTCAATGGTATAGTCAGTGCTATTTTGTCTGATGACTGAGCTGGCTAAGAGATTCCCGCCTGGAAAACCGTTGCTGATCCCGACTGAGTTATAAGGCAAATTCCTGATTTTTTCAATTTCCCCGTTGGCAACGGCAGTCGCCACAACTTTATTCCTGGTCTGGATAATTACCTTTAAAGCTAATTGGTATGCGCCGAAAATACCCAAAAAAACAATCAGAGTTAAAGATATACCTATCAATACTTCGATTAAGGTAAACCCTTTTTTGGAAAAATTAACCATTTATTTTATAACGAGTAATAATTATTCAATTGCCCCAAGCATTGAATACATCGGCTGAATCATAGAAATAGCGAAAAAACCTACGGCCGCGCCTACGGCTAACATTAATAATGGTTCAACTAAAGAAGCTAGGTTTTTAGTGGTATTGGCGACTTCTTCTTCTAAAAATATGGCTAATTGATCTAATATTCGCGAAGTTTCTCCGGTTTCTTCGCCAACTTCAACCATTTGAATAACAATCGGCAGATATAAGTTCTGGTAAGGTTTTAAAGCCTCTGAAAGCTTAGCCCCTTTTTTTATCTTTTCGGCGGCATCAATCATTGATTCTTTAAAATAAACATTACTAAGAGTCCCTGAAATAATTTCCAAAGATCTGACCAATGGCACGCCAGAATCCATTAAAGACCCAAGGGTTCTGCTAAAACTTGCTGAATTTATTTCGCTAATCAATTTAGAGACAACCGGAAACTTAAGAATTATTTTGTCAAAAAATTTTCTAACTGATTTAATTTTTAAAATCTGTTTTAAAAAAATAAAAACACAGGCAATTATTAAAATTAAAAAATACCATCTTTGATTTAAAAACTGACCTAAGCCAATTACTATCTTAGTCGTCATTGGTAAAGATATCTCCAACTCGGCAAAAGTAGCCGCCAATTGAGGCACAACAATAATTAACATAGCAAAGCCGATGGCGATCATAGCCGAAACCACGACTAAAGGATAAATCAAAGCTCCGGTTATTTTCGTTTTCAAATCATATTGCTTTTCTAATTGCCGACTCAAACTTTTCAAAACCTGTTCAAGAGTTCCTGATTCTTCTCCAACTTTAACCATATTTTGAAAAATTTCCGGAAAAATATCCGGATAATCCGCTAAACCATCAGATAATGCGCCACCATCAATAATTTTTTTCTGGATTTTTACTAAAATTTTACCGAAATTTTTGTTCTTTGCTTGTGTAGACAAGATGCCAATTGCCTTTGGCAAAGAAACTCCGGCAGATGTCATTACTTGAAGATTCCTTATAAAAAAGATTTTTTCTGAAACACTAACTTTTTTATTAAAAGATAAAGAAAACTTTTTTAATTTTGAAGGTTCTTTTTCTGTTTCATAAGAAATTAAAAACAACCCGTTTTGACGAAGGTTTCCGGCTAGTTCTGTTTCGTCTTTAACATCAAGAGAACCTGACTTGGTTTCCCCGCTTTGAGATTTGGCAAGGTAATAATAACGAGGCATTTAATAAACGGGTTTTAATCAATTATAACTCTGATGAGTTTTAATCAATTATAACTCTGATGAGTTCTAATCAATTATGACTCTCAAGATTTCTTCTATACTTGTTTGCCCCTGGACTGCCTTAATAAAACCATCTTCAATCATAGTAATCATGCCCTCACTTCTTGCTTGATCCTGAATCTGATCTGCGGTTGCCTGCTTTATAATCATTTCTTTAATTGAAGGAGTGACTGATAAAACTTCATAAATACCAACCCGGCCACGATAACCTTCTGGACATTCTTTTGTTGTTTTGGGTCTGTAAAAGTTAATATCTGACCAATCATCGCTTTCCTTAACTATTTTCTCTTGCTTTAACATCTCCATAATTCTATCTAAATTACAGTATTTTTTCATTTCTTTTAATTCAATTGGTTTGAGTTTATAGGCCATTTTATCGTCTGTAAGACGCCTTACTAATCTTTGCGCTAAAATAACGCTTAAAGTTGAAGAAATCAAAAAAGGTTCTGCGTTCATATCAATAAGACGGGGGATAGCTCCAGCCGCAGTATTAGTATGAATAGTAGATAAAACCAAGTGTCCTGTTAAAGCCGCATTAATAGCCAAGCTTACAGTTTCTTCATCTCTAATTTCACCAACCATAATAATATCCGGATCTTGCCTGACTAACGACCTTAATCCCGAAGCAAACGTAAGACCTATTTTAGAATTCACTTGAGTTTGATTCACTCTCGGAATTCTATACTCAACCGGATCTTCAACGCTTGAAATATTGACCTCTGGAGTATTTAATATTTCAACCATAGCGTAAAGACTAGTGGTTTTTCCGCAACCAGTTGGACCGGTAATCAAAATCATACCAACTGGCTTTCTTAAGCTAATTCTAATTTTTTCTAAAGCCTCGCCCCTCAAACCCAATTCCTCAAGAGTCAATGCCCTAGTACTTTCAGCCAAAAGTCTCATAACCACTTTTTCACCCTCAAAAACCGGTAAAATCGAAACACGAATAGAATACTTATAATCTTCAGTTTCAGCTTTAAATCTGCCATCTTGAGGAAGACGATGCTCATCAAGTTTTAAATTAGAAAGCACTTTGATTCTAGCAACAATACCGGCTAAAACATTCTTTGGCAAAATCATTGCCTCTCTTAAAATACCATCTATTCTATACCTGACCATAATCTCTTTTTCAAATGGCTCAATATGAATATCTGAAGCGCGTTGTAAAATTGCGTGTTTTAATAGAGTATCAACTATTTTAATAATCGGAATCTCTTCAGCTACTTTTTGAAGTTCTGCTGTTTCCGGAACATTTTCTTCTTCCTTTAGAGCTTTAATTACGCCAGCTTCTTTTTGGATAATAGAACCAAACTCCGCTTCAAGACTTTGATGATATTGCCTAAGAACATTTTTAATACTTTCAACCGTAGTTAAGCGTGGAAGAATTTTTAAATTAGCCTTTCTTTTAATAAAATCTATTGTGCCAAGATCATCTGGATCAAGCATAGCAACTTCTAGGGTATTACCCTTCTTCTTAAAAGAAACAATACTATGGGTTCTGGCAATTGGCTCTGGAATGATTTTTAAAGCATCGGCATCAACTTTTTCTTTTTCCAAATTAACAAATGGAATACCTAAAATATAAGCTTCAAGTTTGGCTAATTCTTCATGTTTAATAAGTCCGCGGGAAACTAAAACATCTCCAATTTTTTGTTCAGTTTGCCGGCTAATTTTTAGAGATTCCTCAAACTGATCTTCTTTAATTAAATTTGCGTCTAAAAGAAAATTTTTAAGTTGTTGTGGCTCAACCCGCATATTAATTTAACCTTTAATTAATTAGAAATTGCTTTTTTACTTTCTCAACAATATCATTCAAGGTATGATCTGATTTAACCATATAAGTCGTAGCTCCCAATTGGAGAGCTTTTTCAATATTTTCCAAATCACCAAGATTAGTCAAAATAATCACAGGAATATCGCAAGTCTCTTTTTTTTCTTTCAGACCTCTTAATACTTCCAAGCCATGAAGTCTTGGCAAGACTAAATCAAGAATAATCAAATCTGGTTGCTCGCTATAGGCTAAACGCAAACCAATTTCACCATCAATCGCGGGAATAACTCGAAAACCCTCAATGCCTAAAATGTCGCCAAAAGTCTTTTGTAAAGCAGCTTCATCTTCGATGAATAAGATTTTTTTCATACTATATTATTTAATTGGTAAATTAATTGTAAATACTGAACCCTCGTTTTCCCGAGAAACAAAATAAATTTTACCTCCAGATTTTTCAATAATCGATTTAGCAATATAAAGACCCAAACCAGAACCTTGAGCCTGAATCTTAGAGGCATTGCTGGCTCTAAAAAATTTCTGAAAAATATATTTTTGATCTTCCTTAGGTATGCCAACGCCATTATCTTTTATTTCAAGACAAAGCTTATTAGCTTCTTTCTTAAGAATTACTTCTATTTTTCCATTTCCTTTGATGTAACGAATGGCATTATCTAAGATATTATTAACGGCTTGTTCTATTTTTTGATAATCGAAAAAAAACTCGGGGAGATTTTCTTCAATAATCAATTCAATCTCTATATTAGAGGCCTTTGCAAAAGATTCTATTCTTGAAATTAAAGATTTTATCAACTCAACTAAAGAAGCTTTTTCAATTTTAAATGGTAAATTATCGGCTTCAATTCTTGAGACAATTAAAAGATCGGAAACCAAGCCCTCCATTCTCCTGCTATTTTCTCTTAAAATCTGCAAATAAACAGATTGCTTTTCAGAGACTGATTCAATTTTACCGGAAATCAATAAATCAACCACCCATTTCAGATTTGATAACGGAGATCTTAATTGATGAGAGACTACGCTGACAAACTCGGATTTCATTCTGGCAACCTCGGCTAATCTCTCAAAACTTTTTATTATAGAAAAATCAACCATTATCAAAAAAATAGACATAAATAAAACAATGAGAGCGATAACTTCCGGATCATCGCTATAATGAATACCGATAAAATAAATAGCCAGCGACGAAATAATCACAACTAATCCTAATATTAAAAACAAAAATTGAGGACATTGCCAAACAGAAAGATTATATTTTCTGCATTGTTTGGCAATATTAATTGAATCTAAAAATTTTTTGAGATTCATATTCGGTTTTTTGATTAACTTCATTAATCATATCACACCAAGGAAAATTGACCAAAGACAATAGAGATGTTAAAAAAAGAAGGAACGGGGTATGGTGTAATGGTAGCACGAGTCCTTTGGGAGCCCAGTACTAGAACAAAGTTCAGTACTGGATTAGTCCCGCACTAAATTTTCGGGATGTGGTGTAGCGGTAGCACGAGTGCTTTGGGAGCACTTAGCCCCAGTTCGAATCTGGGCATCCCGACTATAAGTGGCTAAACAAAAATTTTAGTGCAGGAGATTTAGTCTCGGTTCGAGTCCGAGTACCCCGACCAACCTAAACATTGCGAATTTTGCGGGCAGTTGGTTTGCTTGCTCGCCCCGCCGAAGGCGGGGCGAGCGAGCAACCAAATGCCTCTCAATTTTCAAAATGTCTGAATTGGTCGCAATTACTGAACGAAGCTCGAACCTTTTTTGAACGGAACTGATGGCGTGCTTCGCGCCAAACTGAACGCTCGGGCGGGCAAAAAGGAAAGAGGGCCGTTCAGGCTCTGAAAAGTCTTCAGGCTCTAAGAGTTGGGGGGGGGGAGCCTGCCTGCCGGCAGGCAGGAAATTTTTGCCCGCCCTCGCTTTCCGATTCCGATTTTTCCGCCGCCGCCGAATTTCATATTTCGCTTTGCGAAATGCGCCGCCAAGAGAAAAGATGTTGTGTTTGCCCCGCCCACCCGTGCGCACACAACAAGTTTTCGCTCTCTGTTAACATTGTAGCATAATTGCTCTCCATAGACCAATCATACAATAATTGCTATAATGTCTACAAGAGTGGATAAATACCTTTATGAAAAAAGAAATCACAGAATTTAGTAAAAGAATAAAAGAAGTGCGCCTAAAAAAGAAATTGTCGCAAGGTGATGTGGCAAAAATTTTAGGAGTGCATCGTTCTTATATTAGTGGCTTAGAGCGCGGAGCCAGAAATCCCTCTTTATTAACTGTTCAGAAAGTCGCCAAAGCACTTGGCATTTCTGCAAAAGAATTACTATGAACACAAAAGAAGTAAAAAAAATTATTGGCATTTTGGGTGGTATGGGTCCGGAATCAACGGCAATTTTTTACCATGCAGTAATAAAGCAATGTCAAAAACAATATGGTGCACAATATGATGAGGATTACCCCGAAATTTTTATCTACAATTTACCCATTCCTAATATTGTCGAGGGATTAAAAAAACCAGAGAAAACACTTGATATGCTTATTAAGGGAGCAAAGAAAATTGACTCCATCGGAGTGGATTTTATTGTAATGCCGTGTAATACTGCACATTATTTTTATCCCAGCATGGCAAAAGCTATTTCGGTTCCGTTTATCTGTATTTTCCATACCACGGCAAAGAAGATAAAAATTTCGGGGTTTAAAAAAGTTGGATTCTTGGCTACGGAAACCACAATTAAATATAAGAGCTTTCATAATGATTTCAAGAAAAATGAAGTAGAGCTTATTTTCCCAGACCAGACCGATCAAGATAAGCTAACGCAGATTATTCTAAACATTTTGGCAGGCAGAAAACTTGAAAACGACAAAGATCAAATGAAACAAATAATCAAAAAGTTGAAACAAAAAGGAGCAGAGGCGGTTGTGCTTGCCTGTACAGATTTACCAATCCTACTAAAACAGGAGGATGTTGATATTGAGGTTTTTGATACGGTAGAAATTCTTGCAGAAGCCACAGTTAAATATGCTACTGGTAAAATAGGAAATGAAATTTTAGAATAAAATCAATTTTATGAAAAAGATATTTCCAGAAAAACTAAAATCCGGGGACACTGTTCGAGTAATTACGCCTGCTCGAAGTTTATCAATGCCTTGGATAAATGATGAGTTAAAACAAGAAGCTAAAATAAAGTTTCAGAAATTGGGATTGAATCTTACTTTTGCCGAACATGTAAATGAGATAGATGAATTTAATTCTACTTCCATTGAATCTCGAATTTCTGACCTACATGAAGCATTTCGTGACAAATCGGTAAAGTTAATAATAACAGTGATAGGCGGTTTTAATTCAAATCAACTACTTCGATATTTGGATTATGGGTTGATAAAATCAAACCCTAAAATCGTTTGTGGTTATTCTGATATTACTGCGCTGACCAATGCTATATACGCCAAAACAGGATTAGTTACTTATTCTGGTCCTCACTATTTTTCTTTTGGAGATAAGAAAGGATTTGATTACAGCCTCGACTACTTCAAAAAGTGTTTATTTTCCCTAAAACCTTTTGAACTTAAACCCGCCGAAGCTTGGAGTGATGATAAATGGGCAGATGATCAAGAAAAAAGAAACTTTGTGAAAAATGAAGGTTATTGGGTAATAAACGAAGGTAAGGCAAAAGGCACAATAATTGGTGGCAACCAATGTACTTTCAATTTGTTACATGGAACCGAGTTTATGCCAGATATTGACGACAGTATACTTTTTCTTGAAGATGATGACGAGGCACATGTCGCGACCATTGATAGAGATTTACAATCAGTAATTCATCAATCTAAATTCGACGGAGTAAAAGGAATTGTCATTGGCAGGTTCCAGCCAAAAACTGGAATGACAAAGAAATTATTGACCAAAATCGTCAAGTCAAAAGCTGAATTAACAAATTTGCCAGTTATAGCTAATGTGGATTTTGGTCACACAACACCGATTATTACTTTTCCAATTGGTGGTGTTGCCGAGATAAAAGTTTCTGCAAATAATTCTTTCATAAGAATTATTGAACATTAGCAGCTTGTTTGTAGGAACATGATTTGTTAAATTGTAAGTGAATGGTGGCGCGCCAGTTTCACTGGCACGAAATTCGGCGGCGGCGAAAAAATCGGAATCGGAAAGCGAGGGCGGGCAAAAATTCCCTGCCTGCCGGCAGGCAGGCTCCCCCCCAACTCTTAGAGCCTGAAGACTTTTCAGAGCCTGAACGGCCCTCTTTCCTTTTTGCCCGCCCGAGCGTTCAGTTTGGCGCGCGAAGCACGCCATCAGTTCCGTTCAAAAAAGGTTCGAGCTTCGTTCAGTAATTGCGAATTTTATTCTGTTCAGTATTTTCAACCAGTTCAGTGTTTTGTATACAGACATTTTGCACTCAGAACCTAAGGGCCTGATTAGGAGTTAAACCGTTTAATCCGCAGTGTTTTGTATCGTTGTATTCCATATTCCAGAGTCGTGATTTATATCTTAATTCTTC
>Ga0210057_1005290_pt1 | contig 16674 bp, 14 predicted proteins | sample CryGeyCG2114_010_2_FD_183968 | JGI IMG/M metagenome (GOLD analysis project Ga0210057, IMG submission 183968) | Groundwater microbial communities from aquifer - Crystal Geyser CG10_big_fil_rev_8/21/14_0.10 (SPAdes) (version 2) | ecosystem: Environmental > Aquatic > Deep subsurface > Groundwater ...
CTCTTAAATCATAAGCCTTCTTCAGGTCTTGGTTTTTATTAAAATTACCCCACCAATCCTGAAGCTGAGAAACAGGAGATATTAATCCAAAACCGGCAACGGGAAGCATTGCAACGGAGAAGACGATGTTTTTTAAAATGATTCTCATTTTATCCGCTGATTTAACGCTGATCGGTACGCTGATTGGTCGCTTATAAAAAGTGTTTAATTTCTACATTTAATTATACCATGAGAGAGAGGGTGGGGTGTGGACAAATACCGCTGATAGAGCGCCGATAGCCACCTCAACATGAGGTTTCATTATGAGGTTTAACCTCATAATGAAACCTCATGTTGACATAGTTATCAACATTGACCATCTATTTAAGTAAAAGTTACAATATAGTTATTAAACTACTATAAACATCACTAGATAAAGATTAATAAAAACTTATAAACTTCCTAACCTTCTAAAACCTATTTTTATTTCTAACAACCATATTGTTAGAAATAAAAAACAGAAATTTAAAGATTAAAAAGATGCCTAAGAAATTTTTAACGGTCAGAGAGGTCGCCCAATTGATTGGCGTAACGCCCTTGACGGTTCGTAACTGGGACGCAAGAGGCAAACTTGTCGCCTACCGCAACCCAATGAATAACTACCGCCTTTACAAAGTTGAAGACGTAGAAGTTGTTATGAGACAGATAGAGGGTTCCAAACAAAAAGCGAGAAAATTGAAAATAGATATTTACTAGAATAACATTCTAACATTCTGCAGAATGTTAGAATGTTGTGAAGTTTAAAATCGCCCGAGAGGGCGATTTGGGTTTTGTTTAACTATTTGGATAAAATCCGTCTGGGATGGGCATCCGCGCAAGATGGGCTTCGGCATACGGCCTCTTGGGGCCATTGTAAACAAAAAAAGTGCGAAGGCGGGTCTCCTGATGAGGGACGCAAATTAGCGGATCTTCACGGAGAATAAGTTGTTCTTCGTCTTCGGTGAACGGTCGAACGATAAACAAGCCACCCTTTGGATTCTCAATAAAATCCTCCAGATCTTTCTGCGTAACAGTCCGAGTCGGCGCAATAAACCATGTGGGTTCGCCACGCTCAATGGCCTTTTTTGTTTCACCGTTCACCCCCAACCCCATACGTCGATCAAGAAATGGCATTGAAACACAACCAACACACTGCGGCATTACCACTTCGTAAAAATAAGCCATTGCGTTATGTTCATCGCGGCTTATTTCAGTTCTAGCTTTCCACTCTTTATATCCTCGTTGATGATGGGGTTTATTTGGAGATTCAACCTCAAATTGGGGAAATGATAAACAAATGAGTGTTTCCACTGCTGTCTCAAGTGGTGTGTCGTAAACATTTATTGGATGCGCAAAATAAAGCTTCTTGGGATTTTTCATTTCAGTTCCCTTTTGAATGTTCTACCGTCAGTTTATATAAACAGTGTCCAAAGTCAAGATTAAAAAAATCCGCCTTAGCGGCGGATTGTCATCCCAATTTTCTAATTTCACGGAGTTTCTTGAATATAAGATACGATTGGCGAGCGCCGTTCAACGCTTTGTGTGGATACGGTTCTTGAGTTATGTTAAGCCGTTTTGCAAGTCGTTCATTGCGGATACTGTAATCATTTGGGTCATAAGGCCGGCTCGGATTAAACAGTTCCTGAACAGCCATGGAACGGGTATCAAGACGAGAATAGTGAAAATATTTTTGCCATCCATTTTCATAAGTTCCACACCAAGTAAATGCGATATTCAAAAACAACCAGTCAAACGAAAAATTTTGGCCAACAAGAAATATGGGCAGTTTAAACTTGTTGCAATAACCAAAAAAATTATTTATCGCAATATCTAAAGAAACCGCATTATCCCACTCCCCCGCCAAAGAACGCTCGGGGTAATCATTCACGAGATTAAGAAGACATCGCTCGGGATGTTTGGGCCTGACTTTTATCTCAAACTCTCCACAAATATTTAAGCTCTGTGAATTTACAAACACTGTTCCTATTTCTATTATTTCGTGCCACGGAACAAGAACATCATCAACACGTTTTAAGGAATCGTGGCCTGTGGTTTCAATATCCAGAAAACAAAACGGTGGATTTGCGCTTATTAAGGTGTCCATTCTACTTCCTATTTGTAAAAACGCTTAGATAATTATACGAATATTTATAGTTTTGTCAATTTGATGTATACGCAAAATAAACCCCCGCCACGGCGGGGTGTTTTTTTGTTAGACCGGATTAGGGAGGCAATTCTCCCAATCAAAGTCAAAGGGATTCTTAAAATAGTTTTCCATGTAAGTCGCGCTGAATGTTCTGGTAATAATCGGGCCGTTTTCCGGTCCCTCCACCGGCAATAAGACAAAAGATATCCCTGTGTTGTTGGGGGAAAATCCTTTTTTGCCGTATTGATCCGTATGCGAACCCGAAGCGCTCATGTGGTAGAACTTATAGCCGGTATAGGTGGAACAAGAGAAGTGTTTATCACCGCAGGCCCCTATAGTGAAAAGGCCGCTCATGTGTCCTTCCATGTCTCCGGTAAAAATGTCATTTCTGACCCAGCCCAGAAGAGTGTCGCCCCAGCTGGCAAAGCGAGGCGGAGTACCACGGAAATCTATTCCATATTGATAGCCCCCCGGCAAAACAATTCTTCCTAAAGCGAAGAATTCGCTGCTGAAGATCGGCGCTCGAACCAGTTTGTCAATCGTGGCCGGATCGTTGCGCCATCGATCCAATGCTTTCAGCTTATCCTGTAATTTTAGTTTGTAAAATTCGCCTTCGGTGAGAGCGCCCCAAACGGTATGTCCAAAGTGATTGCCGTTGGGATAATTGACTGCTCCCGCATCTCTCGTGTCAGGTGAAATTCCCGTAATTTCCGAAAGTCCCTTGTAATAAACTCCGGAATCCTTAACTCTGGAAATTAAAGCGTGGAAAAAATCAATATTGGGTTCAATGTGCCTGTTAAAGACATCGTCCATCTGATGTTTGGGATAATCGGAGCCGCGCAGAGCAAATTGATTTCGCACCAAGCGGTCTTTTTCCAAAGAGATTCTTTTGATTTCATCCAGATCGCGCGCTTTCTGTATTTTATCTTCTACCTCGGCCAGATATTTTTCAATTTCCGTATTACTCATCTGGTTGGGAGATGGCTCGTACTGGGTTTCAAAATTGCGGGCTTGGATGCCATCATCAAGCATACTGAAACCATGTACGCGCATTTTGTCGGGCTGGAAAAGTCCGCCCCGGCGCATCATCTCCATGCCTGCTTCGGCCATGCCAAGATTTCGGCGATTGTCAGGATTATAAATATAAACCTTGGAACGTCCGCCCCAATGAGGATCGGTACCGAACATTAGGCAAAGAAATTTTCCCTGATATGTCTCCCGACTGTCTTTTTTGGTTTTTTTCACCGGCAGATAGTGGGAGTTAAGGTCTCTGTTAGAATATTCAAGGCGCAGAAGGCCGGGTTGAAATTGGAAGTTTTCGACTGCCTTGGCTAAGTTGTGAACGATGTGGGCGTTATTGTTGAGCGCCCGGCGTAAAAATTTACCGTCCACCAGCGGAGGCGCTACCCAGATTTTGGTCGGCATTAAACGCTGACCTTCTACGTATCTTTCCCGTTCGCCGTTTCGGGCGCAAAGAGGATAAGACGGAAGAACAACGGCAAAATCCGGCATTTGTCCTATGTAACTTTTGCCACCGAAAGATCCGGCATAGTCCTTAAGATGGCCGTCAGTGACGGTTTCTTTTTTCGGAATATGCAGTTCTCCCAGCAAATCGTTGATTTTGATATAGCTGGTGCCCATGCCGATGACTTGGCAATTCGGCCCCAAACCTTTTTCTATTTGGCGAACCACAAAGGCCAGCACCCGGTTATAGAATCGCCGGTCTTCTTGACTGTGTACCAGAGAAATAATGGTACGAGCGATTTCTTTGAGCAGTTTATCAAGCTCTTCTTGACTGGCTTGGCCGTAGACGACCTGTTTGGTGAGCATCTTTTTTATAACATCAAGTTCCGCAATTCGTCTTAGTGTGATGTATCGCTCTTCCATGTAGGCGGCCTTAGTCACAATATCCTGTTCTTTTTTGGTAAGAACGACATAAATTTTACCGGAGTATTGCAATTTCTCCTCTTGGCTGTCGGAGTCATAGTACAGAATTTTATGTAAACCGGACACTAAGCTAGCAAAGGACTCCGCGACTGTTTCGTAAAGCACCATATCATCCGGAGAGTTTTTAATGATTTCAGCTGCCCGCTCGCGATAGTCGGAATCTATATCATTTAAATTGACATTTAACCCGGAAAATAGAGAACGATAAATCTTAGCGGCCGAACCGCTGGCTTTGCGGGTATCCAAATCAAGGATATTGGCCGTAAAAAGCATGCTGTCTTTGTTGGCTTCGCCATCGGCAAAAGCCTGCCAAAGCGGGTTTTCTTTCATCAGGGGATTATAGAGAGTTCCGATATTTGGCGCGTTGGGAAAAGCGGCTGTCCAATTTTCTTTCTCGATGCTGATTTTGAAAGGCCGTTTAAAAGTGCTTTCGGGAAGTTTAAATTTCTCATCTTTTTTGTTGGAGGATTCATCTAAGATTCGGCCCAGACCGCGTCTGAAAGAGACCGGCTGCGCTGTTGCGCTTTTTCCGCGCAGTTCTTTCACTTTGTCATCAACTGTTTTCCGCGAGATGTGTTTGTTATAGGTGTGGAAATCAGACAAAATATCCAACCGGATGCACTTTTCCAAGTTTTCCAGAGTGCTTTTGTCCCAAATTATTCCCAGGAGTTGTGCCTTAAAAGCGTCTAGGGTTAGACCAGATGCTACTGACGGGAATTCAGCACAAATCTGTTTGAAAATAGTGGACGTGTCCGTGTTGACCAATGCTCCGCTTTTGACGATTTCGGCCAATCTCTTTTCATATTCTTTAGGATTTTCTTTGACTTTACGTCCCTTGTTGAGCTTAATGCCCTTGTTTTTAGCATAGCTGGTCAATTGACTCCTTCTATGCGGCGGATACTTCTTGAGCATCTCTAACCAGCCAATATTGTCGTCGGCAAGATCGCGTTCTATTTGAGCAATCTTTTCGGGCGGTTCTTTTGTAATAACCGCCTTTTGGTAAGGAGTACCCTCATAGAAATTTTCCCGTCTCGCCATCGCATCGCACGCGTTCCAACCTTTGCTTATTCCCTTCCGGGACAACTCGGGATCGGAAACACAACGCTTTTTAAATTTTTCTCTGTCTTTGCCGGATTTTTCCCATAATTTTAGAAGTTTTTCTTTATGCTCTTTGGGCCAGTTGCCTTTATAAGCCATTGATTTCCTCTTTTAGTTGTAAAAGTCCTTGAGGAGATAATAACAAAACAAATCACTCGGTCAAGTAATTTGTTTTGTTTGTCTTCGCAAACATCTTGGCGGGCTTCGCCACGCCGAAGGTCGTTATGGCGACCAAAGGCGGGAGCTGAGGGAATCGGACCCCCGACCGATGTTTTGGAGACATCTGTTATACCACTTAACTAAGCTCCCGTTACTTATTACTTAAACAGCGAGGCGGTTGCCTCGCTGTTAATAATACCATTTTTAGCCAAAAATTCTACCCGGCCTGCCGGGTAGCGTGATTCGAGAATTTAATTTGCCGCAGGCAGCTCGAATCTCTGCTACCCGGTGAGACGGGCTTCTTTGTGCGGCGTAGATTTTTTACACCATTTACAGAACTTCTTGAATTCTAATTTCCTTTCCACCTTCTTCTTGTTCTTAGTGGTATAATAGTTTGCGCGCTTACAAATTGTACACTTCATTCTTAATAAATTATCTTGTGACATATATAGTAATTCAAAATGTAAATATCAAAGTGTAAAATTACAGTTAAAAATTTTAAAGTTTTTCACTTTACATTGTCATTTTCCATTTTGATTTTTAAATTTTACATTTCCTATGAGCCGGAGGAGAGAATCGAACTCTCGACCTCTTTCTTACCAAGAAAGCGTTCTACCACTGAACTACTCCGGCCTTATTTTAGCAAACTTTTCTTTTTTAATCCAGCCCTTAGTTTTGGGCTGGATTTTAAGTGCTTAAAAAACTCTATTGGACAACATAACCATAATAGAACATAATTTTTGTCGAATTTCTACTTCCTGGTGGGGGCGGAGGGATTCGAACCCCCGTAGACCAATGGTCGCGCGGTTTACAGCCGCGAGCAATTGACCACTCTGCCACACCCCCAATAATCTTACATATTTTAACACATCTTTAACTAAATTCCCAGTTTTTAATATGGGATGAGAATTGTTCCTGCAAACTTAAATAATCTTCTTTTAGTATAAGTACTAATTTTTCTTTAGGATATAATGACCGAAACTCCTTATCTCTATTTGAAGAATAATCCGAGAGAAAGTTTTTTATCTCGATATAATTATTGTATTTAGGAATGTAGAAATCTGGAGTATATTTTTGCGTTTTTAAACTAAATGTCTTTGGTTGAAATACCCACTTAATTTTTAAAAGGTTGAGAATTCTTGCAAAGTTGGCTTCCCATCTGCTGAAGAAGTAAAGATTGGGGTCAATATCTGGTCTTATGCCTGCCTTTGCTCTCGCTGCTTTGGGAGAGGTGGGTCTTCCTCCGGCACATTTTATAGTACAAAATCTTTTAGGACGCCAAGGATGTTTATTTATAAAAGTAGTTCCACAACCAGGCATTTCACAAGTCATTGCTACTCTTGGAATACGCAAGACCCCCTTATACGGGTTAGGGCGACCTTTTAGTTTTTCCGCGATTTTTAATTTGATCTTATCTGACATGTTGCCTCTTTTAATATTGTTAAAAATCGCGGAACAAGTTTGACTACAGAATAGTTTGGGATCGCTTGGTTGAACTTCAAATATTTTGCCACAATTCGTCCTTTTGCAAGTTCTTTTCTCCCTTCGATAAAAAAACTTAAAAACTCCCTTTTTCCAATTTTCTTTAGTCAAAAGGCTCTGCTTTCTTTTATATTCCTCTGTATTATAAAAATCGTAGGACATGGAGCCGGAGGTGGGACTCGAACCCACAAGCCTTTCGCTTACAGGGCGATTGCTCTACCAATTGAGCTACTCCGGCACTAATTTCCATGTCATTTTACCACAAAAATAGAGATTATAAAATACTAATTTTGAGGGCTTTTATGGTTTAACTTCTCGAGTACTTGTGAGAGTTTCTTCTTTAATTCCTCACTGTTTGAGTTCAACTCTATCGCCGCCTCGTATGATTCTTTAGCATCCTTATGTTCTCCCGCTTCAGAATACAAATCGCCCAATTCTTCGTAAAGCACCGTGTTCTTGGGGTTTTTTGCTATTTCTATTATCAATCTCTGCTCGGTTTTTTTGAACTCCGCTTTTTCGTCTGGCTTTGCCTCTGCATTTTGTTTTTCATTGTTGACTTCAGCAACAGAAAAGGTCGAACCATTGCTGTTATTAGAGTTGGTTCGTTTTCTTATCTTCTTAATAAGCGAGTCGGAAAAGCGGTCCATTTTCAACGAAACCAATCTCAATCTCCTAAGAAGTTTCTCTGTTTCAACAAGCCATTTCTCTTTATACTCTTTCACCTTAATACCTCTGACCCAATTCCAGACCTCCGGACAAAGGTCATAAACCAAATTTAACCAGCCGCTTTGACTTTGAGTAGAATTGTCCGTAACTGTCCGCGTTAGGTCAGTATCTGTGGCTAGGTCCCCGCTTGGCGGGGCCGCCATCCCGGCCTTCGGTCTAGAGATCCGTGTTGAATTTAATTCGGTCTCGGCTAATTCTTCAAGGCGCGGCAATTTGCGCAATACAATAAAGACAATGCCGCCGGCTGAAGCAATGATTAATAGTAATGGCACAAGAATAAACATAGAAGTGCCCATACCGCCGATCTGTCGCTGATTACTACGCTGATTAATCGCTGATTTTCAGCGTTATTTCAGCGTTAATATCAGCGTTATATCAGCGGACATTAGATTTCAAATATTTCAAACCTCCCTACCCGTATATTCTCTCCCAGTTTAGCGATGTATTGGTTAATAAAATCTTTGACCGTAATATCTTGGTCCTTTATGAACGGCTGAGACAGCAAGTCCTCCAACGTCCCCGGCCTTGTAGCCGCGATTTGCATTGCCAATTCGTGGGCTAGTTTTTGGAATTCTACATTTCTGGCAACGAAGTCCGTCTCACACAGAACTTCTACAAGAGCACCGAGTTTCTTGGTGGCGTGGATATATGCGTCAACAACACCCTCTTTAACCTCACGAGATGATTTCTTTACTGCAACAGCAACGCCATGCGCTTTAAGCACCTCCATTGCCCTTACTATATCGCCACCGGCCTCGTCAAGGGCCTTCTTCACTTCACTAAAAGACACCCCTGTCCGCGTCCTTAAATCTTTAACTTTTGATAGGTCAGACATATACCGCTGAATTAACGCTGATTACTACGCTGATTTTACGCTGATCCCGTTTAAGAAATTTTTCTCTACCAGGGCTGAACGCCTTCGGCGTCCTATCCGCGTACCTATCAGCGACTTATCGGCGGTTTTTTTATTTCTCTAGCTCGTTCTTAATTGCTTCTATTATCAAATCAACTGACTTTTTGGATCTGTCATTCGCGGGAATAATATGGTTGACCTCATCCGGATTAGAGTCGGTATTGGCGATACCCACAATCTTTACGCCCATTCTCTTGGCCTCTCGAATAGGCAACTCGCTTTCCTTTAAAGAAGAAACAAAGATTGCGTCCGGTATTCTGGTTAGTTTTCTTAGCCCGCTGAAATTTTTCGTCATTTTGTCGAGCTCCTTCGAAAAAACAACTCTTTCTTTTTTGGTATATTTATCCAACTCCCCGCTTTTTTGTTGGCTCTCCATTTCTTCCAAGCGCTTAACTCTTTCATTTATTACTTTAAAATTAGTCAATGTTCCACCCAGCCACCTGTCAACGACATAGGGCATATTCAATGATTCTGCCAGTTCTTTTGTCTTTTCCGAGGATTGTTTGGTGAGGGCGACAAATAAAACCAAACCGTCTCCGCCGGTTAGCGGATTTACGACCTTCTTAAGAAATTCTATGGAGTCGTTTAGCTGGACCTGGGTTTTCAAAAGGTCGATTATGCAAATGCCATCCCTGACGGTGAAAATATACCTTTCCATCGCAGGATTAAAAACGGTCTTTTTACGACCGAAATGCATACCAGCCTTGAGCATATCCTCATAATTTATCAGGGTTTGTAATTCTTGCATGAGAATAATTGTATCAAACAAACTTCTGTAAATCAAGAGATCATTGAAGACCTGCATCATTCGGTATACGGTGGCGCCACGCGTTGCGTTAAACGTTAGACGATACGCGCCGCGCTGCCGTTTGACGTTTTCTGATTTTATGCTAACATTTCTAACATGAAGCAAAACATCCATCCACAATACTACGAAAATGCCAAGGCGAAATGCGCTTGCGGTAATGACTGGATTACCGGTTCGACGTTGCCCGAAATTAACACCGGCATCTGCGCGAAGTGCCATCCTTTTTATACCGGCAAAGGTAAGATATTAGACACCATGGGAAGAGTCGATAAGTTCAAGAAGCGACTGGAAAAGTCACGGGGCAAAGCCCGTAAGTAATAACCGCCGATCGGTCGCTGATAGGTACGCGGATAGGACGCCGAAGGCGTTCAGCCCTGTTAGAGAAAAATTTCTTAAACGGGATCAGCGTAAAATCAGCGTAGTAATCAGCGTTAATTCAGCGGTATGAGCGAAGCGATAGTAGAAATTAGAGCCGGAACGGGCGGTAATGAGGCCGCTCTTTTTGCTGCGGACTTGTTCAATATGTACAAAAGATACGCTCAAGTGAAAGGGTGGGGGTTTGAAGTTATTGACTCCAACCAAAACGATCTGGGCGGGTACAAGTCAATGGTGTTTGAACTGAAGGGGGAAAGGGTTGAAAAAATGATTAATGAATCAGGGGTTCATCGTGTCCAACGAGTTCCAAAAACCGAAAAATCCGGACGTGTACACACTTCCACGGCCACGGTTGCGGTACTGAAGAAAGCTACCGAAAGCGAACTCCAGCTAAAACCGGATGAGATAGAAGTAAGTTTCTCCCGCGCCGGTGGTCCGGGCGGACAGAATGTCAACAAGGTTGAGACGGCCGTAAGGGTACTTCACAAGCCGTCTGGAATAGTCGTCTCATCTCGTTCTGAAAGAAACCAGCAAAGAAACAGGGACAAGGCAATGGAGATACTAAGATCGAAATTATTGGAGATCAAAAAAATAGAAGCAACTGGCAATATTACCGAAGAAAGAAGAAAACAAATCGGCTCCGGCGATCGTTCAGAAAAGATAAGAACCTACAACTTCCCTCAAGACCGCATAACTGACCACCGCGTCAAAAAAAGCTGGGGCAACATTGACCGCATCCTCAACGGCGACATGGACAAAATATTTGAGAAACTCGAAACAGAGTTAAAATAAAATCAGACCGCGAGGTCTGATTTTATTTTTCTTGAGGAGCCGGTGCTTCCGCCGTTTCTTCGGCGACCTCTTCTTCTTTTTCTTTCTTGATTACCTCTACGTCTTCAATGCCGGCGGTTGGGGTCTCAAGAGAGGCCTTGAGCTCTTCTTCAGACATCGGCTCCTGTACGGCGGCAATAATGGCCTCATCGTCTTCAGTGACTAATTCCGCGAGAGTGCCTAATCCTTGCTTTAAATCCTTAATAGTTATTTTGTCGCCGAAATTTTTTAGCACAGATATATCAATGGTCAATTCGTGAGGCAAGTTCTGCGGTAATGCCTCAACTTCAAGTTCGTTCACGTTCCTGACAAAGATGCCGCCCAGCTCTTTAACCGCCGGCGACTCGCCGACGAATACAACCGGGACGTTGGTTTTTATTTTTTCGTCCAAACGAACTCTATAGAAATCGGCGTGCAAAATACCATCTGTCAAAGTGTCTTTCGCGACATCATGGATAATGGTCGGATATGTCTTACCGTCAACATTTACGTAAACAAGTGTCGATTCCCCTGCTTCTTTTAAAACCTTGGCAAACTCTTTCACCGGAACTTGTAAAGATAAAGATTCCTGACCTTTTCCATACAAAACCGCCGGAATATATCCGCACTTGCGCAATGCCTTAACCTTGCCCCCCAAAACCGTCCTCACATCGGCATTTAATTCAATTTTTTGAAGATTAGTCGCCATAAAATTAAGCTCTATTATAATACTTCAATTTTTATTTAAAATCAAGATAGTGTCAATTGATATTATAAAATTAAGAGCCCCCAAATGGAGGTTCAGGAAACGAGCGAATAGTACTCTTTTTGACCGAAGACGGCAGCAAGAATTAGCTTGGCATTCCAAATTTCTTTGGCGCGCTGAATCAGCTCGTCTAGTGCGTAGTTCGGGAATATTTCAAATATATCCCTACTTTTTTTGTCTTGATCAGGAATCGTAAAGAACTCAATTATTCCGTCAGAGGATAAGCGCATGAGGCAGTCGTCTCTATCAAGGACTTCCTCAAATGCTTGTTCCGCCTTTTGCCTCGTTTCTTCAGGAGCGTTGACCATAGCAGATCGAATCTGTCTTTCTACCTTGTATATCAGCAATCTTTCCTGGGTATGAATGCACTGAATGACAAACTCCCAAGTTGATGCTTCACGGTCTTTTTTGGAACCTGTCCCATAAAGACGCTTAGAAAATTCGATGAAATCAACGTGTAGCACAGACAAAGCTCTAAAAAGACCTCTATAGATGTGAATAACTACACCCATAACAACAACGACTAGAAGTAACGCTACCGTAAGACCCACGACTCCTCCTTGAGTGAGAGCGTTAAAGACCTTTTAGAATGATAGCATATTAAGAGCTAAGTGTCAAAAAATTTATAAGTTTGCCAAAAGAATACAGAGAAGAAAAACACCCAAAATGAAGCGGACACCGGAATGCCCAATAGAACGAGGCCGTTGGATAATTTTTAGCAACTGAAATTCTGGTAGCATTGAGGGGCGAAACCCTATCCCCATTTGAGGCTACTTCTGTTTTGGTAGGTACAACAAATATGGACAGCTTCGGCTAATCTGTCTTTTAGGAACGCCCCGCAGTCCCGATTGGCTTGGTCTCCCCGCCTTAGCGGGAGCAATCGGGATGAGGGAGAGGAAAAATCGGCCGCTGGAGCCGATTTATTCTGGTTCCTAAAAGACGGTTAGTTGAAGCTGGCCAAGAGGACGATAACTAATAGGCTGATAAATGGAGGTGGGGTTGAGCGACTATTTCCCCATAAACAGCTTAATCTTTTGAGCAACTACTTTTTTAACTTCCTCAACTGCCGGCGCCAAATATTTGTAGGGGGTGGTCTCGCCGGGTTTGTCGTGGAGAGTCTTATGAATTCCTTCGGTATACGCGACCCTTAATTCGGTGTTGAAATGGACATTGGTTATGCCTGCTTTAATGGCGGCTCTTACGTCATCATCTGAAAGGCCTGACGCGCCGTGAAGAACGTAAAAAACATCGGGTATCGCCATTACAATTTTTTTGAAATGCTCTATGTCTAGTTTTTCCTCTTGCTCGGTAACTATTCCGTGAATATTGCCAAACACAACCGCCAACTGGTTAACTCCGGTTTTTTCAACAAATTCTTTGGCCTCTTCCGGTTTTGTAAAATCATCAGGCGTTATTTCAATTTTTGTTTGTACTTGAGAGGAACCTTTCAAGTATCCCAACTCGCCTTCTACTAGGATGTCCGGATTAACCGATTTGGCATAGTCAACAACCCTTTTCGTCTCCGCGACATTGTCCACAAAAGTTTTTTTAGACAAATCAGCTATCACCGAATCATACCCTGCATCAATCGCCTCTTTGCATTTCTCAAAACTTTTAAAGTGATCTGCGTTCAGAAATACCGGAAAACCATACTCTTCGCGTAATGCCCTGATCAAAGCAACAGCTTCTTTAAGACCAAAGAAATCCGCCTCGCCTTCGGAGGTACCAACCATAACAGCTGGGGCATCGGCTTCCTTGGACGCCTCAACTATCCCCCTCAACACATCCGCCGTGGCAAAATTAAAGTGGCCAAGAGCATAACCATTACGCCGAGCTTGTTCTAGGTGCCAATTCAAACCTTTTTCGTTGTTTTTTATTTCTTCCATATTTGGCAAATTTCTAATTACTAATTCCTAATTTCTAATGAAATGTCTAATTCTTAAATTTCTAAAATTTGGCATTTGACATTGAGGATTTTATTAGAAATTAGATATTAGAAATTAGAAATTTAAAAGGTTTTAAAGCTCTATAAAACCTTTTATGATATTTTCCTCTATTTCCCTATTCATCCTCTCTCGTCCCAGATATTCGGAGAATATTTTGTTCCACAATGCTTCCTGCTGATGGTAGAGATATTTAATCTCGCCTTTTTTGACTATAGACATTATCAAGTCAATCAAAGTAAAGCTTACTAACACCTCTTTTCCGTCCTTATCTTTGAAAAAATCGCCTACAAAATCAAGGCCGGTCCAGTAACCGAGATTAAGACGGCTTTCGCTTTTGCCTAACATCCGCGATAAACGGCCCAGGTCCTCCTCTGCTTTGAACCAATGTTCCGCTTCTGGGTTAACGTGAGGTTCAAAAAGGCGAAAATCTGATTCGTCGTCTTTGGCCAGATATCTTTGAACTACTCGCCAGATAAGCTTTCCTCCATCCGGCATTTTTTCTTCCGAAACATCTCCCCGTAAAAGTGACTGCATCTTAGAAATAAAATCACCATCTTTCATAAATTTTCGAAACAAACCGGAATAAAATGGCACCTCATGAAGATAGTGAAGTATCAATGTGAACATACGCATTGTCTCGCCATGCGTATCTATGGGTAGAGGAACAACAAAAATCACACCGTATTCTTTGAGATGGCTGATGTTATGATATTTTTTTTCAAGAAATTTCTCCGCCACCGAAAGCCATTTTTGGTCAAGCACTATTAATTCCACATCTCTTTCTTCAAAATCATCTGGCGTCAACGAACCATATGATTCGCTGAAGAATTTGTGCATCCATTCTTGGCTTTGAGTAAACCGAAGCGCGCTGACTACGGGCGCAAATCCTTCTTTATCTATAAGCTCCTGCGCAGTTTTACAACCAAAATGATTGAGAAGGTTGTCGGGTTTGTATTTGTCCAACAGTTCGGCTATCTTTTCTCTCTTGATAAACAAGCCATTGGGAGGAGTAAAGGTTCTGAAAGCCATTTCGCACATTTTACCGCAAGTAACCGACATTTGAGCAAGATCCGGTTTGTCCAACGCTTCAAAGAGTTGTTGGTCAAGGCCGATGAGCTGATTCACAAGCGCGTCATATACTTCCTCGGCCATTGAATCTTTGTTCAGCCCAAGCTCCGCAAGGGTACGAGAAACAAGTATCTCATTCTGATTGGCTATATCCTCTATTACCCCGTCTTGTCCGCTTATCGCCGACATTTTCTGGTCCAAGTTCAAAAGAAGCTCCGGAGAAACCCTTAGTATGCGAGCAAGTTTGTTGTAAGAATCTTTCATTTGATTACAATCCCAATCTACCTGCCTGCGCAGGCAGGCGAATTTATCCGAATGCTCCGAATGTAGTTACCACGAATCGCCAACCACGAATGGCTTCATCCTAATAATTTATTTGGATGAGCGCGTTCGGATTGTGACGCAGGCCATAGGCCTAAGGCGCGCTATTCGGATACTATTTGGGGCATTAGGATATCATTTGTGGATTTGGATTATGATCAGTTGAGTGGAGATTTTTCCACCTCAACTAACGGCCACGGTCCCCAATCACCCTTTTTTAATATCCCCGCCTTTGATCCAAATTTAGAAACAACCGATGAAGCGTTCGCCGTAGCAAACTGTATGGCTTTCTCCATATCTCCGCTCTTAATATATTCAGCGACAAAACCGGAACTAAACGCATCCCCCGCGCCTGTCCTTTCCACTACCGGTGAATCAGGAATTCCGGCCTTATAGATCCGACCGGATGAACCGTTCGGACGGGTATTTTTTCCGTCAGAAACTGCCACGCCTTCAGGGCCTTTAGACATTATAAAAATACCTTTAACAATTTTATCCATAAATTTAAATATCTCATCTTCTTTTTTATAATCAATCCTCGCAAGTCCGGCCGCTTCCTCTTGATTCATTACCACGATATCGGCGTTTTCCAAAAGTATCTTCAGTTTATCCAAACCATGTTCCAGTTCTTTACCACCCGGATTAGTGGCAATTTTTATATCCTTGCTTTTGGCCCACTTAACGGCTGTTTCCAATAAATCATAATGACCGCCCAAACTGTCAAGAAAAAGCCAATTTGTTTTAAGTTTGTCAAAAGGCACCTTGCCAACATCGAAATGTTGGCCCTCTCCTTTATAAGAAAGGATGGTTCTTTCCGCGCTTGGATGAACTAATATCACCGAATAAGCCGTTCTGACACTATCCTTTTCATCAATGTTTCTCTGAAAATAATCGGTATTCACTTCTTCCCTTATTAATTCGTCAATTATTTCCTCTCCATCCAGGTCCTCTCCAATTGTGCCTATGCAGGCGGTCTTAAGTCCCTGCCTGGCAAAAGTAACAGCCATATTGGTGCCTCCCCCTCCACTGGTAAAGACAATGTCTTTAATCTCAATCTTTGAACCCAGAGCAAAACATTCCGCCTGTCCTGTAGCAAATTGTTCGTCTTTGAGTATTTTAAACTCCTGACTTTTTATCAAAACATCACGAGTGGCAGAACCAATTGTGATAATGTCAAATTTGTCGGATTCTTTGGGTGTCTTACCGGAAAGACCATAAGTTAACCTCAGAATTATTCTCCCAAGACCCTCCATCAGATTATCTAATTTCCCTTTTTTAAAAATATCTTTGCAGGTCAATAAATAGACAAGAACTAAAACATAAAGAACAGCCAGAACGGGATTAAAAAAAATACTTACTATCAAAAGCAGTCCGAATAACCATAGTGACCATCTTAATTTTTTAATAAGGCCGTAAGCCACAAAAAGAGATACGACTCCGACAATCGTTCTGGAAACAACCGACCAAACATTAACCCGAGAACCAAAAATATCAGTAAAAGTCGTTCCCACCGAAGAAATGCCTCCGATAAGAAAAGATAGGGCAATTAAATTTATACCAAAAGGGCCTCTTGTTTCAGGGAGCTTAACATCAAGCGCTTCAGCCGCTTTTCTTATTTTTCTTTCTTCTTCTTTTAGTTCGGGAAGTAAAATTTTTGCCATTTTAATTTATGAGGTTAAACCTCATTATGAGGTTTAACCTCATAAATCGCTACGCTCTAGCCAGACATTGTGTCAATTTTATCATTTTAGAGCCAGGAAGAATAGCCGAGTCCGCGAAACGACGACGAAGGTGTAGAGGTCTACTCCAAGGAGGAGTGACAAAGGAATCGGCTATTCTTTCGGCTCCCATAGGGCGGGCTGATTTTAAACGGATTCTTTGTTGCTCGTCCTTGAAGTAGAATATCTACATCTGCGGACTCGCGTCGCGAATCCGTTTAAAATCCGCTCCGCTAAAATGATAAAATAGGCACAATGTCTGGCTTAATTATTACTTATTTTCTTTAATTCTTCAATCGCTTTTTCCACATCTCTGCCTTCACTAAATATATGGCTTCCAACGACCAACAATGACGCCCCCGCCTCTATCAAC
>Ga0210057_1005291_pt1 | contig 16674 bp, 17 predicted proteins | sample CryGeyCG2114_010_2_FD_183968 | JGI IMG/M metagenome (GOLD analysis project Ga0210057, IMG submission 183968) | Groundwater microbial communities from aquifer - Crystal Geyser CG10_big_fil_rev_8/21/14_0.10 (SPAdes) (version 2) | ecosystem: Environmental > Aquatic > Deep subsurface > Groundwater ...
TTAAAATTAAACACGGATTAGTTCTTTCACTAACTTTCACACGGAGGAGATTGCGATGAAGTTAAGATCGTTTTTCGTTGCCTTACCCTTTACCCTTGGCCAGATTGGCCCTTGCGAGGGACCAACCACCGACGCGCCACTTCTCCAAACTTCCACCTCGACAACTTCTACCGTCATCTCGACTACCGAGCAGTTTGTGATACCGGTTTTCACCTGCGATGATTTCCCCGTTCTTACACTGGCTGACCCACCGGTTAAGCCGGTAACCCACGAGCTCAAACCGAGCGAGGTATCCTACTTCTGGGAAGATATCTACTGTGGCTACGTTACCTTGACGGACCCTGACGGCGCGCCCAATTGCTCGCGCTTGATCGCGGGTTGGAGTGGGGCCGGCTTCAACCGTCACCACACTCTGGTCCGCTTTGCGCTTTCGGCTCTGCCACCGGTTCAAGCGGGAGACCGGGTTCTCTTGGAATTCAGCTTGCTCGAGATCGACTCGGACTTCAACCTCTCGCTGGGGGTTGAGAGACTGGCTGAAGCTTGGTGGCAAGATTGCGCCGCCTCGGCCGAAGCCTGGCGCTCGTTTTGCAAAGATGAGCTACCGCGAGGGGAGCTTGTAGTGGATGAGTGGGATTGGCTCGAAGATGAGCAGGGGGTAACCTGGCTTGTGCTCGACATAAGCGAGCTCTACAGGGCATGGCAAAGTGACGATGTGCCTAATTATGGATTAATGCTTAGTCAGCGCGCCTTCATCAGTAAGCTTACTCTCGCCGGCCCAACTTACCAAGATGAGAACTTGCGGCCAAAGCTCGTCTTCACGCCCCGGGTGCAGCCGAAGACTCTCCACTTCCCCTTAGCTGGGACCTATGCCGAGGAGCAAATCACCGGTGATGACTTCGGCGTGTGGTGGCTCAACCAAACTTGCAAAACCGGCGCTCCCCTTCTCCACACCGGTGTGGACTTCGAAGCCGACACCGCCGACACAGTCTACGCCGCCTACGACGGCGAAGTTAAGTATGCGACCCTCGATCCCAAATGGGGTGGCTACGTGGTGCTCGAGCATAACGGAGTGTGGTGTAGTTCCTACATTCACGTCTTGCCATCAGTAAAGCAAGGGGGCAAGGTGGCTCGCGGGCAAGAGATTGGTCGCATTGCTCCCGGCAACGCCTCTTTCGACTCGCACTTGCACTTTCAGGTACTAAACGGCAAGTATGACCCGACTATGGCGCGACGTGGACGCCTGCCGAGTGAGAGTTGCGCCATCACGGCTAGCCCCTACCACCAACCAGAACCGGCTTTCCCCGGCCCATTCATCGACCCGAAGTGCCTGCCTTGGGAGTAGTTGCGATCATATAAATTGTAAATCATCTCAAACCACCAAACGGCGGCGTGGGCATTTCCCCACCCGCCGTCTTCCTATTTCCCTCACTCCGAATTACACCCCCTCTACACGTAAATCTTCAACCAATTTTTTGGCCTTGCGAGAGAGTTTCTCCGGCGTCTTAACTTTAATATGGATATGGAGGTCGCCGCGGCGGCTCGGAGAGATCGGTACGCCGCGATGTTTCACCCTAAGAATCTCACCGGTGGAAATCCCAGCCGGGATTTTAACTTTAATTTTGCCATCGAGAGTCGTGATGTCTTGCTCTGTGCCCAAAATCGCATCCGATAATTTAACCGAGAGATCCATTAGCAGATCATCATTCTCCCGTCTGAAAGTCGGGTGGTTCTCAACGTGCACCTTCACATAGAGATCCCCGGCCACACCGCCGCGCGCGGCGGCCTCACCTTGCCCGGAGAGTCGAATCATCTCATCATTATTGATCCCGGCCGGGATGGTGATCTTCACTTCCTCGCTCTTACGGATCACGCCGTAGCCGGAGCAGGTGTCGCACTTCTTGTCTGAAACTTTGCCCGATCCGGTACAGGTATCGCACTCCCTCACGGCGGTAAAGGAGCCCAGGAGCGAACGTTTCGTCTCGTGAAGTTTACCTTGCCCGTTACAGATGGTGCAGGTTACCTGCTTAGACCCGGGAGCGCCACCCGTGCCCGAGCAAGTGTCGCAAACGCCAATTTTCGTAATCAACACCCTCCGCTCACTGCCAAAGACCGCTTCGGCAAAAGGGATTTGGATGTCAACAGAGATGTCTCTCCCGCGGCGGCGACCACCGCCGCGGCCTGATGACCGGCCGAAGAATTCACTGAAGAGGTCGTTGAGGTCAAATTGCATGCCTTGCCCGGCATTAAAACCGCCGAAATCCCAAGCCCCACTTTGCTGACCACCGCCACTCGCGCCGAAGTCGGCACTGCCGTAAGTGTCGTACTCCTGACGCCGCTTCTCGTCAGAGAGAATCTGATAGGCCTCATTTATCTCCTTGAAGCGACTCTCGTCACCCGTCTTCTTATCGGGATGGTATTTATGTGCCAGTTTATGGAAGGCCCGCCGAATATCTTCTGGCGTCGCCCCCTTTGTCACACCGAGAATTTGATAGTAATCTTTTGCCATGTAATAAACGGCGAATTAATTATTTAGTCTCCGCGTCGCGAATCGGCCCCTCACCTTCTTTTCCTCCCCCTTTCCCTTCCGGCTTGTGTTCTTCTTGGTTCACCTTATTCAAAGCCTCACCAATCTTAGACATACTGCCGGATAACTCGTCGGAAACTCGCTTCAGTTCAGTACTGTTGGTATTACTTTCGCGTGCTTTCTTCACCGCCTCGATCTTCTCCGTGACGTCTTTTTTAATCTCCTCGCCAACCTTGTCGCCGGCATCCTTGAGTGCCTTCTCCGCCGTGTAGACCATCTGGTCAGCCGTGTTTTTAAGTTCGGTCTCTTCTTTTCGCTTCTTGTCTTCAGACGCATTTACCTCAGCGTCCTTTTTCATCCGTTCGATCTCCTCCGGGGTTAAACTTGAACGGGCTTCAATCTTTATCGATTGTTCCTTGCCGCTCGCCTTGTCTTTAGCTTTAACGCTCAATATACCGTTTGAGTCGATATCGAAACTTACCTCAACTTGCGGCATACCCCGCGGCGCCGGCGGAATACCGTCCAGAATGAACCGACCAAGCATCTTGTTGTCCGTGGCCATGGGCCGCTCTCCTTGAATTACGTGGATCTCGACCGAGGTTTGATTGTCGGCGGCGGTGGAGAAAATTTGGGTTCGAGAAGCGGGAATAGTGGTATTCCGCTCGATGATCTTGGTGTTCACTCCGCCCATGGTTTCTATACCGAGCGAGAGCGGTATCACATCAAGGAGAAGTACGTCTTTCACATCGCCCTGGAAAATACCGGCCTGGATCGCCGCCCCTATCGCCACCACCTCATCCGGATTAATCGAGCGATTCGGTTCTTTTTGATTGAAAAGTTTTTTAACCGCCGCCGCAACGGCCGGCATTCTTGTCTGGCCACCGACGAGAATAATCTCGTTTATCTCATCAATCTTGTAGCCCGAGACCTCCACCGCCCGGCGCGTAATCTCGATTGAGCGATCAATGTACTCTTGAGCCAACTCCTCAAGCTTCGGGCGCGTTAATTTGATCAAGAGATGCCTTGGGCCACTCGTGTCAGAGGTAATGAATGGGATATTAATCTCTGTCTCCAACACTTCTGAGAGCTCATGCTTGGACTTTTCGGCGGCCTCCTTAAGACGCTGTAGAGCGAGTGGGTCTTTAGTAATGTCTATGCCAGATTCCTTCTTGAACTGCTCGGCAAGGTAACGAATGATCTTCTGGTCGATGTCGTCACCACCCATATGTGAGTCACCGTCGGTTGACTTAACTTGGATACTCTGCTCACCATCTTCGTTACCACCGGCAATGTCAAGCACGGAGACGTCGAAGGTTCCGCCGCCGAAGTCATAGACGGCGACCTTCTCATCCTTCTTTTTATTAAAACCGTAAGCGAGAGCGGCGGCGGTTGGCTCATTGATGATGCGTCGCACTTTAAACCCGGCAATCTCTCCGGCATCACGAGTCGCCTTGCGCTGTGAGTCGTCAAAGTAGGCTGGCACGGTAATTACCGCCTCTTCAATCTTGGTGCCAAGCTTGGCTTCGGCATCGCGCTTCAACTTTTGCAAAATCATGGCCGAGACTTCTTCCGGGCGGTGGAACTTGTCGCCCAGTTTAACCTTCACTCCGCCGTCATCGGATTGCTCAACCACGAAAGGGGCAACTTCCCGATCGCGCTTAACCGCGGCATCGTCGAAACGATGGCCCATTAGCCGTTTAATGCCAAAGACGGTGTTGGTTGGGTTAGTAATCGCCTGACGTTTAGCCAATAGACCCACCAAACGTTCACCAGACTTAGCGTGGGCCACAACCGAGGGTGTTGTCCGCGCTCCCTCGCTGTTCTCGATAATCTTCGGCACCCCGCCCTCGACATAAGCCACAGCCGAATAAGTGGTTCCCAAATCAATGCCTAAAATTTTTGTCATAGTTTCTATTTGCTTCTTAGTGGTTTATTGAAAATTATTAAGAATACACCCTCACTTGCGCCGGTCGAACTACTCGGCCGTGGAGTGTATACCCCTTCCTCACAACTTCCATCACTCTGTTTGATCGTGCGGCATCATCCGTTTTCACCATCTCAATGGCTTGATGTTCCTCCGGATTAAATACCTCTTTTAGGGCTTCAATTTCCACCAAGCCATGCTTTTGCATCATGGTCCCGAGTTTCACGTAAATATATTCTACTCCCGAGCGCCAAGAGGCGTCAACTTTCTCCCAGGCTTCCTTATTAGCAAAAGCCAACTCAAAATTATCGGCCAATTCGATAAGCTCGAGGAGGAGTGGTTCGGAAGCAAATTTAGCAATCCTTGACTGGGCTTCCTCCATTTCCCGTCGCAGGTTGAGGTAATCCGCCCGCAGGCGTTGGGACATCGTTAAGTACTCCTGCTTCTCCTTCTGGCATTGCTTCAATTCGTCTCGGAGTTGCTTCATCTTTTTCTGGGCCACGGTATTATCCGGCAAACTATCGTCTCCCTCAACGTCTGGGATCAACTCACTCTCTGAGTCATTTTTTTCCTTGGGATCCTTTATCATTTAACGCTTGCTCCACTGTGGGGACTTCCTCGCCTTCTTGAGGCCAAACTTTCGCCGCTCTTTAGCTCGTGGGTCTCGGCGGAGAAATTTACGCTTTTTAAGAAATGGTCGGAGAGAAATATCTTGAATAATAATTGCTCGGGCGAGACCATGAGCAATCGCCCCCGCCTGTGAAGCCACTCCGCCACCGGTAACCTTAACACTAATGGCAAGTTTGGGCTTCGTTTCAAGCACGGCCACGGGCTCAAGCGCCGCCTGCTGTAGATCTACCGACGGAAAGTAATTCTCAAGGGTGCGTTCGTTAATAAGGATGCTATTCTTGCTGGCTGGTGTTATCCTCACGCGGGCGACTGAAGTCTTCCGGCGACCAACCGCTTCGAAATAACGGCTAGCGGCTTTGGTCTTAGTTTTGGCTGTGGCTTTTGTTTTAATCATTAATTAATTTTCGGTGATAAGGTTTTTCATTAAAACAGCGCGGAGTTTGTTGCTCGGCAACATCCGTCTAACGCTCATGCGGAAAACTTCGCTATGCCCTCGGCGATCAATTAAATGCTCCATCGCTTCAGAGCGTAGGCCGCCCGGGTAGCCGCTGTAACGTTTATACCGCTTGTCACTCCGCTTGGTCCCGGTGACTTTAAACTTGGACAGATTAACCACGCGCACTTTGGTTTGCGAAGCAATATGGCGTTCGAAGTTCGGATTATTCTTCCCCCGGAGCATGGCGGCCACTTGACTTGCCACCCGACCCAAGGCCACGTTCTCGGCATCAATGACAACCTCCTTCGTTTGATCAATGGTTGCTTTTTTCATTTTTATACAAATTCGATAATGGCCCGACGACTACTGTCTGACAATCGCGCCGGCAACTTAACGATCCGCGTGTAGCCACCCAAACGCTTAAGGTAGCGGGGAGCCACATCGCGGATCAGCTTATCGGCCGAGTGTCCGGATCCCAATCGTGACACGAGGATACGCCGATCGGACAGATCGCCGCGCCGGGCGCGGCTAATCATCTTCTCCACCATTGGTCGAAGAGACTTGGCTTTGGCCTCGCTGGTTTCTATTCGCCCCTTGTCAATCAAAGCCACGGCGAGAGACTTCAAGAGTGCCCGCCTCCCGTCTCTTAATCGTCCAAATTTGCGATTTTTATCATGATGACGCATTTCAGGATTTTAACTTGAGATTATTCTTCTCCAAGTACTCTTTGATTTCTTCCACGGCCTTGGCTCCCAGACCGGCAATCTCCTCAATATCGGATTCCTTTTTCCGAGCAAGCCCGCCGACCGTTCTTATTCCCGCCTGGCTAAGCAAACCGATCACCCGAGAGGGCAGATCAGCATCTTCTATTCTTGTCTTTAGGAAGTCTTGGTCTTTCGCCGATTCTTCGGGGTCGGTTTTCAGTTTATCCCCCTTAACTTCCGTTACGAGCCCTGACGCTTCTAGCTCGGGTTCCTTCTCCACCTCCACGAAACCGACGATTGCCTTCAATTGCTCGATCATAATGTTAATCGACTTCTCGAGCGTCTCATGAGGAGAAACACTGCCATCAGTCTCGATGTGAATCATCAACCGATTGTAGTCGGTCCGATCACCAACGCGCATGTTCTCCACCTCATAGCTAGTGCGACGCACGGGGGTAAACGAAGCGTCGAGAATAATCGTCCCAATCTCTGCTGGGCGATTAAGCTTAAGGACCTCTTTGGGCACATAGCCGATCCCCTTCTCGAGAGTCAATTCCATTTCAAGCGAAGCATTTTTATCAGTCAAGGTAGCAACAACTTGATCCGGATTGGTAACCTCAACTTGCCCGCCGACATCGATGTCTTTGGCGGTTAAGGTTTTCACTCCCTTCGCTTTAACGGTGGCAACGACCGGACCATCACCGGATAGTTTAAAATGAACCTTTTTCAGATTTAAAATGATGGAAAGAGCGTCTTCTTTAAGACCGTCAATGGTTGAGAATTCATGAGGAACGCCTTCGATCTTAACCGAGGTTACGGCTGAACCGACAATTGAGGACAGAATAATTCGCCGCAACGAGTTACCGAGAGTTTGCCCATAACCCGGGTACAAACCCTCAATCTCATAACTGCCCCGAAAGTCGTCTTCGGATAAAACTTTTGGCTTAGAAGGTAAAATTACGTTTAGTTCCATGTTCTATATAATACTACACTCGACTATAAAAATCAATAATCGAAGGGAAATCCAAGTTGAGTTCGGCCTCACCAGTCAAGGGCTGGGCGAGTATGGAGTACTCACCCTTACTCGAATTCTCAATCCAACCCGGTACCGTGTAATCCTTGAGTCGTTCATCCAGGTCTTGGAAAATACCCTTGCCCAAACTCTGCGACCTTATGGTGATCTTATCCCCCACCTTCACAAGATAGGAGGGGATGGAAAGCCGGCGGCCATTCACCATAATGTGACCATGATTAACGATTTGCCTCGCCGCCAAGCGAGAGAGCGCCAAACCGGAGCGGAAGACCACGTTGTCCAGGCGAGACTCGAGAGCGGAGAACAGGGTGGCTGGTTGGTGGTGCTTCTTAACGTAGTTTGAAAACTGGTTTTCACTAATGCCGTAGGTGTAACGCGCCTTTTGCTTCTCAAGCAGTTGGCGGCCGTACTCCGATGGACCGCGACGACGACGCCCAGTCTTGGGTCCACGTTGTGAACTGCCAGAAATGCTAAATTTGGTTGTTCCACATTGTGGAAAAACCCCTTCCCCCAATCTCCGGCAAATTTTGTATTTTGGTCCTATTTTCATCTAGTTTTTTCCGATAAGGAAGTTTAATCTTAGCAAATTAGGTTGAAATTGTCTATAAATTCAAGGCTTTCTGATCGTTAAACTCGACGTGATTTCCTGGCCTTCGGCCCGTTGAAGGGTATAGGCGTGGCATCTCTTATGGAAGAAATGTTTATACCTTTGGCGGCAAAAGAGCGCAGGGCGGCCTCGCGCCCGGATCCAACCCCCTTAACCACCACATTTACATCCTTGACCCCGAGCTCAACCATCTGCCCGGCCAGTTGCTCAGCCACCCGACCAGCGGCGAAGGTTGTCCCCTTCTTCGCTCCCGAGAAGCCAAGGCCCCCACTTGTGGCCCACAGTACTAGATTACCCTCACTATCATGTAAAGATAGTTTGGTATTGTTATACGTGGCCTGAATATGAAGGTTGGCCACGTTTAATTTCTTGCTACCGAATTTCTTTGATCGCTTAACCGAGCGGACAGTGGCACTGGAAGACCCCGTTTTGGCGACAACTCTTTTTTTACCCATAGATTATATAAATTTAGCTTAAGCTTTTACTTCTTTTCTAACTTCTTCCTTCCGGAACCCATTGTCTTCCTCACATTACCCCGTCTGGTTCGAGAATTAGTTTTGGTTCTTTGACCACGAGCCGGCAACAGCCTGGAGTGGCGCGAGCCGCGGTAGGCTTTTATATCAACAAGGCGTTTTATGTTGCCACTTACCTCCCGCTTTAAATTCCCTTCAATCTTGTAGGTCTCAATAATCTGCTTGAGTTTGTTCTCCTCCTCGGAGGTAACTTCCGAAGGACGCTTGGTGGCAGAAACGCCAGCTGATTTCAGGATGTTCTTCGCAAGAGGGCGACCAATGCCATAGATACCGGTTAAGGCAATATCCAAACGCTTATTTTCTTGTAGAGTTACTCCGGCGACACGCATAGATTATCTTTTATTTAAGCTTGCTTCTGCTTGTGCTTGGGCTTACTTTTGCAGACAACATAAAGATGCCCACGACGTTTAACCATCCGGCATTCAGCACAGCGCTTTTTAATTGTTGATTTAACATGCATTGACGATAATGTTGGGCTAGCTTAAAGCCGCTTGATAATTCGGGCTTTTCCACCGTAGGGATCAAGCCAGAGCTCAACCCGATCACCAACCAAGACCTTGATGCGATGCAAACGCATCTTGCCTGATAAATAGGCTAGCATTTCTCGACCATCCAATTCGAGAGTAATCTTAAACAGCACATTAGGAAGTGCCTCAATAACAGTCCCGAAGACGGAATCGCTAGTCGATTTATTCATCGGCCATATATAAGACCACCTGTGGATGGTAGCAAAGAACAATCATTTGGTCAATTGATTGGAGAAGACAACTGTTATCCGACCTGGATCGGTCGGTAACCGGTTTAACCAGGGGGGCCGAACGGATAGGGTAGTCTCGACCATTCCAGGGTAATCTAGAAAAACCTTTTCATAATTAGTCTTGTCCAAACCGGCAAGCAACTCACTCATCTCTCTCGCATCAAACTTCCAACTAAACTTGGCTTGGCCGGCAATATGCACCGTGGCAGTATTAAGTTCATCCAAAGCAACGGTTGAGATATCACCATTGGCTAAAGTAATGTTTAGCTCACTAAAATTGGTTACTTTAATCGGGCCCCGCACGTAACCCGGTAGACGATTGGTGGCGAGCTTCTGACTAAGCTTCTCTTCAGGAAGAATTATGACTGATAGTTTACCGGAAACCGTAAGTGCTGGTCCGTTGTCTCCATCTTCGACAACATTTTCAAAGGTTGATCTGGATAAAGAGGGGTACCAAATGTACTTTGGCGGCAGGGTGGCAGTGGCCTTATCTTTAAGCTCTGACTTGAGCGTCGCCTGGAGCTCATCTTCAATTTGGGGCGTGATCGAAGTATCGACCTCCAGCTTCTCACCGATGAATCCCCCTTCCATAGTCGATGCCCCTGTGGCGGTGATCTTCGCGAATCGCTCAGCATTACTCGCAAATCCCGGGATAGTGAAGGAGTCTATCTTACCATTGTAATCCTCGCCGGGTTTATCTGCCCAAACTGCGACCTCTATTCTACCTGGAGATACTTCGTTGTCACTTGTGGTAACGTAACCAGGCACATCAATTGGCTCATGGATGCGGTAAATTCTGCCATCTGGCGCTTCAAATCGGGTGTTAGCTACTAATAATTGCGACGAGGGGCTGTAATTATTCTCCACCACAATGCGCCCGCTGGCGTATTCGGAGACTTTGACCTTATGAGTTGTTGCGGCATCAAGCGATTTGGAGGTACTTGCTTCCACCATCATGGTTAAAGCATTCGTACTGATTGTGTCATCGACAGAGATAATGCTATCAGGTAAAGGCACCACAGTGAGAACTGCTGACTGTAAACGCCAACTCAACCAATAGCCAAAGAAGAAGAGAACGACCAAGACCAGAAGAATCCAAGGCCAAATACGGTGCCCCTTGCCTTCGAAATTGTCGAAAACAATCGGGGTTGGTGGAGGAGCTAATGGGGTCGGAGACGGAGTTGACACGGCTCGAATCGGCTCATTTTGCCTGCTCGGGAGCACATCGACCAAACGCTTCTTGGAAGTTTTAATATCTTGGATTAATCCTTTTTTCATCATTTTCTTCAATTACTTGCTTAAAGTAATCAGTTTATCATAAAAGACCGAGGAAAGGAGGAGGTGCTGATCATCGGCCGGGCCGGGTAACTTCCTCCTGCTCCCCTCCTCTAATGTAGTTTGTGTAATACTACCAGCCCTCAAACTGCGACCAGTAAATAGGTACTCGGAGAAGGACTCCTTACCCAACCAGTTGAGGAAGATCTTGGATACATCAGGTAGCCCAATAGCCAAGAGCCGATCGGAGCCAAGATGCTCCTCGGTTAGGACGGTCAGGGCTTCTTTGAAATAAGACAGCCATTCACTCCGACCGCTCGTGATCGCCTCGCCGATCTTGTCGCTCGTCTCTTTATTCTGATCCCCGCGACCGTAGAGCTTGAGTGACGAGAGAGCTTCTTCTGAAGTGGTCTTGAGGTTCGCGGCCAATAGTCTAGCGAGAAAATTGTAGCCATGGGGGAAAGAGGCCGTCTCCCAGAGAATCCCGCCGGCAATAAGTGAAAGCTCCGTCACCTCCCCGCCGATGTCGAGCAAGAAGACATTCTCCGCTCCAAGGTAATCTCTTGCCAGACTAAAGAAAACAAAGGGGAAGGAATGAAATCTCATCTTTCTCGGGTCAAAACGAGTGGAAATGATCTCTCGCAGACGACTTAAAATTTGCTTGGAACTAACGCTAACATAGTGGTCAATCGAGATCTCTCTAGCCGTCTTGCCGTAAGGAGAACAAGTGAGGTACCGATTAAGCTTGATCTGCATAACTTTCCGCTCAATGATCTCGTGGGCGTCATGGACGATTTCTCGGTAGAGGGGTGGAGCGTCTCTTTCAAAACTCTCAAGATCTTGGTTGATCAATTTGGTAATCGCGCGCTCGGTAATGATTGTGGGCTTATCATACGTCTGCTTAATCGTCCTGGTTTGCCCGGCATAAAACGGCGCGGAGAGAAAGCACTCGATCCGGTCAAATTTACGCTTTGGGAAATCCTTGGCGAGGTTATTGATAAGGAGCTTGAGCGCTTCGGCCAGCTCGTTAAACAAGCGTTGGGTGTCGAGCACCTCTTGGAGGTTAAAGACCTGGCGAGTGAATTTGGTCACTCGAGTTCTTAAACTTTTAGTGGAAAAATCAAATCGCGATTCGACGAAGGCGCCGCCAACACTATCGCTTCGAATATCAAGAATGAGGGCAGAACGACTCTTAGCCATATTAGGTAATTATAGCATTAAACTAATTTTCTATTCCAATACTGCTTTGAGGCGGCGGATGCCGGAAGCGGCGGATTCCTCCTTCTTAATTTTAAAATGGCCGAGTTTGCCGGTGCTTGCGGCGTGCGGCCCACCGCAGAATTCTTTGCTAAAGACTTCCCCTTTAGCGTCTTCGATGAAATAAACGGAGACCGTGTCGCCATACTTGGCGCCAAACTCCATCTCGGCGCCGAGCTTCTCGGCCTCGCCAAACGGCATCTCTCGGCACACAACTTTAAGATCTTTAGCAATCTTCTCATTAACTAGTTCTTCAACTTGTTGTTTCTCCTCTTCGGTTAACTTCCGGTCGAAGGTGAAGTCGAGCCGCAACCTCTCCTGATTGATGTTTGAACCGCGCTGTTTAATGTTCTGTTTTAAAACTTGCTTCAGAGCAGCCAGGAGGAGATGGTGCGCCGTGTGCAAATTGATCGTCACCGGCTCCGTATCGGCTAAGCCGCCGACAAACTTCTTCTCCGAACCAACTCTGGAGACTTCTTGATGTTTTCTTAACGCCTCGTCAAATGACCGCCGGTCAATCTCTCTCCCCTCTTCGCGAGCTAATTCCTCGGTGAGTTCTACGGGGAAGCCATAGGTGGTGAAGAGGGTGAATGGATCAGTTCCCCGGGCGAATTCTTTAAGACCCCGATCGAGAGTTAATTGGAATTTATCGGACTCTTGATTCAAGGATTCTACTACCGAGACACTTGCTTGCTCAAGTTGGGGGTAGCTTCGGCCGTATTCTCGAATGATCAAACGAGCCAGCTCGCCCAAACCGAAACTTAAGCCGATCGCTTGACGATGACGGATTAACCGACGGATTAACCGACGTAGAATGTAGCCGCGATCGGTGTTTGAAGGACGCACTCCGTCAACCAAGAGGAAGATTGAGGCTCTAAGATGGTCGGCCATAATGCGGACCGAGCGAGGATTACTTTTGGTTGAGTGACAATTAATTGCTTCAACTAACGGAAAGAGCAAGGAAGTATCAAAAATGTCCTCTTTCTTCTCGACGATCATCGCAAGTCGCTCAAGTCCCATTCCGGTATCGATGCCGAGATTGCTAAGTTTTTCCAGGCGCTCGAGCCCCTTACCTGATAGGAGCGCTTCGCGCGAATCCGGAAAATAGAATTCGTTGAAAACGATGTTCCAGATCTCAACGTCCTCCCCGACCTGATTTTTGCAATAAATCTCGGTTGTCGGACCGCAGGGACCGGCCGCGCCAGTTGGTCCCCAGAATACGTCCTCGAGCCCCAACTCGCGGATTTCGAAGTTGCCTAAACTATTCCAAATCTCGGCCGACTTTCCATCACGCAGTAATTCACCCTGTCCGCCAAAGATACTGACGTAGGAAATTTCTAAACCCAACTCTTGAGTGATAAATTCGTGGGCGAGCTTGATCGCTTCGGCCTTACTATAACCACCAAAGGAGAAGTTACCAAGCATTTCGAAGAAGGTGAGATGCGACTTGTCACCCACCTCGTCGATGTCGGTCGTGCGAAAGCACTTCTGTACCGAAGCGACGTTTACACCGCCAAATTCCGCCCAAGCCGCTTCGGGTTCGGTGTAATAAGGTTTAAATTGTTGCATGCCAGCCGTGGTGAGGAGCACGGATGGATCAGTCGGCACGAGCGAAGACGACGGCACGCGCTTGTGCCCCTTCGCCTCGAAAAAACTCAAGAACTTTTGTCTTAAATCAATTTCTGGCATTTATTTTTGTTATCTTACACTACAATATCCTCGCTTAAAACTCCTTTGGCCAAGTTCATCGGGGCCGATTGGTAAATCTTGCGGTAAGTTTCATCCGGTAACTTCTCCTCCACGGTAATGGAGTATTCACCCGGCGGCGTAAGGAGGAAGAAGCGCCCGAGCTCATCAGCCACTACCGACTTGACCGGCTGATCCATGCCGGCGACAAATGCCCGCACGATAGCGAAAGGCACCGGCAACCCATTGACCCCGAGCTTAATCGTGGCAAAGCGCCGACGCTTCCGCCAAAAATACTTCAAGAAGAACATGCTTAGGTATAGAACCATCACCAAAATATTAATCCAGCCGGGATTAAAAATCAGTTGATAGATGGCCACTGTTAAACCAAACCAGAAGAAAGCGGAGTAGATGAAGTAGCGCCGTTTCTCTCGTCGAGAATGGAGGATGAAGAACCCCTTTTGATTTTTAGCAAATTCATTCCAGTCGAAGGAAACCGGATCAAGGGGGATGTTCCGATTAATTACTTCCCCACCGGAGATCGAGAGTTGATCACCGAAGTAAAGGTCCTCGTAAAGCTCATCGTTACTTCGCCCCGCGAGTTTGGTTGAGGGGAAGGTGTAGTGAGTCTTATTGGCAACTAATTTGTAGACTCCGGCACTGGGGAAGAAGCCATAGCGCCCGTCGAGGTCAGTGATTGCGGTTCCTGCTTCATCCCCCTCTCGTTCAAGCACAACATAAGCCGGATCAAGCGGTCGCTTGGTGACAGAGTCGTAGACCACTCCCCAGGGGTTAAATCGACGCCGGATACCGAGGACTCTAAGTAGGACTGACCAGAAGTGGAGCAGGATTAGATAGAAATCCGGTAGAGACTGGAGGTGGCCTATCAAGGAGAGACCTTGAGATAAGCCGGCACCCAAGCCCACCGTGATAACTATCGGTTGGCCGACGTAATCAACCGCCGTCCTGAGAGCGACTGCGATGGGTCCGGGTGGGCCGCTCGCCACCAATTGGCCGACTAGTTTTTTAATTGTCTGATTGCTGAAGTTTAAAATATAGATTCCAAAATCATATACCCCCGGCGAAGCGATCGATCCAATACTGGCAACATACTTGCCACTTTCGGCCTCAAAATGCAGGAGAAAAGAAGAGGCCTTCTTGGGGTCTTCTTGGTTAACCAGAGTCAAGCCGATGTTTTTAAAAGTTTGAGGTAAACGATCGGCATCGACGGTAACGATTATATCCTTACCGGTGGCCACCGGCACCCGGCTCCCCAATCTAAAGAACCTTGGTCGCTCGCCGCTTTGAGAGAAAACAAAGTCACCAAGATTAATTCTTTGGACTGCCGGGCTTGGGTCGATCACTTGCGGCAGAGAAGCGAAGGGGTCGGTTGGAGTACCACCGAAGTCTCCGCGTCCATCAGCTCCTCCGCCGGCAGAACCGGCGCCGGCCCCCCCACCAGGGCCGATATCGCCGGGCAAGTTGCCCGGCGGTTCCCCGCCATTATCTGGCGGATTCGTATCTTCATCGGGCGGTGGTTCTTCATCGGAGATGGGCTCTTCCTCAACCGAAGGCACACTCACCGTGGCCACTGCTCCGGAAGAGTACTGCCCGCCCGTGGCCAACACGAAAGCTGTGTAGAAGTAGTGAATGCCCGAGAGAACATTGGGGTCAAAGAAGCTTAAGGCTTGGCCTTGGTAGATCAATTCTCCGTCGTTCGGAGTGGAAGGGAAGAAATCGGTCCGGCGGACAATACGAACCGAAGCAAATTGGTCGAAGACGGGAATCTGCCAACTTAGACTAACTCCTGGAGGCAGAGCAGAGTAAGTAGCGGAGAAATTGGTTACATTCGGTATGGTTTGCGGGGGTGGTGGATACTCACAAGAGCCATCGTCTACAGTGGCCGAAGAGTTGTAGTTATTCGCGGCTGAATCAGTACAACCAATAACCGTGGTTGGCGGAGTTGGACCACCCGACGAGTAGGTACATGAGCCGTCATCGCTCGTAGCGGACGAATTGTAATTAGTGGCGGATGAATCGGTACAACCGGAAACCGGTGGCGGAGATGACCCGTTATCAACATGGACCTGGAGGTTAACACCAGCCGCCAAACTTTGCCAGGGTAAAAAAGACCAGAACAAAACCCCGACCAAAATTAAAACCAGACTTGAAGTAATGCGGGCTGTTTGCCAATTCATAATCAACTAGGGGTTCACCTGTTTAATTGGAGTAATAACAAAGAGGTAATCACGGACGGTGCCCGATGCCCCAACAACCGGAGTAATTATTCCACTCTGACCGTCCGGGGCAAATTTGATCTTAACCTGATCGGAGAAGGCCTGACGTAGGTCATCGGCCAAAATAGAATCTTGCTTGGCATCACCGGAAGAGGGAAGGACCACGGCGCCAATATTCGATGAAGATTTCCCATTGCCTAACTCCAACTTCAACTCGTTGATAATTTCACTCTTCAAACGCGCCATAGTCTCTGGGTCAACGACCACTTTTGATTGGGGCGAGGCGCTCGGTGGTGGGGTCCCCAAGAAGAAGTTCTTCCAACCTTCGACAATTTTAGAGAATAAATATTGGATATTTACCCAGAAATTTCCTAGCTTCGCACTAACTTGGGCCAAGGCCGGATTTGAACCATTACCAAGCAAGGTTTCATTGAAGGATCGCGTTAGGACCGTCGGAGTGGCCCGAGCTACATTTAAAAACTGAGAAGCAAGCCCAGTGGTGAAGAACGTTTGGACTAGAAAAATTGATAGGAGTAATAAACTCAAGACACGTAACGGGGATGATAGAGACATTAGGTAATTATAGCAAATGTGTTATTTTAAGAGAATGAAAATTGTGACCGTAATGCCAATTGCCCGCGGGGTATTTACGGAAGAATTGACTTATTTCACTAACCAGGATGCCGTTCCGGGGTTAATCGCGAGTATCCCGGTGAAAAAGAGGGTTATAGAGGCCCTGATAACCGAGGTGCGACAAACTGTAGATGTTAAGGCGGAACTTAAAAAGGCGGACTTCCCTTTAAAAAAGATCTTGCGGATTAAGAAGAATCACCTATTCTCACCTCAATTTATCCGAACGTGCCGACGAGCGGCGGAGTACTATGCCTGCCCGGTTGGCCAAGTGCTCAAACAGCTTGTACCGATGGAAATATTAAAGAGTAGCATTGGCTCCCCGAGGAAAAATTTCGGCAAGACGGGAGTGAAAGAGAAGTATGCCATTCAGGAACCGAAAGAGGAACGGATGACCTACTACCGAGGGCTTGTCCGAGGCGAGTTCTCAAGAAAAATGTC
>Ga0210057_1005292_pt1 | contig 16673 bp, 16 predicted proteins | sample CryGeyCG2114_010_2_FD_183968 | JGI IMG/M metagenome (GOLD analysis project Ga0210057, IMG submission 183968) | Groundwater microbial communities from aquifer - Crystal Geyser CG10_big_fil_rev_8/21/14_0.10 (SPAdes) (version 2) | ecosystem: Environmental > Aquatic > Deep subsurface > Groundwater ...
CCAAGCCCAAAACGCCTTCAGACAATTCAACGAACGCGTAGTCGTCCCCCTCCTTCAAACCAAGTTTCTTGCTGAGGGAATCGGGAACCGCAACAGCCAAAACGTCTCCGTGCTTGAACAAACGCATAATTAACCCACACGAGTTTAACGAAACAAGGAAATAAAAGCCAAGATGGTTAATCTCTTCTGCAAACTGCAAAATAGCAGCAATCCTGGCACCTGAGTTCGTAAGGCGTTGGTGAAGGCAATTCCTCTTCGCTGATGACTCTTTTTATCTCTTTAATTAACTCCTCAACTTCCAGCATATTTTCAGAATTAATGTTCAACTTAACCAAATCGTTTGACTTAATAAATTTAATGAAGCCAAAGGGAACACTATAATCAAACATGCGAGTAACCAGCAAGGCCTCAACAAACAACTGAAATTTCATTGTCCGATAAATGGCCAGCGGTCTAAAACTGTTTTTTGCTTGAAGCGGGTACGCCTCATTCGCTTCTTCATTTAATAACAGGCAATCCAAAACGGTTTGAAAACCAAGTTCTTTTGAAAACAAGGGAAGATTATATCGTCTCGGTAACTTGGGCATTCTTTTTGCTATCTTGGTTCTCTTGGATTTCCGATTGAATTCAACGTGTTTTTCACGCCCTTTAACCTCCTTAATGGTAGTTACTTGGGGGTAATGCAAGACGTTTTCAAAATAAGTTATCCTTGGGCAGTACAAGTAATTCATTAGGTCTCGCGCCGACAAGACACCCCGTTTATCCAATCATTTCACCAAGATGAAGTCCTTTTGTTTGGCCTTCTCTTCATCCAAACTCCCAATAATAAATTTGTTTTTAAAACAAGATTCACAAGCAGGTATCAGAAAAATACAATCCGATCCTTCTTCGCCTAGTATGGTCTTGAATCGGATTGAAAGCATTTCTATCTTATTCTTTGATAACCTACCCAAAAAAGCACTTTTTTGGATTCTAAATAAACCGAAATTCTTGCATTCTTCTGAAATTTTACTTCTCTTCTTATTGTCACTTATATCATAGATAACCCAGTAAAGCATTTTCACCACTTGTGCACAAAAGCTTCAAATTCAACCGAGTTTGGTTTTAACACTTTTTTCGCAACCAACCGGGACTGCTTTAAAATTTCGTCTTGAAAAGAAAACTGCTTATTTCCCCGCTTAACCTCAGCATGCAGCCCACCCATTACTGCATCAATTATTTTGCTTCGCCCCGCCTTACTAAGAAAACGTTTTGAACACTCTTTACTCGCCTCAAAATCAGTCTCATTAACCTGCTTTTGCGCAAAGAGGGTTATTATCGAGCGGTCAACAACAACCGGCCTAAATCCCTCTATCAAGTCCAAAACCATTGAGGGCTTTCCGTAACGGTCGGTGTGAAAAAAACCCAGATAAGGATCTAAACCCGCCAAAACGCAGGACTTCTCTATCTCGGAGTATAAAATCCCGTATCCATAGTTAAGGAAAGAGTTCACGGCATCAGAACCATCCCTATCTCGCCCCTCAAAAGGGAGTATGTCAGTCAAACAAGAAAAATACAGGTTGGCACAATTACCTTCTATCCCAAATAACGTATCCCGAATCTCTTCAAGGTCGTTGCTACAAGAAGCAACTTCTCTTGAAAAAGAAAGCATTTTCTTTGCCGTAATCAAAAAATCTTTTCTCTTCCTTGACTTCGCCAAGGACTTAAGCAAATAAGCTTGATTTACTATCTTTGCTTCAATCAACTTTTTGACTATCTCGGCCCCAACACCATTGAAACAGGCTTCAAGCTGTCTCTTTCGAGTAAGCGTTGTTCCACCCAGCTTACAAGGATAAATGCGACCAACCGGCGTCCCCCGCCAATCCAAGTAAACAATATCAATATGCTTGCTCATAGCAAGTTTGACCGCATCGGTTGACAATGTAGAAGCCTTAACAAGAATTATTTGTTCAATTTGGTCGGCGGAAAACTCTTCAACTGAGTTCTTTTTACGAATCAAAAAGCGATTGCCTTTCTTACCAACCGAAGCGCCGTAGTCGTCAATTATTAATTGCATAAAAAAAATACGAAAACAATCTAATAAAACGCTTGCATTCCTAGTTTCTCTAATTAGCACTGTGCAACAACAACGCGGACACGCAAATAATCTTGGGGGTGGAGGTTGCATTCCTAGTTTCTCTAATTAGCACTGTGCAACAAAGCAAACGCCCGCATCATTAACGCGGACAGGGAGTTGCATTCCTAGTTTCTCTAATTAGCACTGTGCAACAGCCGAAAAAATCGTTGGAATTCGCCTAAAAAGGCAGGAAAATGCCCGGATAAAAAGCGTAATCGGATAAGGGCCTTTTTGTAGCCTTATTTAAAAAGACCAACCAATTTTGAACCGAAACTAAGTCAGGCCGTTATCCATCGCGACAATGGTTTATGAGCCCAAAAGACTTGCAACGAGTCTTCTTAAGGTGCTCGCCATATAGAAGAGCACCCGTCCCAAAGGATGGTTCGATTTACACCGATTCCATATCCGTTGGTATACACGGTTCTTTTAGGACTGCCAAAGTAAACTGAATTCCACAGGTTACCGTTAAATTAATTCGTTGTTCTTTTTTTAAATCTTTTCCTTGTTCCAAATGGTTGGGAATCATTAATTTTTAAGGCGTAACAACTAGCTATTACTCTTGCCGCGTTTAGGTCAGCGTCAATTTGTTTCTTGTGGTTTTGGCAGTTAGGATTTAAGCAAACACCTATTTTGGAGTTTTCTTGGCTTCTTTTGTATTCGTGTGAATCCCTTTGCGCTAAAAGGCAATACGCGCAATTTTGGCTTGTGCCAGCTGGTTTAACGTCATATATTTGGATTCCTTCTATACCCGCCTTGTACTTTATAAGTTGCATCACGTTTGCGTAATCGAAAAGGCTTAGCGCGTAATTCAGTGTTTTCAAACGATTGCCTTTTGAACGACCGTGTTGCCGCATGCTTTGGAGGTCTTCCACTACTATTACCGCATCATATTCTTTTGCGGTCTCCACTATTTTTCTGGAAATATTATGAAGCAGGTCATCTATCCTGCCTTGTAAACTCTTGAGCTTTTTCCTCGTTTGGTTTTCATGAATTGTTTCGTGTTTTTGCGATTTAATGCGCCTCTTCAATCGCTTTAAGGAGCGCAAAAGCTTGCGTCGCCTCCACTTCCAGCCCGTAATTGGGTTTGGGTAAAGTTTGTTCCATACAAACGTTTTTTTGTCGGGTTCAAGAACGGTTACGGCTAGCAAGTGTTTAAGGCCGCGGTCTATTCCCAAAACATTCCTTGATTTTCGTCTTGATTTTTGTTTTAGTAAAGGTTTAACTCCGAATTGGAGGTAATATTTCCATTCGCTTGGCGAAAGATTATTAATTTTTTTCGATTTGGCTTTCTTGAGAGGTTTCCTTAAAAGTATAGGATATTTGTTTACTTTCAGAAAATCATTTTTTTGCTTGAGTTCGTTAGCAATTTTGCTGAGTAATTCCGAGTATTGTTTGGTTATTTTCACCTCAAAATCTTGAAAGAATTGGTTGCGGGTTTCTTCAATAATCGCTTCTTCCTGCTGGGTTAGTTCTCTACCAAGTAATTTTTGCAATTCCTTCTTTTTGTTTTCAAAGGCTGATTGTTTTTTAGCAAGTTTTTCTTCTTTTTTCTTGATTTTTTCTGGCCTTTTGGCTTTCAACAACATTTCCTCGCTGCGGCTCAAACCGAAAAGCATTGCATTTACGCTGTAAGCCAAGAAATTAGTAGTAATTTCATCTAAGTATTTCTTGCTATTTACAACGCTCCCGCAGATTGGTTGTTCTGGCACTACAACAAAAGGAGCGTCTATTTGGTTTTTTCCAGACAACGCCTTTATCAGAAAAGCGGGTTTATCGCCGAATCTAATTTTAAAAGAGCCTTGGTGCAGGGTTATTCGCGTTGCCTTGAATTTGATTCGCCCCTTTTCTATTTTTATAAGTGTCTTCGTTTTCCTTTCAATTAGTTTGTTTATTTCTTTCAGCCTTCGAACCCAATAACGCTCTTGATGATACTTCAGTTTCAGAAAGCCTTTTTCGACGGACGCTTTGGGACGGAATAAATCCTTTCTTTTAGTGCTTATTTCTCGTCTGTCCGGATTTTTCAAGGCATCCTGAGTATCATCTCTTTGCGCTTCCAAACGGTTTTTTTCGTATTCTAGGCGGTGTTTTTGGTGCTTCATCGCCTCCCTTAAGTCGTTAATGTCTGTGTTGGCTTGATTTAATTGTGTTAAACTAAACCAAACCCCTTCCGCGTCTTTTGGCGGTTTTAAATCTTCTTTATCAGCCCGCCCAAAACCAACGCGGGTACAAATCGAGGCCCACTTCCAAAACATTTCGTCAAGCAATTTCTTTTGTTCTTCGTCTGGAAGCAGTTTAAGTTTGAGTGAAATCATTTCCACAGGCAACCCTCCTTAGCAACTCCTGCAAAGCAATACGCCTTTTAAATTAATTAGCGTGCCGCCACCCCAAAACACAAGAAATATATAGTAAGTAAGACACATCTTACCTTATGATAGACATTGGTGTCAGCCGAATGAGTTCAAAAGGGCAAATCGTGATTCCCAGCGAAATGCGCGCCGGCTTCAAGGAGGGAGACAAGCTCGTGGTAATCCGAAGCGGAAACAAATTCGTGTTGAAGAGCGCGACCGCTTTCGACGAGAACCTGGAGAAAGACCTGCGTTTTGCCGAGCGCGCCGAGGAAGCGCTTAAAAGATGTGAAAAAGGCGGCGTCAACGGAATCAGCGGCGAGGAATTCCTGGAAGAACTCAAAAAATGGTAACAATCAAATACGACCTTTTTTTCAAGAAGAAAGTCAAGAAAATAAGGGACAAGCTGTTGAAGGAAAAAGTGAAAAAACAAATAGAAAAAATCGTGCGCAGACCAGATGTTGGCAAGCCTATGCGCTTTTCAAGAAAGGGCACGCGCGAGGTCCATGTCAAGCCGTTCAGGTTGTCATACTACTACCTTGAGAACAAGGACGAAATAACGTTCCTTGACTTATACCATAAAGACGAGCAATAACGATTTTAATTTAATTAGCGTAGTGCTTCGCGTGAAAAAAGAAATTTTCCTGTTGTTGCTGGCATCGCTCGTGCTCGCCAAGTCGTACTCCATCCCCCTGGTTGAAGTAACCAATGAAATCCAAGGCGACGGCTCGGTGCTCGTAACCGAGGAAATAACGTTCAGTTTCAGCGGCTCGTTTTCCTACGCCTTCCGCGAATTCGATTTCTCGCGCGGCGGCCAGATAAGCAATTTCTCGGTAACCGAGAACGGGGTTCCCCTTGAATTCGAGTGGAGCGGGGACGAGGTAACGTGGCATTACTCGGCGCAAGACGAGCAACGCACTTTCACGTTGTCTTACACGCTTACGCGGGCGTTGAAGGCGTACGACGACGTTGCCGAATTCTATTGGCGCGTTTGGGGGGAGGGCTGGGACGAACCAGTTGAACTGCTTATTGCGGAGGTGCGCCTCCCGAAAACCGTTGCCTATGAGGACGCGCGGGCCTGGGCGCACCCAGCGCTGGACGGCTCCATTGAACGCGTTGGCGGCGTTGACTCCGTGGTCTTCAAGGTGAACGGCGTTCCGTCAAACCAGTGGGTTGAAACCCGCGTGGTGTTCCCGCGTTCGGCCTTGGACTCGGTTGTGGGAGCAGTTGCCGTGCAGGGAAACGGTTTGGAGGGAATTCTTGAACAGGAAGCGCAATGGGCGAACGAGGAATCATTTGAAATGGCGTGGTTCTGGCTGTCCTTGCTCTGCCCCCTCGCAGTGCTCGCCTTATTCGCCTGGCTTTACTGGGTTCACGGCCGCGAACCTGAAACGGGTTACCAAGGGGTTTACGAGCGCGACGTGCCCGACCTGAGCCCGGCCTTGGCGGGCGCAATAATGAAGTTGGACGTTGACGCCACGGACTTGAGCGCCACGCTGCTGGACCTCGTGCGCCGCAAGCACTTGAAGATGTCCGTGCGCAAGGTCAAGCGCGGGCTGATTTTCAAGAAGGAGGAAGACGAATACGACTTTGAGTTCCTGGACTCAAAAGAGGAACTGGAACCCCACGAGAGCACCCTCCTCGACGAGTTGCGTAACGCCGCAAAAAACGGAAAACTTTCCTTGACCGAATGGAAAAAGCACTTGGAGCAAGGGGCTCGGACGAGAAACGATTTCTGGAAGGAGTGGAAGAAGTATCCGCTCGCTGACCTGACGCGCCGCAAACTCGTTGATTTCACGGGCAGAACCAAGTTCTTGTTGTACGCCGCGCCCTTCGTGCTCGCCTCGGCCGCAATCGCGTTCTTGTTGAACCCGCTAGCAAGTATTTCAAAGATTTCCTTCTTTGCCGCAATCGTTTTCTACGTGGTGTTCGGGTTCGCCGCCAAGACCGCCCTCCCCCGGCGCAGCACTGAGGGCGCGCTGCATTACGAGAAACTGCTGGCACTCAAAAAATTTTTGCAGGATTACAGCTTGTTGAAGGAAAAGAAGCCGCAAGACCTCGTGTTGTGGGAGAAATACCTTGTTTACGCCGCGGTCCTCGGAGTCGCGGACAAGGTATCCAAAATAATGGACGCCTCATTTACTTCGGCCCAGCGCAGGCACTCCTCCTTCTATTACGCGGGGTCATTCCACGGCGCCGTAATTGCTTCCGCCGCAATTAATTCGGCAGTCACCGCGTCGGTTGCAAGCGGGCACGGAGGCGGGTTCGGAGGCGGAGGCGGAGGCGGTGGAGGCGGAGGCGGCGGGGGCGCCGGCTAATGCTTTTAAGCAGCGCCGCTTTGATTTTACCAAGAGGGGTTGGGAATAAATATGATTGAATGGCTCGTGCCCGGACTCATAATAATACTCGCGTTGTGGCTCGTATTCACCTACAACGGATTTGTTTCATTGAATGTGCGCTCCAAGAACGCGCTCGCCCAAATCGACGTCCAGTTGAAGAAGCGGAACGACTTGGTGCCCAACCTCGTCGCCACGGTCAAGGGCTACGCCAAGCACGAGAAAAAAGTGTTCACCGAGGTAACGAACGCGCGCTCCGCCATCATGAAGGCGACCACGCTCTCGCAAAAAGCCAAGGCGAGCAACGCGTTAACTGATACCCTAAAGTCGTTATTCGCGGTTGCCGAAAATTACCCCGCGCTCCAGGCGAACCAGAACTTCCTGCACCTCCAGACGGAGTTGTCGTCGCTGGAGGAAAAAATCGCTTACGAGCGCAGTTTTTACAATGACGTGGTGCAGATGTATAACACGAAGCTGCAAGTCGTGCCGGACTCAATCGTAGGCAACTCGTTCGGGTTCAAGAAACTCCTGTTCTTTGAGGCGGGCGCGGGCGAGCGGGGAGTTCCCAAGGTCGAGTTCTGATGCCCAAACCGAAGAACAAGATTGACCTGCGGCGAAAGAAGGAAGAAATAATTGCCTTATTGTCCAACCTGAGATTCGTTGAAAAACACCCGAACAGGGTAATAACTGTGATGAGCGACACGGAGAAACATCAGGAAGCCACCAACCTGTTGCTAAAGGAATTATTGCGAGACGACGCGCTGGGGAGGGAATTGAGGGCAAGAATAGGCGCCAGCGCCCTGCAAAACTTTGTCTTCCAGAAGGAAACCGAGAACCTGGATAAATACGCGGATTTTGTGACCGCAGCGGGAAAAGCAAAAGTGGAAGAAGAAAAATTCAGGGAATTGGAGGCGGACGAGGCTGGAGAAGCGCTTAGAAACCCGAAGCACAAATCCCACTTCCTGGCAAAGAGAGAATTCGTTGAACGCAAGCGCTAACCTTCCTTGAAGACCTGCGCCTGAAACGCCTTGATTTTCGCTTGCTTCCACGCTCCCGGCGGTAGGCCCGCCTTGGCGCACAAGTGCTCCAAAAATTCCTTGCGCGACCAACCCCATTCAACTGGGACTTGGGGGAGGAGCAGGCCGGACGCGCCGCGCAACTCAATGATTAACCCGTCGCGGCCCACCTTCACGTCTTCGGGCTTGACGGGCTTGGGAACGCTTAACACGCTCACCTCAAAATCCACTTCACTTAACTCGGATTCGGAGAGCTGCGGGAAGCGGGGGTCCTGAAACGCGGCCGCGCGCGCCATTTCAACAACGCTCTGCCCAAGCGCCTTGACGGGTAGAGGGTAACCGATGCACCCGCGGAGGCCGCCATTCTTGTGGATGGTTACGAACACGCCGCGCTCCTCCGGAAACGCGTTCGTGGAGAATGCTTCGCTCTTGAACGCGCGGGCAACGCTTTCGCGTGCGAGTTTGAGGAGCGCCGCGCCGTCTTTTTCGGATAGCATGAAGAAAAAACGCTGGGGGGTTAGTAAAGGCTTTGGGCGGTGACCGGGTAATTCGTTGCCTGGCGAATGCTTTCGAGCCCGAGCACGCTCTGGCTCACGCGGTTGAACCCGATGCCCGCGCCGCAGTGCAGCAGGCGGTGGTTGCGCACAAGGTTCAGGTAGTCATTGAATTCGTTGATTGAGACGCCGCGCTGGGAGAGGATGCTGAACATCCGGCTTTGCTTGAGCCGTTTTACCAGGATGTCGTAGTCGTCTTCGCGTTCCGCGGACCCCGCGCTCTCGCCCGAGAACGGCATTATCAGGTCAGCGCTGTTCACCACGCGGTCGTCTTCGCGGTTTAAACGCATGTTGAAAAACTTTATTTCCTGCGGGTAATGCGTTATGAAGAGGGGACGCCCGGCTTCGTTGACCAAAGCCAGTTCGTGTTCGTGTTTGAAGTCGTCGCCCCACTCCAACCCGAGTTTGCCAACCGCTTTTTCGTAAGTCATTCGCGCAAACCCGCCCTTCAAGCATTCTTTGGCCGACGAATTGAATGAGTTCAACTCGTCCCCGCATTTTTTCACGGCCGAGGAAACCATTGACTTGACAACTCCTTCAATGGTGGGCAGGAGCACGGAGAAGTCGCCGCGGCGCTCGAATTCCACGAGCGAGAACTGGTTGAGGTGGCGGTGGTCGGTGCAGGGTTCGGCGCGCGAACTCGTCATCACGGTCCACACCTTGTCGTGCAGTGGAATCTTTGCCTCCAAATAGAGTTGCCCGGTCTGTGGCAGGTACGCCTGCGTGCCGAAGTGTTGCACGCTGTAAAGCGTGTCCACGTTCTCGCAGGACCCCGTGACGCGGGTGAGCATGGGGGTTTCAACCCACACGAAGCCGTTACCCAGAAAGTATTCGTATGCGCCCGCCATTAGGGCGGCGTTCACGCGGTCCAGTGCCGCAACCTCCCGCGAACAAATGGATTCAAACCTGTTTTCAAGGTTCTTCAAAGCCTCCAAACTCATTTCTTCAGCCACCTCCACGCTTTTGCAAAACAAAGCATTTTTAATTTTGTTGTTGAACATTCCTCAACATGAAGGAGTTGGAAGAGCTGGGTTTGACGCGCAACGAGGCGCGCGTTTACTCGGCGTTGCTGGATTTGGGCTCGAGCAAGGCGGGACGCACAGCCAAGGAGTGCGGCTTGGACAGGAGTTCGGCGTATAACGCGTTGAACGGCTTGCTCGCGAAGGGACTCGCGTCTTACGCGGTAATCGGCAGGGTGAAGTGGTTCCAAGCCGCGAACCCACAGCAGTTCAGGGAGCGCGCGCGGGAGCAGTTGGCGTTGGCTGAAAAGATTGTGCCGCAACTGACCGAAAAATTTGATGCAAAGAAACTGGAGAGCAACATGCGGTTGTTCAAGGGACGCAAAGGCGTGAAAACGGTTCTTGAAGACGTGTTGAGAAACGCGAGAAAGAACCGCATGTTCGGTTCGGAGGGGCAGTTGGGTGAGGAGATGCCTGTCTTCGCCAAAAAGTTCGTGGCGCGCCTCGAGAAAAAAGGGGTCAAGGTGCAGAGCATAGTGCGCAAGGGGCGCGGGATTCGGAACGCGAGGCACAGGGAGGTGCGCTGCATCCCGATGGAACGCGACTCGCCGGTGGTAACCAACATTTACCGCAACAAGATAGCGATAATCGTGTGGGGCCGCGAGCCCGAAGCAATACTCATAGAAAACAAGAAGGCGGCGCTCGCCTACAAGGACTTCTTTGAGTTCGTTTGGAAGCACGCCGAAAAGGATTCAACGAAGTAAACTCCCCCGCGTTTGAAAAAACGCGGATTCCGAAAATAAAAAACGTTTTTAAAACATCCTTCCTTTAAACGAAGCAGGGAACTTAAGTGGGGTCGTGATTGCGTGAAAGAGAAAACGGATTTTGCGGGGCTTCCCGCAGTCAAGGTCGTGGCCGTGGCCGGCCTGGTAATCGTTGCGGGACTCTTGTTGTTCAGCGCTCCCGCGTCCACGACGACGCCCCAGCAGGGAGCGGGCGCGTTAAACGTTTCGTTTTTGATTGACGGCGGAGCCGGATTCACGAATTCGCGGGAAGTTGAATTAAGCATCGTTGTGGAGAACGCGGAGGAGTGCCGTTACTCCAACGACTTTACAACGTGGACTGATTACGAGGCACCCGTTGAAACGCGTGCGTGGACCCTTGAAGCCGGGGACGGCAGGAAAGTGGTTTCAATCCAGTGCAGGAAAGGGGATTTGCTTGCGCGCAGCCTGGCCGCAATAACCCTGGATTCAACCCCGCCCGAAATCACGATTGGTTCGCCGAGCCCGGAAACCGAGAGCCCCTTCGCCTTTTCCTTCGTGGTTGAAGACGAGTGGTCCGGGGAATTCTCTTGTTCGGCGAAACTCGACGACGCGGTGGTCCCGCTCAAATCCAATGAAACGCTTTTTTACGTGCAACTCGCGGCTTCGCTCGGCGAACACGTTTTGAGTGCGGAGTGCGTTGACGAGGCGGGCAACAAGGGAACCGCCGAAAAAGAATTCGAGGTGGTGGAGTCGTTCGTGAGGCCCACGCCTTCGCCCAGCCCGGCGGTGCGGCAGGTCCCGCCTTACGGCCTTGAAATATTGATTAACGGCGGCGATTACTCAACGGAGTCCAAGAACGTGTTGCTCGGCTTGCACGCCGGGGGAGCGGACGCCTGCAGTTATTCCAATGACGGCTCGCAGTTCAGCGCCTGGGAACCCTACGTTGAGTTGAAGCAGTGGACGCTTATCGGCGACCCGGGAACCAAATACGTTTACTACCGGTGCCGCAACGGGCACGGCTACTCGGAGGTGGTAAACGACTACATTGAGTTGGTCGCCCCGCAACAAATCAACACTCCTCCTGCCGGCTTGAGCATTTCAATCAACTCGGGCGCGCAATACTCCAACGAGACCAACGTGAAGTTGTCGCTGACGGCTTACAACGCGCTGGAATGCCGTTACTCCAATGACGGCTCCAGTTACTCGTTCTGGGAGGCGTACGTCACCAAGCGGGACTGGACTTTGAGTGGGGGCGACGGAAAGAAATACGTTTACTACCAGTGCAGGAACAGTTATTCCACGTCGCAGCCCGTGTTCGACAACATCATACTTGACACCGAGCCCCCCAGCGACGTGTTTGACTTGACCGCCGAACTCATGTGGGGCGCCGCACCCGACGAGGCATTCGTCATCCTGGAGTGGAGCGATTCAATTGATGAAACCAGCGGCGTGAAGAATTACCTCGTTTACAGGCATGACGGGAACCAGCCCGGAGAACCACCCGAACTCATCGGCACGCCCACGACGTCATACTTCCAGGACAAACTCAAGGGATGGGAAACCGGGAACTTCTGGCAATACACCGTGATACCCGTGGACAACGCGGGGAACGCGGGCAACCCCGGCAACATGGCTGAAATAAACGGGCAGCCCTGAATCGCCGTGTTCAACGTGAACCGATTTTACCAGGTGGTGTTGGCCGCGGCCCTTTTTTCTTCCCTGATCGGGGCGCTCCAATTAAGTGAATACGCCTACCTCCTCGAAGAAAAAAACCCGTCCACTTCCTTCCTCTACGTTTTCCCGAGCTCGTGCACCGGCTTCACCCAGGCAATCGGGTTATCCAGCCGCGCCCGCCAAAACCAGGAGTTCGCGGAAGCCGTTGACTGGGCGTTGAAGGCGCGCGAGGAATCAGAACTGGCTTCGGTTACCGCGTTTTTTTACGACAACGTGCGCCTAGTTGACTGGGGCAGCCAATTCCTTTACCAGCGGTGGCTGTCCGAAAAGTGTTTCCGCCACGGCTCGCAAGCGCTTTACTACTCGGTGCGCTCGGCAAAAGCCGGCCTCAAGGCATTGGACGAAAACGTGGCTCTCCTCGAAAAAATGACGGACCCCTCGTACGAGGGCGCGGCCGGAGGCATAAAAGCGGCGTTGAGGGAGGCATCCTCCTTCATTGAAGAGCGCGATGCAAGCGGCAACTCAATTGGCAATTACTTTGAGCGCGGCCGCGCTGCAACGCATTCGGCTTGGGAGGGATTTGATTTCAAGGCACCCGCCGCCAACGCGGTTCGCGGCGCCGCAGCGCTCCTCGTGGACGCGGACTCCCTCCTGGAAAGAGAAGTGTTGTTGAACGACGTTGTCAAGTCCGCCGTTGCCTCGCTTGAAGAAGAGTTTGCGGTTTACACGGCAACGGTTAAAGAGCGCCGCGAAAGCGCTGACTCCGGCCTCAAACGCCTTGAAGCCGAGGAATTAAGCGTGGTTTCAAACGACGCGTTCCTTGCCGTGGGAGGCGCGAGCACGGCCATGACGGGGTTGGACTTTGACTCGTTCGCGGAAGACCTGCGCTTGACCAGGCGCGCCTACGAGGACGCCTTGCTTTACGAGCAGAGCGCCAAATCGTTTTGGGCGGGAAAAGGAAGCGGTTATGCGAGCAAGGCAATAAACAAGTTGTTGGAATCCTTGCAGTTGTTGGATAAGTCAATTCAGAGGGCCGACGCCTCCCTTGAACGAGGCGTGGAACTGGAGCGGCGCATTCGCGAGAGGTTGAATGAGGAAAAAGCCGTTGTCCGCGCGTTGGCGGAAAACGCGGAGGCATACGCTTCGGCAACGGCTGTTGCGCGGCTGGACGCCTTGGAAGAACAACAAAAAACCCTTGCGTCGCTCGGCCAGAAAATCAATTATTACCTGCGCCAGTTGAACGAGGTTGCGAGAATAAAGGCGTTCCTTTCAAGCGATTCCCTGGAAGAGGAAAAAGCGGGCTTGAAAGCGCGCCTCCTTGAAGCGCGCGAAATCGTTGCGTTGGCTGAAAAAGACGGGTTGGGTGCGGAGTGGGCGAAACAGGCGTTGAACCGGGTTGAAGTTGCCCTGCCCTCTGCCGGTGCGGACGCATTGTTCGTCTTGGCGGACGACGTTGAAAAAGCAGTTGAATCAATTTACGCCGAAGCCCTGGAAAAATATGGGGCGTTGCTAGGCGGCTATTACTCGCACTTGAACGCGTTGAGGAACGCGTTGCCGGACGAGCAAAGGGCGGAAGTGGTTTCGGCTTCCGCCTTCTTTGACGGCGAACAATTGAACGTGGAGCGCGCGCTCGGCTCGCTCAAGGAGTTGAGGAAATCGCTTGAAGGCGTTGAATCGTTCGTTGTCGTTGAAACGCCTAACCTGTTGCGCGCGCACCTCACGGAAAACCTTGAAATCGTTGAAAGCGTTGACGAACCCGTGACCGTTGGGAGGGAAACGCTGGTGACCACGACGATCTCCACCAAAAACGATTTGCCCTTGTCCTACGACTCAATTCTCGCAATACCAGTTGACGCCGCCGGCTCCCTGGTTGAAGGAAACGCGCGCTTTGAAAACAAAAAACTTTACCTGGATTCGGTTTGGGGCGAAGGTGCGTCTTATTACGCCGTGCTTGAACGAATAGCCGTAGTGGAACAACTGGTTTCCTCTTCGCGGAGCCAGGTCTTCGCGGACCAAAACGGCGCGTTGTTTGAGGAAACGCATTCAATTGACTCCGAGGTGGCGGCGTGGAGCGTCCTGCTGTTGGACAGGGACTACGCTTTTGAAGTGCTGGACGCGCCGGCCAACGAATCCGCGGTCGCGTTCCGGGCTGAGAAGGGAATCAACAAGGTGTTCTTCTCGGTGTTCGTTGCCGAACCCGTGAAACTCACCAAGTCGTTTGAATACGAAGCGGAAACCGTGACGATTCGCTACGAGTTCGAGAACGTGGCCGAGTCCCTGGACTCCTATTCCTACTCCGAACAAAACCCCTTGAACTGTTCGCTGCTTGACTTGCACGAAGACGGCCTGGAAGCCGAGGCAAACGAATTCATGGAAGTGTTGATTGAGGACTTCGCGGTGAAGGAAAAGGCGTCCCTCACCGCAACGTACCGCTGCGAGTCGCTGGAGGAGGCGGCCCAGGAATTCGTGGAGAACGCCGAAGCAATTGGTTTGGAAACAAGCGAAGCGCTCCAGCTCCTCGAGGAAGGCGATTACCTGGCGGCAGTTAACGCGGTGGGCAACAAAGCCGGGCTGAAGGAAAAGGATTGGGCTGGCGAGGCGCTGGCGCTGGCCGCGGAAAGCGGCGAAGAACTCGCAGCCCTGCTACAAGAGGCGGCCGAGAGCGGGAACGTTGAAAAGTCGTTGAAGTCGCTCGCCAACGCCTTGTTGTGCAAGACGTGCGGCGAAGCCAAGGCGTTGTACGCGGTCGGCGACTATTTGGGCGCAATTGAATCCGCGTGGAACGAGGCAAAACGCGTTGAACAAGAGGAAGCCGGCAAGGAAGCAGTTGAAAAAGAGAAGGAGGCACGCTTGAACTCGTTCATGGAATTGCAGGGCGAAGTTGAAGCCGCCCTGGCGGACTTTGAAAAAGTTTTCGAGGTGGGCGACGACTACAAGGCAACGCGGGCCCGCTCCCTCCAATACCAGGAGGCGTTGAACCACAAGAACGAGTTGGAGAAAAAGAAGTCGTGGCTTGAAAAGGCGCTGGCCGACCCGTCCAAATACGATTTGGCCGCGATTGAATCCTACTTGTCCTCCCTTGAATTCGAGCTCTCCTCGCTGGAGGCGGCGTTAAACGACGTGAAAACCAAGGCCGAACAAGAGGTTGCCCTGGCAGAAGCGCAGCAAAAAGAGTTCGGCAACTCGTCCACCCAACCCCAACTCAACGAAGCCAGGTCATTGCTGGAAAGCGGGCGCGCCTACTCTGCTTATGTCACGGCAAACGCGTTGCGCCACGACCTGCTCGGCGTGGAGGCCCCCAACGAACAGGAGAACTGGCGCGTCCTGCTGGGCGCCTTCGGCCTGGTCGTCCTGGGCGCCCTAGCCCTGCATTACTGGAAGCCCGGACACAAGAAAGCGAAAACCGTGAAACCCTGAAATTGGCACTGGAAGCAGGCATCGCAAATCAACTTATCTTCAGCCCGGTTTCCTTTTCAAACTCCTTGAGAGAGTAAACTTTTTCCTTTCCGCTCTTCATGTCCGCCAAAATCTTTTTGGCGTCAACAACGTCTTGTTCATCCTCATAACGCTCAAGGAGGTTATACTTGTTTTCAAGTTCCAACAAGCCCAAACGCAGTGCATCCGTCTTCGTCTTGGCAAGCCCGGACTTAATGGCACACGCCATTATTTGCTCGGGAATTCCCAGTAATTTAACGTTCATATTCATTTCAATCACTATAATTAGCATAGAAACAACTATATAAACCATACTGGAGGGGGGTCTGCTTTGCTTTAAAAATTCGCACGAATTTGTTCCCTCAAGGCGACAAAATTGGGCAAACATGATGCAACGTTCTCAAAAACATTCGTTAAAGCGCTTAATTCATTGGATAACCCAAGCAAAAGAATTGCCGAAAAAAGAATGAAAAAAATCTTGGATGCACCCCTATTGCTGAAACCGCTTCGTGGAGAGGCCTTTGTTTTTAGTGAACGATTCCTGGGATATAGAATAATCTACAAGGTAGAGGGCAACACCATAAAATTTCTTAAACTCGGGAAACGGGACTCGATTTACCGCGATTAACCGCGCCGCATAAAAACCCGTTCGGCGTTACTTCGTCATGGACTTGCCTGACCTCCTGGGCTTCCTGAAGCCCAAAACGCAAAAAAAAATGCACAAGTTGAAGTGGCCCCTCCCCGAAATGCGTTTGACGGTGCCGTTGAAGGACGTGAACGAAACAGTTACGAAAATGAGGAAGGGCGGCGCCAAATTCGTCGGGGGCGGTGAATTCGCGGACCGCGTGTACCGCAAGGAGTACGGAAGCGGGGCATACGCCTATTACTTGTTGCGCACGGATGCCAGGACCGAGAAGGAATCCCTCGTGTTCGACGGCTACATGATTCAGGAAAAGGAGCGCCTCAACCTCGACGTGGTGTCGGCTTACTCCCTCGCGGAGAACCTGCCGCAAATGGGTTACGAAGAGGTGTTCAACCGCCAAGTAACCGAGCGCCGCTTCCTGTCTGGCTTCCTCCGCGCCCTCGTAATTGAAGTGGACGGCTTGGGCGACTTCCTTGAACTCGCGTTGCCGGAAACCAAGGTGGACAAGACGCGGGAATTACAGGAGAAGACGGCGTTCAAGTTGCTGGAAAAACTCGGTTTCAAGAAGGATGAAGTGATTCCCGTTGACGTGTTAACCATTCAAGGGCTCTCCCAGCAACAACCAAAACAAAAAGGCAAGGGAAACCTGTTTTAAACCGCCAAGAGCAGGAGCGCGACCACCCCACTTTAGAAATAAATCAATGATGACCTCCTCCCCCGACTGAAGTCGGGGGTTTCCTACGCCGCCAGCGTTTGCTGATAAGGGTCGTTGTCAAAGCGAACATAACGCCTTACAGTCTCGAGGTTTGCATCGCCAACAGCCCGCGCGAA
>Ga0210057_1005293_pt1 | contig 16670 bp, 15 predicted proteins | sample CryGeyCG2114_010_2_FD_183968 | JGI IMG/M metagenome (GOLD analysis project Ga0210057, IMG submission 183968) | Groundwater microbial communities from aquifer - Crystal Geyser CG10_big_fil_rev_8/21/14_0.10 (SPAdes) (version 2) | ecosystem: Environmental > Aquatic > Deep subsurface > Groundwater ...
TTTACTTGAAGGAAGTTGAATGGCGGTTTAATCACCGTAGTGAAAACCTAGTCCCTCTCTTAAGGAAACTCCTTAATCAGCGAATTTTAAAAGAACATTAGTGCAATTTTGAATACCCATTACCTTATTTTATTGGTTGTTATTGTTTTAACAAGGTATCGGGATTAATTATCTCAAAGTCCAGAGGATTGCTCCTTACTCCATCGCTCCGGAGAACAGTTAATTGAAATTTACCAAAAGAGGAGGGAACAGGCTGTTCGGCAAGAATCATTCTCTCACTCCAGTCCTTAATCACTATCTCTTTGTCTTCTTCACCATAAACCAATTTTCCTTTTTTCCAAACAGGCCCAAAATTGGCCCCTTTTACCGTTATTATCTGGGCTTGAATAACCTTCCTCGGACTAAGGGAATAGATTTTTGGTAAATATTCTCTTTCTAATTTTTCAGATTTATATTTTAGGGCAACTGTTCCCGCCAAGAGCAAAAAAAACAAAAAGGAAAAATAAAATAATTTCTTCCTATAAAATTTTTTCCACGGAAAAAAACTGAAGATTAAAACAAAAAATAATAAAACTCCCAAACTTAAACAATCGGGCAATTTCGGAGTAATATATTTCACCTCGCTAATGATAAACTCAACAGGCAAAAAAACAAGACAAAACAGAACAATTCCTCCGAACCCGGAAAAAACAACTTCTACTACCTGCTTACCAGCGCCTGTGAAAGAAAAAAAACAGCAATATTTTCCAAGATGATCAATTAAAAATAGTCCTCCGAGAAAAACCAAGAGAGCAAATAAGGCAGGAAAAATCGCCTGATATAAAAACAGTGTCGCCCAAAAAACCAAAAAGGCATAAATTAAATTCAATGTTCGGCTCATAATATTCCCTATTGTGAGAACTGAATCTCGTCTATCAATAACATCTTCACTTCGGAAACAATCCCAATTTCGCCAGAGGCAAAGCTATTGTCTTTCACCTGACCAAGCTGAACATATTTCTCCCCATCCAAAGACAAATAAAATTTCAAAATGTTGTTTTTCATAACTATCTTTAACCAGTACCATCGATTAAGATCGATCATAAAATTTTTCTGCCGGCCTTTAGCCAAAAGAATATCATGAATACCAAAAATGCCTTCTTTGGAGGTATTTCTTTTAAAAATTCGCCAAGATGAGCTTGGGACTCCGTCTAAAACTGCGTAGTAACCATACCGATCTTTCCAATCTCCTCTCACCTGAAAACCAAAATAACCTGTTGATAGAGGAAAAAACTTTCCGCTGACAGCAAAGTTTTTAACCGAACTTAATGCCTTTATTCCGGCAACACGACTGCCAATTCCGTATTTGGAGAAAACAACACCCTCACTGGTTCTTTTCAAGGATATCGACCAAGGAGTAGCTGACAACCAGTAACTATCAAGATTGTTTTTCTGCTCCCCCCACAATAAATCAAAATTAATTGCGGCTGCCTTTTCCGACCGGGAAACAAGCTCCAGAACAATCTTATTAAAGGAAAAGTCATCTTTCGACTCTCCTGCGGTTGACGGGACTGTTATCTTTTCAATAAAAGCGAACCTGTCTTTCGGCAAGGAGACGACTGACCAACCAGGAAATTCTGGATAAATTTGCAGGCCAAATTTCTTTTGCAGGCGATCGTTTTCTAAAAATAAATTCAACTCTTCTATGTTTGCCGGTTCCGTCCGGGAATCTATTAACAACTTATAAATATCAAAATCGCCTAATCTTGTTTCCTCCTTGAGGGTTACAATTGAGACTGAGCGGTGCCGGTTATAACTGTTTAGCAAAAGAGAGTTGCTCCCGGTTAAATAATCTGAATAATCAAGTTGGCCTTCTCCGGTGTTTGCTAAATTTCCGAAGGACGCTATTTCTTTTACAGTTGACGGGTCAAACATACTGCCAGCTAATTTATATTGCTTTTCCGAAAAAAGAATTTCCCCAGTTACCTCTTGTATCTTCTCCTGATTTTTTGTAACCGGAAACAAGGAAATTATTTTCTTTTGGGACAAAACAACGCAAATAATTAATGTCAAAAAAAATAAGAAGGATACCAAATTTTTTTCTAATAATTTCTTCATATACCTTAGTCGAATTTCTTCTTAACAACTGAATATATAAAGCTTGAGGTTATTCCTATAAGACTAAGAAACACTCCTAAATAAAAGAGTCTTTGCGGAAAAAACTCTAAGATCAATTCTATCTTTTTTTGATTATCGAATTTTTCTGGAAGAATATACCATGAGTTCGTATAAAAGTTTATGGGGAAATGGGTGTCTTCAAAAACTGTCTTCTTCCCCCAGGTTTCAAATGTGCTTCTATCTAAAAAAATATTCTTATGCGTTCCTTCCTTTATCTCTCCATTAAAATAACTTGCCACGATCTCTCTATAATCACTTTGAACTTTGTTTATGTATAATTTCCATCCAAGATGATAATTCTCGCTAAAGACCAAGACAAACGGCAAGTCAACTGACGAAAGTTGTATTCGATATTTTGTGGGGTTTACCTTAATGAAGGCAATCTCCGGCACTTTCTCTAGAAAATTTTCAGGCTCAGTTTTAATTGCCACCAACTTACTTTCTCTAATTCTTTCAATCCTTAAATTACGCACTTCCTGAGCCGAAAAAACAATAAAGGCTTTGTCCGCGTCGCCAGAAGACCTAAAATATGTTTCATATTTTTTTTCCTCTGTCGCCGTTGGCAAGCTAACGGTAAACAACTTTCCTTTTTCGCCTTCATTGATCATAAAAAACGGGTCTCCGTCAAAAGATTTATATTCAAAAGAAATCCGGTAAATTGTGTTTGGAAAATAATCTAGAATCCTCATTGAATCGTCAAGAAAATTCTTACCATAATCATAGGCAGGAACAGAATAAAAGTTTTCTCCTTTCACAAACTGATTACTTTCTAAAAAGAGCCATTTCTCTTCTTTGGATCCCCCCTTGCTTGGCCAGACATTTTCCAAATAAATTTTATATTCCCCGGCCTCGGGTGCATCAAATCGATAAGCAATCTTGGAAAAATCAAATGATTTCCACAAACCATTTAGCCTCTCTTCCAATTGCCTGAACAAATTCTTCATCTTTTCTCTGTCATCTCCTTCTATCTCTTCAGTTTTATACACTGAAATTTGGTGGTCAAAAAGCGCCTGCCTTACCTTCGTCCAGGAGGAAAAATATTCCTGCTCTTCAGTGCCTTTTAACTGACTTAATTGAGTTAAAGCACAATTCATATTTTCTTCATAATTATTTATTCTCTCCTTTAAATCTCGGCAACTTTTCATTTCAAAAATTCTTTTAGAGGCAAAAAGAAGACATTTATCTAACAGTCGAGAGTTATCTTGGATCGTTTCTTTTTCTATTTTTTCTTTCTGCAGAGCGAAAAACAAAAGATAATCATCAAACCACCCGTTTTTACATTGAGAAAAAGATGAACTAACCACCGGTAAAGGAACTTCTTTGGTAAAATCGATCTTGGCCACACCTTTTAAATAAATCTCGTCTACTGTTTTCTTTATTCTCTCAAACAAACCCTCCTGTCTAAAAAAAACCGCCAGTCTCTCTTCGCCTCGCTCTCTTGTAAGTAGATCCGTTAAAGTCTTAAAATCAGTGTCGGAGAAAATAATTTTCTTCGGAATATAAAAGTGAGGCATAAATTTATCTTCCTTACCCCAACAAAACATTGGAGAAAAAACAAAAAAGAAAACGCTGAAAACAATAATAAGAAAAAAATTTCTCACCACTTTTTTATAGTTTTATATTCTATATATAACCCAAAGCTTTTAGTTTTTTTTTCATTTCTTCCTGATCTTTTGCCGATGTTTGTTTAGGATAATCCTCTTCTCTGACCAGCTCATCCAAAACAAACAAAATATATTCTTCCTCGTTCTTAAAGCCAAATTTTTTTGCCCTCTGGTTCAATTTCTCCAGTTGACTTAAGGGTATCATTAATTCTAATTTTTTTCTGCTGTTTTTCTCTGTCATGTCTGCCTCCTACTTTTCTATAGATTTTACTCGGTAAAAGAGCAAATCACCATACTGTTTCTCTAAAACTAGATTCTTTTGTCCGGGGAGAGCTTTTAAAATCGACTCTGACAGTGAATAGCCTCCGTAAATCTTCGCCGTTATATCATTCTTGTGAAGCATCAAATATTTAACATTGAAAAATGAAAAGAACAGGTCAGCTCCCTCAAAATCGTTCTTTATCAGTTCTTTAAACGCTTTTTCTCTTTCATTTCCAAAAACTGCTTGAGGTAAGCGTGCATGCACTATAGGTCTGGTAAAAATATGAGAATCAATATCAACTCCCAGATACTTCTCATTGCTCCCCAAATCATAAACTACATAAGAACCCAATCCGCTGGAGGTAGAATACAAAGAAAAAATTTCCTTCTGTCCGTCCAGCCACCTCTGCGCTTCTTGGTAATAGGCTGGAATTGTATGATAAAAAGAGGGAGTCGTACCTTTTCCAGAATGAATAACTTCTCCTAAGAAAAACGGGTATCCTGGTAGTATCGCCAAGAAAATGAACAGGTAGGGGATTAATCCTGACATTCTAAAAGCTCCATCTTTTTTACCAAAGGCTGAGACTTCACCCACAGATAACCCGAAACAAACCGCCAAGGAAAAAATCATCAACATCCCAAATTTAGGAACTTGGGAACGGAAGATCGAAAATCCCGGCAAGTAACGATAAAATAAATTATTAATAAACTCTAAAGGAGAGTGATCCCCCTTAGCAAAAAAAAGAGAGAGCAAATAAAAAATTAAGAAAAACAAAACAGACAAATAATTCTTTAGCCTTTGTTTCTTTGTCAAAAGTGTCAGGATTGTGAAAAAAAGTGGAAAAAACAAACTTAATTGAATAATCGGGTTGTTAAGAATCGTTGAAGAAAAAGGGAAAACAGAACGACTGTCAACTGGGGTAAACCATCCTGGGTGGGCGAGGCCCCGAAATAGATTTAAAAAGCCGCTAGAAGATGATTGGATAATTCTCCATTCTCTAATTCCTGAATTTAAATTATTTATACCTTCCTTAAGGAAAGGAAAAATCGGAACAATCCACCATAAATTAAAGACAAAATATAAAAAAAGAAAGAGAAAAGGTGTCGTTATATATTTTCTCCTTTTTCCCCTATTTTTAAACAAAAGAAAAAATAAACTAAAGGAGAAAATAGTAAACCAAATTAGGGCCAAAAGGGCTAAGTTGGAAGAGGATAAAGGAACCAAAATTGAGAAAAAAGCCAAGAGAAAGGCAGAAAAAAAAGGTTTGTCCTGAGAAAGCCCCCGAACAAAAAATGCCAGCATTACCGGGAACGATGCATAAGCACACAAAAAACCAGGGCTTGGAGCCAACCAATTATAAACAATATTGTAGGTGTTAAAAAGATACAGACAAGCAGAGGCGAAACCGGCCACTGGATTAAAAGGGACACGGTTAAAGTCAAAGAGTTTTTTAACTAAATAGTACATCCCCAATCCTGCAGCAAGGAACCAAAAAGTTAGATAAATTCCTTGAGCTAACGATAAAGAAAAACCAACTTTCTGCAAAACAAAAAGCGGAAGCGAGTAACCCAGAGTTACCGGAGCGGTAGGATCATAGATTCCCAGACCATCACCCCGATAAACTGCGGTTTTCCAAACATAAAGATCTTTAGTTTGGAAAGGAGCATTTATCATATAACCATCCTCGTCTCCTCCAACCACTAGTTTCCCATTTAAAAAAAAGATTATAGGAATCAAACCAAATAAAAGAAGTACCAAAGGGAATAAAACCTCTTTATTAAAAACCGTTGACAACTTCATATTTTGCCTTTTAATTTTAATCTATTTATTTTAGCTCTAAGAGTATCCCTGATTCCTTTTTTAATCTTGAGAGGTACTGGTCTTAATTTTTTTCCTTTCTTCTCTGAAAAAATATCCCACAAGATCTTACCATCAAGATTGTGAGACACACTAATTCCTAATGAATACAAAATTGTTGGAGCAAGATCAGTAATCTCGCAATCCCTCTTTATGCCTGCCTTGATATTCGGGCCATAAGCATAAAAGATCCCTTCAGGAGAATGATCTCCATGACGCAACTCCGAAGCAGAAAAAAAACGACCGTGTCCAACTGAAGAAACAGGACAACAACTATTTTCGGAGATCTCAAAGATTATCTCGGGCATCTCCCTAAGAAATTTTCCCTGATAAAGTTGTTCTTTTTCCCAAATTTTTATTTTTATCTCCGGGTCTACCAACTTCTTCATTTCTCTTATTATCCTTTTTCTCATCACCGCCTCTTCTTCCTTTTTTACAATCCCCAACGGCTCTCTTCCCGCAATATTCAAGTAAATTAGATTTTGGTTGCCATAAGAATAAGCCACTGTTTTCCCCCAGTCAATCTCCAAATTTTCAAAGTTAGGCAAAGTTTCCCAGGGAATTTTCCTCACCAGCCTTTGGGGCAAAAGTTCCTTTAGCTTTCCCGCCATTCCTAAACTATTAATCAACTGATACCAAGGACCCTGAACAGTCATACCAAGACAAATCATTAACTTGCTTATAATGGATATTTTGTTTTTTTTCAGTTTTAAAAAACCTTTTTCGATCAGCCAATCGTTCACATTAAATTGCCTTTTAACCTTGCAAGCTCCATGGTCGCTATTTATAAAAGTTAATCCGTCCTCGTTAAGTCTCAGCAGGCTTCCTACCGCATCGTCAATACCCTTATAGATATCAAAAATTGCCGATTCAACTTCTTTGTCTTCATCCGTCCTAGAATAAAACAAATCCTGCATCCTATCAGCGGCGGTAAAAACAATTACCGCCAACTCCGGATCAATTCTCCTCACCAGCTGTACAAAAGTGGTAACTCTCAGGTTTATAAGTTTGATAAGATCTTCTTTTAATCTCTTAAAATCAGGACGAGGACCAATCTCCAAATCTACCTTATAGCCCTTCTTTTTAAGCTCCGGGGAAAGCTCTTCCGGAAAAGTTTCAAGGGAAACAGGAGAAGGGAAACCGGAAATAAGGACTCCGTTCACTTGTTTTGGCGGGTAGGTAATTGGCACATTCATCACCAAGACCTTCTTTCCCAAGTCACCTGCAATTTCCCAAAAAACAGGCTCGTTTACATTTAGAGAACTCACCGTGTAGGTCTCATAAGATCCTTTCTGTCTTTGGATAAAACCAACGATTCCAGTTTTACCAGGATTTTTACCAGTAGCAAAGCTCACCCACGCAGGAGCGCTAATTGCCGGCTTTGTTGAACGACAATTGCCAGAAACTCCCTTTTTCATTAACAACTGAAAGTTGGGCAGCCTTTTCATCCATCTATTAATCAAAACTGGATCCCCGCCATCAATTCCAATTGAGAGAACCTTCATTTTATTTGTCAGTTTTAAAGATTTTTTTAATAATTTGTAAAAACCGGCCCAAAATAGAGAAATGAATATATTTTATAATCCACCCCAAGAGACCAGGATTCCGAAGGAGTAACATCACTTTCTTTTTATCATTTTTTACCAACATTCTAGCCGCAAAATAACGTATCTCTGCCAAAGCCCTCATCCTTTCTTCTGCTTTATACGAATCAGTTTCCCAAATAGGATAAACATTGGTCATATTGTGCCATGGATAATGTTTATAGATCTCTTCTTTTGGGAACAAAAACCGGCCTTTTTTTTCAACATAATTCCAAAGTTCAGTCTTTGGATAAGGTGTTGTTAGTGCTGCCCCAAAATTGGTTATTCCATTTTTTAGAAGCCATTTTTTGGTTGCCTCTACATTTTGGTAATTATCATTAGGCAAACCAACCTGAAGAAAGACAAAATGGTCAATTTTGTTTCTTTTTAAAATTCTAATTGCTTTAACAACCTTTTCTAGAGTGATATCTTTCTTGCTGGCATCCAAAACATCCTGAACCACTGACTCCACCCCCAAAGAAACAGACTTCAACCCAATCTTGGTAAACTTAGCTATCAGTTCAGGATGAGCCACAATTGAGTCCACACGAATTCCGTTGGAAAAATCTAAAGTAATATCTCTCCACTGTTTTTTAATTATCATCTCAGCAATTATGTTAGCCCGATTGGGATCGGCAACAAAATTATCATCGGCAAAAACAAAATTTCTTATCCCATATTCAAAACGCATTCTTTCCATTTCAAGAATTACCCTTTCCGCTGAATGAGTTCTATAAATGTTTCCAGAAAGTTTATAGCAATAAACACAACGAAAAGGACAACCCCTACTCGTCATAATAATGCCTGCTTCTTCAAACTTTTTCAGGTTCACTAAATCTCGAGCAGGAAAAGGCAGCAAATCAAGATCTTTTATTAGCTCCCTTGGAGGATTAGCAATTACCTGCCCTTTTTTATCTTTCCAAATCAATCCTCTTATTTGCCCTAAACCTTTTCCTTCCGCCAACTCCAACATTGTGTATTCCGCCTCGCCTACACAGGCATAATCAACAAGGGGAAACTGCTCAAAAATTTTTTTTTCAAAAATCGTAACATGAGGACCGCCAACAACCACTTTTACCTGCGGAGAAATTTTTTTGGCTTGCTGAATAATTTTCTCTCCTTCCCTTACGATTTGGCTGGTCAAGCTAATTCCTAAAAAATCGCTTTCTTTCACTGCGGTTAAGAAATCTTCCTTATTTTTATTAAAACAGATGATCTTCACCGAATGATTTACCTCTCTTAAGACTGAAGCAATATACATTATCCCCAAAGGGGGCGAGTCCCAACCAAAAGGATATGGTGGCATCACCAATGTAACTTTCATTTTCCTAATTTCTCTATTTCATTTAATAAATCTCCGGCAATATATTGCCAATCAAAATATTTACTTTCTTCGAGTGCGTCTTGAGAAAGTTTTCTCAATTTTGTTTCGTCCTTAAGTAACTCCACTACTACCTGGGCAAATCTTTTTTTATCATGAGTTGGGGCAGTTATATAACCTTTCTTAAAAGCGGTTCCAAACATTTTTCTCTCATAGGCCACTGTGGGAATACCCACACTCATCGCTTCGGCAACCGGCAAGCTCCAGCCGTTTTCATGCAGCGGACAAAGATGAATTTTACTCGCCTTAAGCACGGCATACACTTCCTCATTCTTAGGTAGATAACCAAAATAGTGGATATTTTTTTTTAACCCCATAGTAAATATCTTTTCTTTATATTCCCTCACCACCTCACCCGCTCCTCCCCCAACAATTGCCAGTTTTGCCTTCGGCATTTTTTCTACCACCAACTTCCAAATATCCAAAAGATCATAAACCCCTCTTGTTACGGTTAACATTCCAATTTCAATCGCTTCGAACTTTTTCCTTATCGGTTTAGTTCTCCTAAGCGCTTTCATATCCACACCAGCGTTGGAGATTTTAAGCTTATTTTTATCAAAGTTCATCGCCACTAAGTCTTTATAAGTTCCTCCAAGAGGAACAACTAAATCTGCTTTTCCTTTAATTAAGAAGAGGCCAATTCTTTGTGCCAAAAAAGAAAAAGTATTAGCCAAAAAGTTCCCTTTTCTTTTCAAAGGAGACTCTATTATGTGATACGCCCTCGCCAGCCAGCGAGCGTTCTTAAACCTCATTCTTGCCCAAAACGCAGGGATTACATCTACAAAATAGTCACTCGGCGTAATAATAACAATTTTTCCTTCTTCCTTTTTCAAAACTTTATCTATTATTACTGTTGTCTGAAACGCTCTGACAACATATTTCAAAGGACCTAAGGGCAACCATTCTGTCTTTTCTAAAAAATTTTCTTTCAACACATGGGTTTTCACCTTAGGGCCAAAATCTTGCCAGATACCTTTCCCAATTACTCCACAAACCAGATGTATCTCGTATTTATTTCGCCAACACTTGGCAGTCTGTGGCAAAACTATATCCCCACCTGTTACCAAATCTTTTATGAGAGAAGAATTTGACAAAACGTAGATTTTCATCTCATCCTGTTCTTCTTGAAACAACAATCAAGGTGCTTCCTAACGTGGGAAAAATCTTTGCCAAAAGTCCTGAATGCAACCAGCCATCTTTTAAAAAATTAACTTGGGTAGAAACAATCTTAACTATTTCAAATTTGTGTCTCTCAAGAAGTGGAGCCAATGATTTTGGGGTAAAAAGTCTAATCGCCCCCGTATTATCTCCGTGTAAATCAGCCGGAAGAAAAACTGCGATTCCAAAAAGATAAGCAAGTCTTCTGCCTAAAGAGAATGGATTAGCGGTAGTAATAATAAACAAACCATTTTTTTTTAAGATTCTTCTAATCTCCTCCACAAGCCGATCAGTATCATAGATAGTATCAAGTGTTTCTGAAATAACAACCACATCAAAAGTATTTGCCTTAAAAGGAAGACGATCTGTTTCTAAATTTGCTTTGAAAACCCTAATCCCTCTTAAACGCGCAATCTGCAATGCCGGCTCAGAAATATCAACTCCGAATACGTTGTGTCCATCTTTAAAAAGTATCTCCCCCAGTAAACCATCACTACAACCTAAATCACAAATCTTTTTTTTCTCCTCATTCCCGATAATCCTTCTAACTATTTCAAACCTTAAAGGAACTCTCTCATAATTTTTATACCCAGGATACCTTCTTGAATTGAATGCCTCTATCAAAGACTTTCTCATCTTTTTCTTCTAAAAAACTTTTTAATTTTTTCCGCAATGTGTTTTATTTTTTCTTCTGTCAAGCCGGAACTGGAGGGCAAATAAAGTCCTCTGTTTCCCCAATCTTCTGCTACCGGATATTTTTCTTGCTTGAATAAACCTATCTTTTTAAAAACCGGCTGGCGGTTCATGGGTTCAAAAAAAGCCCTTGTTCCAATTCCCTCTTTAGCCAAAAATTCCATTAATTCATCTCTCCCAACACCCAAATTCTTCTCAAGCAAAACCCCATACATCCAATAAACGTTTTTAGCCCATTTTTTTTCTATTGGCAATCGCAGTCCCTCAATCCCCTTTAAATAATAATTATATAATTCTGCATTCCTCCTCCTTGCTTTAATAAACTTATCTACCTGCTCCAATTGGGCTAAACCAACCGCTGCCTGCAAGTTTGTCAAACGATAATTAAAACCAACCATCTCATGCAAAAATCTTTTTTGAGGAGAATGGGCCAAATCATGAAGCATATTTAACTTTTGGAATAATTTTTCGTTATTAGCTACCACACAACCACCTTCTCCCATCGTAATAATCTTGTTGGCATAAAAAGAAAAGCAACCAATATCACCTATTCCACCAACCTTTTTCCCTTTATATTCTGCTCCATGAGCCTCTGCCGCATCTTCAACCACCCAAAGTTTGTATCTCCGAGCCAATTTCATAATTGGATCCATATCGAAAGGGTGGCCATAAATATGGACAGGTAAAATAACTTTAGTATTTTTAGTAATTTTCTCCTCAATTTTTAGGGGGTCAATATTTCCAGTTTCTGGCTCTGAATCTACCAAAACCGGTGTTGCACCGGTGTAAATAACGGCAAAAGCCGTGGCGATCATGGTGAAAGCAGGAATAATTACTTCATCGCCTTTTCCTACACCCAAAGCGACTAAAGCCAAATGAAGGGCAGTTGTCCCGCTAGTTGTCAAAACACAATATTTTGCCCCACAAAACTCGGCAAATTTTTTGGAAAACTCCTCGACATATTTACCCTGAGAGGAAATCCAGTTTGTTCTTACACATTCCAGTAGGTATTTTTCTTCGTTTCCTTCCAGCAACGGTTCACAAACAGGGATAAAATTATTACCCGATATAAGTTTTTTCTTTTTCTGTTCCATAAAAAGGACCTTGTTTTATTTCTATAAGTTTGCTTAGTTTTTTTACCCTAAAACCATGACCCCCGCTCGTTTGCAAAAGAGCATCACCTTCATAAAGAGTAATTGTTTTAATCAATCTTTCATTGTCATAAAGATCTGCCTCAACTTCTCCCGAAACAACAAAGATAAACTCTTGATTTTCTTTATTTTTCTTCAGAATTTTATTATGAATATGGGGCTTAACTACATAACCCGCTTGGTGCTTAAGAACTCCAAGCTGGAAAGGGTTCCCAGGCTCAGAAACAAAATTTATCCCTTCTTCGCCGTAGTCGCGACGAATAATAATTGCAATCGTGTCGCCTCTTTCAGATTTAATCTCTTCCAAATTTTTCTTCATACATCTAGAGATATTTTCCTCGAAATGATTCTATTCTCGTTTGGATAATTTGAGGCGTCCCACGGAAATGTTTCACCACGTTTCCATTTCTTCCAACGATCAACATCTCCTTCCACCATAATTTTAACCAATTCTTCAAATTTAATTCTTGGTTGCCACCCCAACTTCCTTTTAGCCTTTGTATAATCCCCTTTTAACCAGTGAACGTCTAACGGCCTATAAAAACGTTTGTCAATTTTCACAAATTTTTTCCAATCCAAACAAACGTGTCTAAAAGCTTGCTCTACAAATTCTCTAACCGAATGGGTTTCACCTGTCGCTACTACATAATCATCCGGCTTGTCTTGCTGAAGCATCAACCACATACACTCAACATATTCCGGAGCATAACCCCAATCTCTTCTTGAATCTAAATTGCCTAAAGCTAACTCGTTTTCAATCCCTAAATAGATCTTGGCAACCGAATTGGTTATTTTCCTGGTAACAAACTCCAACCCTCGCAAACAAGATTCATGATTAAACAAAATCCCGTTGCAAGCAAAAATTTTATAAGCCTTCTGGTATATCCGGGTCATCCAATATGCATAAAGCTTGGCCGCTCCATAAGGACTAGCCGGCTTAAAGACAGTGTGCTCGTTCTGTACCTCAGTTCTTCCTTGACCATAAAGTTCACTAGTAGAAGCTTGATAAAATTTTATTTTGGGATTAATTAACCTTATTGCCTCCAACATCCTTGTTACCCCCAAACCGGTTACTTCACTACTAGAAATTGGCTGCTCAAAAGAAGCCCCCACAAAACTTTGAGCCGCCAGATTATAAACTTCGTCAGGCTCGGACACCTTAATTGTTTCAACCAAAGAAGAAATATCAGCCAAATCAGCCGGAATCAGCTCAACCCTATTAAAGATATCTAGATATTGAAGTCGCCAAAAATTTGGCGTTGAAAGTCGTCGATAAGTTCCAAAAACTTTGTAACCCTTTTCCAGAAGAAATTTCGCCAAATAAGACCCGTCCTGGCCAGTTATTCCGGTAATTAAAGCTCTTTTCATTCAGTTTATATATTATAACCGATACTCTTTTTTTTAACAATCTAAAAAATAATCGTTAACTAAAGTTTTCTCACACTTACCCACTTGTTCAGCTTAAAATCGTATTTTTTTATTACTTTTGCTGGTACTCCAGCCGCAATTGAATAAGGAGGAATATCTCTACTAACCACCGCATTGGCTCCAATTACCGAGTGAGAACCAATTTTCACCCCAGGCAAAACTACAACGTTAGCGCCTATAAAACATTTCTCTTCTATTGCAATTTCTTCTCCTTCGGTAATCTTGTTATAATTTTTTTCTTTAATATCCGAATAATCATGAAGGTGATCAACTATCATAACTCTCTGAGAAGTCATCACATTGTCGCCAATAATAATTTTTTGGGCAGCTGAAACAGTAGAATATGCACCCAAGGAAACCCCGTTGCCAATTTCAAGAAAAGGCTTGGGTCTTCTGGGCAAACAAACAGTCATCAGACAACAAAAAGAACCAATAATTACATTTTCTCCTATATATATGTTTTCCGGGCACTCCATATTTAATATTGGATGAATAAAAGAATCTTTCCCAAACCTACCAAACTTTCTTGCTATCAATTTTGTATAAATGCTAAAAATCCAGTCTCGCATAGCTACTTGCAGACCTCCTTAACACAAAAAATTTCAAACGACTTCTCCGGCCAAAAATATGTTACTATTTGGGTTAATTCGGAAACGACCAACCAAAACAAACGAGGAGAAAATCTAATCGTAGAAACCTCGTCCTCTTCTTTTTCTCCCACCCAGCTTAAAGCGGACTTTGAAGTTCTTAGAAACCTCCACCCAGCCATACCATAAACCCGATATCCACTCTTTCTTAATTCATCGACTGACCAACCGGAACGATGGAGCTGAAAACAATTTTGGTCGAGAACATTTTGTTTAAGATAACCATTTGGAGTTGTCAAAATAACTTTCTTTTTCGCCCAAGATTCCATTTTCTTGATGAGCTTCCTCCCTTGAGTCTTCTTAAGATGCTCCAATACATCAATTAAAATTACAGCATCAAAACTTTTTGGTTTGAATGCAACCTCAGTAACATCTCCTAAAATATATTGATTGTGAATTTTCTTTCTCTGGCTAGATTCAAGATATGGTCTAAATAGCTCCACCCCTACCTTTTTCGGAACTGAACAAAATTGAACGGGAGAATTTGGCCCGCAACCTAAATCCAACACACTCCCGCATCCCGAAAGTTCTTTTTTAAGACAATAAACTCTAGTATGAAACATCCAGCCCAAAAAGGGTAATGAATATAAACAGTCGATTAATTTATATATAAACATGCTTTTCAAAAGTTAATTTGTAAATTCCGATATCTTCTAGCATTTACCGTATTTTTAAAATCATCTACCAGTCTTCTTAAAATGCTTCTGGGAATAACCAGAGTCCCCAAGCTAAAAAACCAAAAACTAATGTTTGTCAAGTTTAAAGGGCGATTCTTAACTAAAATAAAGATTTCTCTAATCAGGTTTCTATAATTACTGTAGTTCTTGATTTGCACCAATCCAACAAAATTCTTAGTCGCTTGCTTCAAGGCGTATTTCCTTGCCAATTCATATTTTGGCTCATCAAAAACAGTCTTTATCATTTTTATCCAACTCTCGGTTGGAGAAATATCATATATGCTTGATTTAAATCTGGTTTGACTACTAGGTATCCTCACAGCAACTGTATAATCCTTTAAAAAAGCAATTTTGTGTTTCTTGGCAGTCGCGGCAAAGGGATAAATATGCGAAGGGAAAACTTCATGATGAAACGGAGTATCAAGATACCTTCGCAAATATGCCAACCCCGACAGTTGACCAACTGCATCAAAAAGAGTGTAAATCGCTTTTTTATCTTTAAGAACATTTATAGCCACATCTTTTTTTTCATTGTAGGGGAAAATTACTCTTACGGGTTTCCTAACATTGTCAACAAACTGATAATATGGACGGGCAACTGCACCAACATCCTCATCCAAAAAAAATGCATCATTCGTCTTTTGCAGAGCATAAGGGGAAAGAACATCATCCTGTGCCATAAGAAAAAGAACTTCCCCTTTGGCTTTACTCGTAAGTACTCTCATATTTTCCCCGTAACCCAAATTTTTTTTATTTCTATAAATTCTTATTCTTTTATCTTTGAATTTTTTTATTGTTTTCAAGGTATTATCAGTCGAGCAATCGTCAGAAATAATAATTTCATATGGCTGATAAGTCTGACTTAAGATACTTCTTATTGCTTCACCAACCCACTTTTCACCATTATAAGTGGGCATGCAAATACTAAATTTTAATTTTTTTTCATTCATCCTGCGACTTGTTCCCCAAAACTTCCAGTAAAACTTTTTTATCAAACTGCATCGCGTTTAAAAGATTACAGGTATGGGTACAAAAGCAACTTTTTATCTTTTGCCTTATCTTATCAGCCTTTGAGCTCGTCCATAACTTATAAAAATTAAAATCATAATCTTTTAAATTCGCAAATGGTTTGGCAAATTCACACATTGAGACTTGGCCATCGGGCCATATCACCGCATCATACTTTCCGGCCAAACATTCGACAAAGGGTTTTTTTTCTTTTTTCATTCTAATAATATCTTGATTCATGATTTTAACACAAGAACCTAAAAGCGAATTTTTTTGGTCTGAAAATTGGCTGATATCTTTCAATGCCTTTTCCATCTCTTCGGTAGAAAGAAGGGGATCTTTCGCTTGGGGATCCAAGCCAGAAAGGAGGTCTTTATTAATCTGATAAACATCAAATGAAGCCGATCTGACAAATTGAAAGCCATGATGAACTTTTGGGAATCTCTCTTTAATAAATTTTCCCAACTTTAAAAGTTCGTCTAAATTCTGTCTTGTCACCGTTGTTTGCACTGTTACCTGAAAATTCTTAAATTTAGCCGATAAATCAACTAGAGCTTTAATCGTCTTAATCGCTCGTCCAAAAATAGAGGTCTTGCGAATTTCGTCATGCGTTTTCTGCAAACCGTCAAGAGAAACCTGAACATTTAAATCAACCGGGTATTTCTCTAAAATCTCCTCAACTGTTTTTCTAATTTCTTGAGTAAAAAATCCATTCGTTACAATATTTATCTTTCGCGTCCGATTACACTGGCAAAATACTTGACAGATTTGTGTTAAATCATTTCTTAAAAAAGGCTCTCCACCAGTAATGGAAAGAGTCGCCAAAGGATCAACTAAACTTCTGGCAATTTTTTCAATCTGACTTAAAGAAAGCTCCTTTTTTCTTCCCCCGGCGACTTCCTGCCAATAAAAACAATGGGAACACCGAGCATTACAGCGATTGGTAACATAAAGCGTCAATTGAGCCGGCGTTTTCAGTCTTTCCAACCATTTCTTCTTTCTCTTAACGAAAAAAGTTATGCCAAAATTTTTAATAGGAAAAGGCAACCTCGTTAAAAGCCTAA
>Ga0210057_1005294_pt1 | contig 16667 bp, 18 predicted proteins | sample CryGeyCG2114_010_2_FD_183968 | JGI IMG/M metagenome (GOLD analysis project Ga0210057, IMG submission 183968) | Groundwater microbial communities from aquifer - Crystal Geyser CG10_big_fil_rev_8/21/14_0.10 (SPAdes) (version 2) | ecosystem: Environmental > Aquatic > Deep subsurface > Groundwater ...
TCAGCCCCTTAAGGTAGCTGATAACATTTTTAGACAAAGACAACATAGGATTTCTAGTTTTATGTTTATCTTAATGCTTTGTCTCTATTTTAAGCTATATTTTCAAAGTGCGTAATGCCTGTTAATTATCAAAAAGAAGCTGAAAATGATCTAGTATCATCGGAGAATGGAATTTTAGTAGCGCCGCCTGGTTCGGGCAAAACGATAATTGGCATAGATTTGATTGCCAAGTTGCAACAACCGGCGTTGATATTGGTTCACAAAAAACAAATTTTTAATCAGTGGCTCGAAAGAATTGAGCATTTTTTGAATATCCCTAAACGAGAGATAGGGAGGATAGCCTCAAATAAAAAGAAAATAGGCGATAAAATTACCGTGGCCATGGTTCAGAGTCTTAATAGGATGGGCGACTTGAAAGATACCTTCGATAAATTTGGAATAATTTTAGTTGATGAATGCCATCATATGCCGTCTAAAATGTTTCGTAGCGTTATTACCAAATTCCGTTCGTATTATTTATACGGATTAACCGCTACGCCAGAAAGGAAGAATAACGACGAAGATCTCATCTTTATTTATTTGGGAGAAATTTTGCACGAGATCAGTAAAAATTTTGCTGAGCGAGCGTCTTTAGGAAATAAATTAAAAACCAAAACATCAGAGAAATCAAAATTAGATGTGATAATTAGAGAAACCGACTTGACCGTTCCGTTCAAAGTAAAAACTGATAATTTTAAAATTCTTTCAAAAATATTGATTTTTGATTCGGCCAGGAATATTCAGATTGTAGGCGATATTAAATCAGAAACAGAAAAAGGTTTAAAATGTTTAGTTTTAACGGAAAGAAGAGAACACGTTGAGGTACTGAGTTATTATTTGAAGCGTGAATATGAAATTATAACTTTGACGGGGGATTTGACTGATAAACAAAGAAGAGAAAAAATTAAACAGATTGAATCAGGCAACTTTCAACTTTTATTGGCTACGGGGCAATTGATAGGCGAGGGTACGGATTTTCCGAATTTGGATTGTTTGTTTTTGGTCTATCCGTTTGCGTTTTCTGGCAAGTTGACTCAATATATTGGAAGAATCCAGCGAGGCGGGAGCGCCGATAAAATCATATACGACTATCGCGATATTAAAATTGAATATCTTGAGAGATTTTTCAAAAAAAGATCAAAATATTATAAGAAAAATTTTGTTGTGGCGAACAATTCAAGATAGCATTTTATGTAAAAATATGCTACAATCAATATATGTATAATTGGTCAATTGACGAAAAAGAGCTTGCAAAAGAACCGGAAAAATATGCTATTTGGCAATTAGAGCAAATGGTGAATTTTGGTTTAGGAGAAGATAAGATAGATAGTCGGAAATTATTAAAACATTGGAAAGCGCTTAAGATTGACCCGGCTAGAAGAAAATTTTTAGACATCCTTTTAAATGAAAAGTAGCAAGCCTATTCTTACGCAAAAGCAGGTTGCCATTTTGGATAAAATTGGCCGCAATGTTTTTTTTGTCAAAAATTTTTATCTGACCGGCGGCACGGCTCTAGCCGCTTTTTATTTAAGGCATCGGTATTCAGAGGACTTAGATTTTTTTTCGGAAAAAGAAGTTGACATCTTGCCTATTAATGTTTTTTTTGCATCAATAAGAAACGATCTCGCGATCAAGGAAGTTGATTTTCAGCAAAGCTTCAATCGCAATTTATTTTTTTTGCGTTATGCCGATGGCGAAATTCTGAAAACTGAATTTACTTTTTATCCCTTTGCCAGGATTGAAAATGGCAGCGTTAAAAATGGAGTTTGGATAGACAGTTTATTGGATATTGGCGTTAACAAACTTTTCACAATTTATCAAAGGTCGCAGATTAAAGATTATATTGACCTTTATTTTATTTGTAAAAATATCCAGATGCCAGTCGCGGACCTGATAAAGAGAGCACGGAATAAATTTGATTGGCATATTGATTTAATCCAATTGGGAACGCAATTTATAAAAATAGATGAGCTTAAAGATTTGCCTCGGATGATTATTGAGATAGATATGGATGAGATAAGAAAATTTTTTAATGAAGAAGCAAAAAAATTAAAGCCGGAGATTATGAAATAACTGATTTGCCAAGACGCAGCTTTTCAGATCAACAAATTTAAACAAAAATCTATGCCAAAGAAAAAAGATAATTTTGAATTATTTAATGATTGTCCAATTTGTCAAGCGATGAAAAAAGGGAAAACCGGAACGACGGAAGAATTAAAAGAGGCTTTTCAAAAAGCCAAAGCCAAAGGCGCGATAGTTGGCGGAGAAATGTTTGAGGAAGAATAAATTTTGGATTTAAGGCATAAAATCATAAAGGCGTTAGGGACGACCGAAGCGGTTTGACTCCTATCGCGAGGACTTTATGAAAACACGGGATAAGCCGTGTTTTTTGATTTCCGTATCTAGCGAGCAGTCCGGAAGGTTGGAAACGTTTGAATGCCTGCGCTTGATTTATTGCAGTTTTTCCATTATTATAAAAATAACGAGGGTTTAAATTCCTCCTAACCTCCCTTTAAAAAGGGAGGAAAGAAATATGGTCATTGAGCAAAAACTAAATTTAATCAAGCGCAACACGGCCGAGATTTTAACGGCCGAGGAGCTGGCGGAGCTTTTGAAAACCAAAACGGAGCCGGTGGTTTATTTGGGCAATGCGCCAACGGGCAGGCTGCATATTGGTTATTTGATTCCGGCGATGAAAATTCGGGATTTTGCGAACGCGGGCTTAAAGGTCAAAATTTTGCTGGCCGACATTCACGCGCATCTGGACAATATGAAAAGTCCGTTGGAACTTTTGGACAAGCGGGTGGAATTTTATAAATTAGAATTGTCGGCGTTATATAAATCAATTGGCGTTAATATCTCAAAAATAGAGTTTATTAAAGGCAGCGATTTCCAATTAAGCAAAGAATATTCTTTGGATATGTACCGTTTGGCGTCGCAGGTGAGCGCTGATCGCGCTAAGCACGCGGCGGCGGAAGTCGTTAAATTCGGCGACGCGCCAAAACTGGGCGGATTTTTGTACCCGTTGTTGCAAACTCTAGACGAAGAATATTTGGGCGCGGATATTCAATATGGCGGCGTGGACCAGCGCAAAATTTTCGGGTTTGCCAGAGAATCGCATCCAAAAATTGGCCAAAGCAAGCGCGTGGAAATTATGACGCCGATGCTTCCGGGAATTGACGGCGGAAAAATGAGCGCGTCAGAACCGGGTTCAAAGATTGATTTGCTGGACAGCGAGCAGGAAATTGCCGCCAAAATTAAAAAAGCCTATTGCCCGGAAGGGGATTTGGCGGATAACGGAATTATGGAATTTATGAAATACGTCGTTATGATGTTGAAAGAGGACGCGGGAGAAAAACTTTTGGTTGAGCGAGCCGAGAAATTCGGCGGGAATGTTGAATATAAAAATTACGAAGACCTGGAAAAGGATTTTGTTGACAAAAAACTGCATCCGGAAGATTTGAAAAAAGCGCTGGTCGGGGAATTGGTAAAAATTTTAGCGCCGGTGCGGGAAGTGATGGCAGGCAAGGGAGATTTGATAAAAGAAGCGTATCCGGAGAAGTAGCTTACCATATATTCAATAGAAAGTATGGTTGACTAGGTATAACACTGGCTGTATGCTGTAGGAAAAAGTCAATGCTATGAACAGAGGAAAAGTATCACCGCAAATTCTTAAAAAACTATATATTGATAAGCATAAATCTGCCTTGGAGATTGCGCGGAGATTTGGATTTTCTGTTAATAAGGTGAATTATTGGTTTAAAAAATATAGTATTGGTAAAAGAACGATAAGTGAAGCGATTTATGTTAAGCACAATCCAAAAGGTGATCCATTCAAATTAATTCTACCAAAAACGCTGGATGAGGCAAAATTGTTTGGATTGGGATTAGGGTTGTATTGGGGCGAGGGGAATAAGGCGAATAAAAATACCGTGCGCCTGGGAAATTCAGATCCCGCCTTAATGAAAATATTTATTGATTTTTTAACAATTTTTTTTCAAATTGATAAGGACGACTTAAAATTTCATTTGCATTTATTTTCTGATATTGATATAAAGGAAGCGCAAGATTATTGGATTAAAAAATTAAATATTAAGAAAGGACAGTTTTATAAGCCCATCGTTTCTATAAACGGAAGTTTGGGAACATATAGAAATAAAAGCAAGCACGGGGTGTTAACTGTTTATTATGGAAATACGAAATTAAGGAATCTGTTAGTTAATTTATTGCCGATGTAGCTCAGCTGGTAGAGCAACTCCATGGTGGGTCGCAGAACCCCGCCCATTATTAAAGAAACTTAATAATGAATCCCGAATTACGGTTAAAAGCCAATGTTTGGCCAAGACCGTGGCCCCTCAATTAACGCGGGCCCGAACGACTGACAAGGGAAGCTTAATTCTTAATTGAATAGCTTAAGATACAGTCTAGCCCTCTTATAAACATTTTATAAAAAGAGGTGTAAGCGAAGGAGTAGGTCCCCAGTTCGAATCTGGGCATCGGCTCAATGACCGCAGATTAAAATATCGCGGATTTACGCGGAAAGCATATGTTTACCAAAAAACAAATAATCATTTTAACAGTTTTGATTTTAATCTTGATTGGTGGTATCTTTTTGTATTGGCAAAAATACGATAAATGGCCCTGGCAAAAGCAAATTAACATGCCCTCGCCGACAGCCACGACTTCGCCGGGAATTGGTAGCAATGTTTCGCCGACAGCTAAAACCGACAGAGATTTAGTAATGGAAGACTCGGCGGCAAAAATTAGTCAACTCTCGCCCGAACAGCCGGTTTTGGGCGGTCAATGGTTTGTTAGCAGATTTTGGTTTGTTGACGGTTCAAACAATACTTTCTATGTTGAGTATGAGGACGGGCACATCTTGCGGCAACTGTTGCTTGTAGCCGATTTATCGCAGATGCCAAATAAAATAAGTTACGCGGTTAAGGCTTTTTTCACGCCCGGGGAGTCGGACTGGGTATTACAAAGCGGGAAGGATGAAGCGATCGGCCGGAATTTGATTTTATACGAATATAACCAGGAAGCCGGGCGGTGGGCGCAAAGAAATTGAAAATTAAAATTTAATATATGAAGATGTCATCTTGAGCGAAGTGAAGGATCTCTCGCGAATGCGAGATTTATTGCGCCCATTCGGGCGGGATTCCTCGCCTCGCTCGGAATGACAAAACCGAAATTTATGTCTCAAGACAATATCATTAAACTTCAATGCGCCGAGTGCAAACGCATCAATCATTGGACAAGCAAAAACAAACGCAAAGTTGAGCGCAAAATCGAGCTCAAAAAACATTGCCCGTGGTGCAAGACGCATACGGTGCATAAAGAATTGAAGAAGTAATTTTTATATAAAATTCTCGCCTGGCGGGCGAGCGGGCTTGCCCGCCAAAGTCCCGCTTTGCGGGACTTTGGCGGGATTAGTATAGTGGCAGTACTTCGGTCTCCAAAACCGATGGCGGAGGTTCGATTCCTCCATCCCGTGCCATCAGGGGGTAGGCTCAAACAACCCGAGAGTTTTGATAAGATTAAAAAATTTTGGTAAATGTTGATAAAATAACGCGGGTGTGCTATTTTTATTTAATGGTTCTTTTCATCGCAAATAAGGCAAATAACCCAAATATTTAAAAGGAGGGACAACATGGAAAATATGGAAATGGTTACGATTCGGGAGCAGGTGAAAAATTTCGTAGATTGGCATATAGAGCTTATCGCTCAAATTCCCGAAATCGTTAAGTATCAAACCCGCTTAAGTTTTACTATCTTTTCTCTACTTGAGAAGGATAATACTGTTCATATCCGGAGCTTTATGGATCTGTCTTTTGAAAATAGCCCATCGGATTTTGATATGTTTAGTTTTTTTGAGGAAATGCGAAAAAAGGCGGAGAAGCCACCCTCGGTTGTGTCTGGTTGGTGGCGCGTTCGTCAGATTGGTTTGTATGAGCCGATAAAATATTGGCCCGAACAGAGGCATTTTTCGGAGGCGTGGGGTATCAAAAATGCCACGCTCGACCGGGAGCTTGAAAGAGAAAGGTTAATCCTGAGGTTAAGGATAGAGAGGATTCGTAAAGCATACTCGCATTTGGGGGCCGTTGCGAAATTATCGGAAACGAGCCGGTCTTTAATGAGGCCCAAGCTCCTGCTTCAAGCGCGAGCGGAACTGGACGAAGCGATAAGGCTTATCAGGCGGACAGCCAAGTGCGGGACTTTTGACGCGGACAACGAAGCGCTTAAAAAAAAGATAATCGCATTTATTGGCCAGCCGGATATTGAAATTAAATTTACTTATATTTGATCCAGCGACTCGATACCGAAAAAAATAATTGACCGCTACGCAGTTAAAAACTGTTAAGGCGGTCTTTTTTTATCCTGAATCTGGCATATGGATATAATTTTGTGCGCCAGCGGATTTTTTGACGAAAGCCAAAAATTATGATAGAGTTAAAAAGTAGTAAGAAGAGACGTAGTCGAGTTTCTGCATAATAAAACAATTAAAAAAACAAGCGTATGAATGGAACTATCAAAACGCTCACAGACAGAGGATTTGGATTCATTGCTCGCGAAGGCGAAACCAAGGATCTTTTTTTTCATTCTAAAGAGCTTCAGGGAGTTACTTTTGACGAGTTGAAAGTCGGCGATGCCGTTACTTTTGAAGTCGTTGATGGCGAAAAAGGCCAGAGTGCCGTTGGTGTATCTCGCGCTTAAGGGTACACTTAAAAAAACGCCTCGCTCAATGCGGGGCGTTTTTTTGTTGCTTTTTTGTCGGATTTATGGTAGAATATCAGTAATGAAAATCTCTGTGAAAGTAAAAAATGATTTAGACAAAAAATTCCAAACGGTGCTAAAAACACCGGCGAGTTTTGAGTTTTTTATTGCTATTCACGACTTTATTGAACACATTGAATTAAATCCATCATTTTCCAGTAACCTTTCATCCCGCTTAAAGCCAAACCGAGAGCAGAATATTCCTAATAAATACAGCCATTTAAGGCAGATATATCAGGGGCTTGAAGATGCTAACGGCAAGTCAAGCGTCGATTTGGGCCATACCAGATGCATGGCGCTGGTAGAATTAAACAGAATTAAGAACAAGGATATTTCGGAGAACAATTCTTTTTGGAAAAAGCGGGAATTATTCAGGAAATTAACAGAGGAAATATATGAAAGATTGAGTCCTGATTATGTCGCTTGAGTTGTGATTTGACAAAAGTTTTACGATATGTTATTCTTAGAGCGCTTAGCTTCGGACTAGCGCCTATGAAAGAATAAAAGATGTTAGTGGGCAGTCAATCAGCCAAGATATACGAGAAAAAATGAAAGAACTGTTATCTCCTAATATCATTCATCGCCAGATGTTAAATATTCTTGAATCAAATGTTTAATTGATTTTCGGCCTGATTAAAATATAGCCGGCGAAATACAACCACTCTGCGCTAAAGCGCAGAGTGGTTGTATTTTAGGCAATTGTTTTGCCGCCTTTTTGGTGCTATTCTGAAGGCGAAAGATAAAAAACTTTTCATGGAACCATTAGCGTCAAAAATCAGGCCGAAAAATTTAGAAGAATTTGTCGGCCAGGAACATTTGGTCGGCGAGGGCCGCCCAATTAACATTGCCATAAAACAAAAACATTTATTTTCTTTTATTTTATGGGGTCCGCCCGGAACCGGAAAAACGACCTTGGCCAAAATATATGCCAGAAGCCTTAACGCGAAAATTTACGAATTATCCGCGGTGGCGTCCGGCAAAGCGGATATTAAAAAGATACTGGATGAAAGTTTTATGGGAATTCCCCGGGTTTTGTTTTTGGACGAAATCCACAGATTCAATAAATCCCAACAGGATTTTTTACTGCCTTATGTTGAGCGGGGAGACATAACTTTGATAGGAGCTACAACTGAAAATCCGAGTTTTGAAGTAATAGCGCCTTTGCATTCCCGGTGCCGGGTTTTTGTTTTAAACGAACTTTCAGATGATAATATGAAAGCTATTATTAAAAGAACCGGGCTTAAAATGGATAAAAAGGCGCAAAATTGGCTTATTAATATGGCTAACGGCGACGCCAGGCAAGCAATTACTATGCTTGAAAATACCAGCCAGCTTTACAAAAAAATTACAATTGCCAATTTAAAAAACACGCTTCAGTCAAAGTTTTTAAGATATGATAAAGTAGGGGAGGAACATTATAATACCATTTCCGCTTTTATTAAAAGTATGAGGGCAAGCCAGGCGGATGCGGCTTTGTATTATTTGGCGCGAATGATTGACGCGGGAGAAGATCCAAAATTTATAGCCAGGCGGATGGTTATTTTCGCTTCAGAGGACATTGGCCTGGCCCAGCCCACGGCCTTGGTGGTGGCCAACGATGTTTTTAGAGCCGTGGAAATAATCGGATTGCCCGAATGCGCCATTAACCTGGCGCACGGCGTGGCATATCTTTGCGAATGCAAAAAAGACCGAAGCACTTATAACGCGTATAATGAAGCGATGGCGGACGTAAAAAAATTGGGGAATTTGCCAATTCCCTTAAACGTGCGAAACCCCGTCACGAAATTGATGAAAGAATTGGAGTACGGCAAGAATTATGAAAAATATTCCAAGGAGTCTTTTTTGCCGGAAGAGTTGAAAGGAAATAAGTATTTGAGGAAGCAATAAGGATTTCTATAAGTATGTCATTCTAAGGTCGCAGGCTGAAGAATCTGGGATCAATGAATTTCTAATTTCTAATTGACCTAATCAATGACCAGTGCCTAATGTCTAAATTTTAGAAATTGAGATTTGGGAATTGATTAGAAATAACTTTGAATTACGAAACTCCCTTTTGCCCCCTCTCCTCAGTTGAGGAGAGGGCAGGGTGAGGTGATGTGTTTGGAGTCCTGACTTTAGTCAGAGACCTGTCTCTCGCTAAAGCGAGGGCTCCAAGAGTCATCACCCCCTCTCAATCTCCCCCTCGTTTAAGGGGGAGAGGAAAATACGGGTGGCGTAATCCAAAGAAATTAGGTTAATTAGGTGGGGAATTAGGAATTCAAAAATAGATTCCTTACTTCGTTCAGAATTACGCGAAACAACTGATTAAAATATATTATGTTCGAAATTAAAATAGATAAAATAATCCGTTCTAGGAGAAAAAGCATTGCGCTGGTTGTGGTGGCTGACGCAACTTTGATAGTGCGCGCGCCGATGAGAACGACTTTGGAATACATTAAAGAGCTAGTTTGGCGAAAGAGACTTTGGATAAATAAAAAAAAGAGTTGGGTTTTAAAAAACGGCAGTCCGGCCAAAGTTAAGGAATTTGTTGATGGCGAGGAATTTTTATATTTAGGCGAAAATTATAAACTGAAAATAGATTCTTGCGATATCATTAAATTGGATGGGTTTTTATATTTTCCTGCCAAATATTTAAATGGTAGCCGGTTAAAGCCTATCTTCTGTCGGGCAAAAATGATTGCTTGGTATAAACAAGAGGCCAAAGAAATAATAACCGAACGCGCGAATTTATACAGCCGGCTCACTGGTTGGAAATTTAAGTTAATTTCAATCACCAGCGCGGAAACTCGCTGGGGTTCCTGCGGTACGAAGGGTTCAATTAATTTTGCCTGGAAACTGATTATGGCGCCGCTTGAAGTTATTGACTATGTTGTGATTCACGAACTGACGCATCTTGCGGTCAGAAATCACTCGGCAAAATTTTGGGACAAAGTCAGGGATGTTGTTCCGGATTATAAAACCCGCCGGAAATGGTTGAATGATAACAGAATGAAATTTAAAATTTAATTAAAGTAAAATTAGAAAGCAATTTGGACTAGTTTTATATATTTGACCCCAACCATGGCTTTCTGATAAGATAAATAAAAGAAACTAGGAGTAGGCTTAAAAGCCATAAATAAGGAGTTTTTGCCTATAATTATGCCCATTTAGGGCTTTTTAATTTCATTGAGGAAAGAGTGATTTAGGGTTAAAATTGATATATGAACAAATACAAATATACGAGAGAGAAAAATTTAAATATTAAGTATCCGGAGGTTTACCTCAAAGATGTTGCCGGTTATCTTTGGCGAGGTGTTAAGGGTAGCTGGGTTGCGATGATTTTAACGGTCGCGGGAATTGCCGGAGCAAATGTTTTTGAGATAATAATACCGCTTTATTTTAAACGCTTTTTTGATTTGCTGGCTTCCGTTCAAGATAAAAATATTGTCGCCGCCCAGCTTATTAATGTTCTTTTGACGGTGTTGTTTTTAAATGTTTGTGCTTGGCTTTTTTGGCGCGCCGGGTCGTTTGCTAACACCTCTTTTCAGGCAAAAACAATGGCAATTTTACGGCAACAAGCCTACGGGTCTCTTATTTACCATTCTTACAGTTTTTTTGCTAATAATTTTTCTGGCGCTTTAGTTCAGCGAGTGGGGCGTTATGCTCGCGCTTTTGAACGCTTAGCCGACCGTATCACCTGGAATCTGGTTCCTCTGGTTGTGCGTTTGGCGGGTATTGCGATAATTACCTTATCTATTGAACGGAGACTAACTATCTTGATTATCGGCTGGGCTCTGCTTTATATAGTCGTCAATTATTTTTATTCGCTTTGGAAATTAAAATACAGCATTAAAGCGGCTGAAGCCGATTCTTACACCACCGCGGTGCTGTCTGATACTGTCGCTAATCAGAATAACATTGAGATTTTCAGCCGCCACCGGAGTGAAACGGATAATTTTAAGCAAGTTACGGAGAAGCAAAGAAAAATCGTAGCCTTTAATTGGAATACTGATCTGGTGCTGGACGCGATTCAGGGGGCATTGATTATAGCTATAGAATTCGTTATTTTATATTTTACTATTCATTTTTGGCAGGTTGGCGTGGTGACAATCGGCACATTCGTTTTGGTGCAAATGTATGTTATCGGACTTGGCTCTCGTTTATGGGATTTTAGCCGTATTGTGCGAGATTTTTATGAAAGCTATGCTGACGCCAAAGAAATGGTGGAAATAATGAAAATGCCTTATGAAATTAAGGATGTGCCAGATGCCAGGATTTTAAGTGTGTCTGCCGGCGAGGTTGTCTTTAGCGGCGTTAATTTTTCTTTTAATGATGGCCGAGAAGTTCTAAAAGATATTAATTTGAAGATCAAGGCCGGTGAAAAAATCGCCCTGGTTGGGCCGTCGGGCTCCGGAAAAACAACCTTGGTCAGGTTGTTGTTGCGGTTTTACAATGTATTGAGCGGGAGCATTGCTGTTGACGGACAAAATATTCAAAGTGTGGCCTTGGAGAGTTTAAGAAATAATATCAGTTTGGTTCCCCAGGATCCGATTTTATTTCATCGCATGATTATGGACAACATCCGCTATGGCCGGCAAAAAGCTACGGACGAAGAAGTTATAAGTGCGGCTCGTTTGGCGCATTGTGATGAATTTATAGACATTTTGCCAAAAAAATATGAGACGCATGTTGGCGAACGCGGTATTAAGCTTTCGGACGGAGAGCGCCAGCGCGTGGCCATCGCGCGCGCCATTTTAAAAAACGCGCCAATTTTGATTTTAGACGAAGCAACTTCAAGCCTTGATTCCCGCTCGGAGGCGTTAATTCAGGACGCGCTTGATGTTTTAATGAAGGGCAAGACCGTTATTGTTATAGCGCATCGTTTATCAACCATCAGAAAAATGGACAGAATTATTGTTTTAGAAAGGGGTGTTATTAAAGAAGACGGTTCGCACAATGAGCTCATTGCCAAAGAGACTCTTTATAAAAAACTCTGGGCGCTGCAAGCCGGAGGATTTATCCGGAATGGCGAAGAGGATTAAAATCGGCAGGGTTATTGCTAAAGATGATAAAAGTATTACACTAAAACTAAGGGACAGTCGTTTTAAATTAGGATGGCGATAATATGAAAGCAATCTTTCATAAGCATAAATCATTTTGGTCGCAAGGCAGTTTTTGCTGGAGCGTTGTTTTAAGTTTGGTTTTATTTGTGGCGAGCTTGTTTGCTAATTATTTTGCTAATGTTTATGTCGCAATTCGTGCGAGCAATTCGGTCACGGACTTGATATTGGACAATGTGCCGGTGATAAATGTCAGCTGGATTTTTTTTCAAGGGATAGTTTTGTTTTTTTATTCGTAATTTGGCTTTTAATCAGGGAACCAGGAAGAATTCCTTTCGTGATTAAAAGTTTGGCGGTTTTTATTTTAATCCGTTCCGTTTTTATTACCTTAACTCATTTAGCTGTTCCGCCTCAAAGTTCATTTTTAAACTGGGGTAATGTATTTGATGAATTTACTTCCGGTAATGATCTATTTTTTTCTTCGCACACCGGCATGCCTTTTTTAATGGCGTTGATCTTTTGGCAAAATAAACGCTTGCGCGTATTTTTTATTTGTCTGTCAATTCTTTTTGGCGTTAGTGTTTTGTTGGGCCACTTGCATTATTCCATAGATGTTTTCGCGGCCTTTTTCATCACGTACGGAATTTGGCACATTGCGATGCGGTTATTTCCGAGAGATTATGAATTATTTTTGGAGGGGGAAAATAGTTGACATAATTACCGTTCCGCCGTATTATGTAGAAAATACAAAAAAAGGAGGCATTGTACATTGAAAACTGCATATATTGGAATAATCGCGGCGGTGGTAACGGTAATTTGGAAAATAATTGAGGCAGGAGTGTCTTATAAGGAGGGGACTTTTTCTCTGCGGCAGTTGGAGAAACACAGCAGGATACAGATCAAATTTCACGGTCAATACCGCTGGCAACACTTACCCATGAGTTTTATGAATAATTGGGCAGCCAGCTGGGGAGATATGATTATCTTCCCAATAATCAACGCGCTGGTCATATCATCTTTGTGGTTGCTGCCGAGTTGGCAATGGGACGGCTCGATAATTTTCGTCCCAGCGCTATTTTTTATTGTCGGCATAGTGGTGAGCGTTATTTTCCATCGCGCTTGGTGGGGGCACGACGAAAACCTTGGCCATGTTTTTGTTGGTTGGAATATAGGTCATACCTCCGAAACAAGGGTTGAAGTTGAGCATAACAACTTTTATGACGACATAGCCAAAGCCGGCTGGGTTCACTTCTGGTTTATGGCGGCGCAGAGTGCGATTGTTTTGGCGTGGATTCCGACGCCAATGCCGCTGGAAGTAATAATTTGGGTGTCTTTATTGTTATCGGTTTTTGTGGCTGTACAACAAATTCAAGCCACGCTGATCCAAAAAGGAGACGGACTAAAACATTTTCTTATTGCTTGCGTGGAAATATGCGCTATTATGATTATAGGTTCAGTAAAAGAATTTGCTATGTTTTGATAAAAAAACAACCCTCGCGGGAACGCGGGGGATTTTATTTTGGTAATCGCGAATATGTGAATTGGGAATAACATACGAATTTTAAATCCCTCCTAACCTCCCTTTCGTAAAGGGAGGAAACTGCTCTGCTTACCTTCTTTCGCCAATCTTCCCTTTCTACTTCCTCATTTCGTAAAGGAGGGTTGGGGTGGATTTAGTTTTTCGCCAGCAACTTTTCATATATTCCAGCCAACTCCTGATTCAGCGTTTTGATGTCTTCTTGCTGTGCCAGGATTTTGGCGCCAGCGCCAAGGCGCTGGCGCAAGGCTTCATCATTAATTACATGTTCCAAGCACGTTTTGAATTCCTCATCATTTTTAGCTTTAAGGCAGTTGACGCCATCTATGAGCCAGGGATTATAAACCGGTAAATCGCGCACGATTATTGGCAGTCCCACAGCCGCGGCTTCCAGCAAAACCATGCCTTGATTTTCCTCATAGGATGGAAAAACAAAAATATCCAATGCGTTAAACGCGGCGTTGCGGTCTTGGACATAGCCGGTAAATTGCGTGTTGCTTGGTAAATTTTTTGGCAGGGGTTCGGCTAATATAGCGCTGTAAATTTTGCCGAACCAAACGAATTGGTATTGGGGATATTGTTTAGCCAGCGTTAAAAAGGTGTCCGTGCCTTTGCGGGGGATGACCAGCCCCACCGTGCCGATAGTTAATTTTTGGCAATTATATTTTTAGCGGTACTCGGCGCGTTTTTGAGCGTCAGGATAAATAAAGCTCATATCCACGCCGTTTGACCGCGCGATTAGTTTATTGGCCGGCAGGCCATAGGCGATCAAAAGTGATTTTGTGTATTCACTAGGGCAAAAAACCAAGTCCGCCAGGCCATAAGCATAGGTTAAGTATTTCTTCATCAACGGCGCGATGAATTTGTTGAAACGGAAAACCTGCATAAAATCTTCAACCGTAACATGGGACCAGATAATTACTTTTTTGCCTTGCCGCTTAGCCTTTTTAATTAGCCAGAGGGATTTTAACCAAGGAGTATTTATTTGCAAAATATCGCAAGAGTTGTCCCATCGCTCCGTAAATTCTACGTTCAGCGACCTTAAGGCTTTTTTCTGGTTGTCATAGGATGACAAGAGGCCGGTGCCGATATTTTTAAAAAATATTCCGCCCAGGAAATGATAGAATTCAAGATAAAGGCAAATTTTCATATATTCCTACAAATTACGAATATTAAACTAATCACGAATGGAGTTATCTATTTGTAATTGGCATATAACTCGCAGCAGTTTTATTTTTTTTGCGTTGAGTATTCTTCCATGATTTTTTCGTAAGACTTTACCAATAAATCGGTAACTTTTTCATCTGAATATTCCATAGCCATTTGGCGCGAACCTTGGCTGAATTTGGCAAGCAAATCGGGGCTGGAAAGCAGTAACGAGATTTTTTCGGCAATATCGGCCGGGTTATCGGTTTTAGTAAAAATTCCATTTTTATTTTCTTTGACCAGCTCCGTCAGCCCCTTTTCTTTAACTAAAATCAGAGGCAGGGCGACCGCCATAGCTTCCAAAACGGAAAGCGGCATATTTTCGCTTTTGCTGGCTGAAATAAAAAGATCATTGGCCTGAAGCGCCCGGACCAAATCTCCATTATGCAAAAGGGAGCCGGTGAAGATGATGGAATTGCCGACATTAAGGTCTTTGGCTAAATTGGCCAGATTTTTTCGTTCCGGTCCGTCGCCGATCAGCATTAGATTCAATTCGGGCATTTTTTTATTTATTAAGGCAAAAGCTCGGATAACCTGGTCAATGCTTTTTTCGTAGCTTAATCTGCCCATATAGCAGATAGATCTTTTTTTAACCCCGAAAGATTTTTTTATTTTTTCTCTAGTTTGCTGATTTTCCAGGGGCTTGAACAGATCAATATCAATTGAATTTTGTAAAACATGGATTGAGCGTTTAAGGCCTTCTTTAACTAATTCATCGGCTAAGAATCTTGAGGGGCTGAGAATCAAGTTGCATCGGTTATAAAAACCGATAGTAAACTTCCAGCTGATTTTTTTCATCCATTCATAATCCAGCTTGATGTGCTTTAGATAGTGGTTATAAAAAGTGTGATGGGTGCCAACCAGCGGAATTTTCAGGATTTTAGATATCAAAATCGCTTCCCAGCCGACAGAGAAAGGCGTATGGACATGAATTATGTCGGGATCGAATTTTTTTATTTGCCGTAAAGTAGCGCCGATCGGCAAAGTAAAGCGTTCCCCAGGATAAACTATTGCCGGTACGGAGGGAAGCCGTAAGACCTTTAAATTTTTGAGGTTAATATCCGGGCGATTTTTAGGTTTTTTAGCTACTGTAAAAACAACCACCTCGTGCCCTAGTTCAATTAAATTTTTAGCCGAAAGATAGGCGGTATGAGCCACGCCGTTGATTTGCGGAGGAAAAGTATCACTGAAGACGGCTATGCGCATAGATTTTCCTTTTGTATGAAATCAATTAGTGCTTTTGTTATTTTCTCCTGGTGTTCGGAAGCCAAGAAATGCGTTTTTTCTTGGATAATAAAAATTATCGAGTTTTTGATCTTTTGTTCCATACTCTGCGCTTCGGCCGGCGAGAGAAACGGGTCATGCAAGCTTTTGATTATTAGGGTTGGACAGGCGATGTTACCAAGGGTCGAAGAAAGGTCAATCCTAGTCATTTCAGATAGCATCCATAAATTTATTGATATGGGCATTGTCGTAAATCCTGTGAAAGTTGAAGCCCAATAGCCGGTCGTCGTTTCCTGGTCAAAATAGAAATATTCTTTTCTTTTTTGCCAGAGTAAAATAAAGGCCAGGAAATGTAAAAAAAAATAAATCGGCCAGGTTAATAGCGACAGGCGTTTATATTGCAGGGGATTTAAGTAGTTGGCGCTGATAAGAATCAGGCCGTCAACGGAGTCGGGATATTTGGCGGCATAATCTATGGCGATCGGTCCGCCGAAAGAATAACCGCCCAGAATAAATTTTGATAGATTTTCTTTAAGTAAAATTTCCCGCAAATCTTGTGTAAAAACCGGAAATTTATATAAAGCGAGTTTTTTAGATTTGTCCGAATGGCCGTGGCCTCGCAGGTCGGGAATTAGGCAATTTAAGTTCATTTTGGCAAACGCGCGCGCGGCGGCGTTCCAGGTCGTGTGGTTGGCGGAAAGGCCGTGCAGCAGAACAACCGTGGGGCGGCCCGGAAATTTTTGGCCGGTAAAATAACAAAGGCGTCCGTTGAAGGTGTCCAGCCATTTTTTTTCAAGATAAGACTCGTTCATTCTTGATTGTTAATTGTTTTATTATTCCTAACAGGC
>Ga0210057_1005296_pt1 | contig 16661 bp, 12 predicted proteins | sample CryGeyCG2114_010_2_FD_183968 | JGI IMG/M metagenome (GOLD analysis project Ga0210057, IMG submission 183968) | Groundwater microbial communities from aquifer - Crystal Geyser CG10_big_fil_rev_8/21/14_0.10 (SPAdes) (version 2) | ecosystem: Environmental > Aquatic > Deep subsurface > Groundwater ...
TTGGAGGACGTGCGTAGTGCATGGTGATTGTCATGTTTCCATGCTACGACGCACGTTTTTGGTTTCAGGCTCACCTTGTGGTAGAAACCGAGCCCTATTTCATGCTCATCTTGCGTTGGATAAGACTGACATTTGACAAAATATCCCCATCTGACTACACTAGAGCAAGATATCCTGCGGGGTAGGCGAAAAACCGGCATCTAAGCTTGTTTTCCGCTTATCTCGACAGCTACGGCACTCCGGTAGTCACAAGCGTGCCGCCACCTCAAACAGCCATCAATGGTTGTATGCAGTTGTAGGAACCCGCGTCAAGCCGGAGCCGCATGCTTTCGATTTCAACCTTTAAGCAGTCATGCATGACAGCAGAAACAACTAAAGAAGAGAATAAGAAGCGGAGCGTTCCGACACCGCCGCCGATTCGAATTATTCCTAAAACGGCTGCACTTTCAGCAGCAGTACCCTCGCGGCCGCTGCCAGCACGAAAAACCAGCGCCACCCCGCGGCGTTCCGCTGGTCCGGCTCGCGGCGCCGGCCGCCGGCCTGCTGGACAACCGGCCTCCAGCCGCGCCCCTCGCGGCGGTCCGCACATGCGGCGCGGACGCCGCCCCGGCACGCCCTTTGGTCCGCCGCGCAGTAAAGACATACCCCAGCCGACCAACCACCCACGCAACCCTGACGCCATGTACCTGATCCCTCTGGGCGGACTAGAGGAAATCGGCAGAAACGCTGCCGCTGTTGAGTACAAAAACGACATTGTTATTATCGACCTCGGCCTTATGTTTCCCAGCGAGCAGATGTATGGAATCGATTACATTATTCCTGACATCTCGCCGCTCTACGGTAAAGAAAAAAATATTAAGGGCATCATCATCACACACGCCCACTACGACCATTTTGGCGGTGTGCCTCACCTGCTGCCCAAACTCGGTAACCCGCCCATCTACGGCTCGGAATTTACAATGCGACTCGTTCAAAAGCGGCAGGCAGATTTCCCCCACTACGCCCAACCAAAGGTCAACATCGTAAAAACAAAGGAGAAATTCCAGCTCGGCCAGATTGAAGTAGAAACATTCCACGTCAATCATTCCGTTCCTAATGCTTTTGGCGTAGTCTTACGCTCCCCTGCCGGCTCAATTGCCTTCACCGGCGACTTCAAGTTTGATACACACCCGGTCAACGATCTGCCCGCCGATGAAGAACACATCACCGAAATCGGCCAAAAAGGCGTAAGTGTGCTGTATTCTGATTCCACCGGCGCCGAGCGCGAGGGCCACTCCTTGTCGGAATCAACCGTGGAAACAAACATGGAAGAAATCTTCGCCCGCCACCCGAAACAACGCTTAATTGCCGCCACATTTTCTTCCATGATTGACCGGCTGCAGCAGCTCATTGCCGTCGCCGAGCGCCACGGACGCAAAGTAGTGATTGACGGCTTTTCCATGAAAACAAATGTGGAGATCGCCCGCGAAATCGGCTTCATGAAAGTCAATAAAAGCACTATTATCACTGCGGAAGAAAGTAATAAGCTGCCCCCGGGCAAAGTGCTCGTCCTCTGCACCGGCGCCCAAGGAGAAGATAATGCCGTCCTCATGCGTATTGTGAACAAAGAGCACCGTCATTTTGAACTGCAGGCTGGCGATGTGGTTATCTTCTCTTCCTCTGTCATCCCCGGCAATGAAGCCTCTGTCCAATTAGTGAAAGATCAAATCTACAAACAGGGGGCGGAAGTCTACCACTACAAAATGATGGATATCCATTCCGGCGGCCACGGTCATCGCGACGATTTACTGCACATGCTGCAATTAATGAAGCCGCAGTACTTAATTCCCGCCCACGGTTACTTCTCGCACCGCGCCGAACACGCCAAGCTGGCCGTAAGCAATGGCTTTCCGCGCAGTAATATCCTGCTGCCCAGCAACGGCGAAGTCATCGAGATCACCCCGCAGAAAGTCAAACTCTCCGGAGAAAAACATGACATTAAATATGTCATGGTCGACGGTCTTGGTGTCGGCGATGTCGGCAATGTCGTCCTACGAGACCGCCAGATGCTGGCCACTGACGGCATGGTTGTGGTTATCGCCATGATCGACGGACGCAGCGGCCACGTGATCGGCGAGCCGGACCTAATCTCCCGCGGATTCATCTACATGAAAGAACACCAGCAGCTGGTACAAGAAACCCGCGACAAGATACGTGATGTGATCCGGCACCAATCCGGCAGCGGACACGGCGGCGAACCAAACTGGTCTCATCTCAAGGCCAATCTACGCGACTCCATCGGCCAGTTCTTATTCCAAAAAACCGAACGCCGGCCTATGGTCCTGCCGGTTATTGTGGAAGTGTAATAGTTTGTAGCGAGTAGTAAGTAGTGAGTAGTATTAAGGCATGCCAGCCCAGAGCTATCGAGATCCTCATGCGGCAATAAATCTTAGCCGGTCAAAGTGACATACCAACGAGAAGGATACATACGCTCAGTGGTCTGTAAGGAAAAATTCATCAATCATAAAATACTCACTACCCACTCATGAAAACAATTTTTTCCGGCATTCAGCCCTCCGGCGTGCTGCACATCGGCAACTACTTGGGAGCTTTGAAGCAATGGGTTGAACTCCAAGAAAATAACATGGCCTACTTCTGCATTGTTGATTTACACGCCATCACCGTACCGTATGATACGGAGCTCGTACCGGAACACATCCTGAATGCGGCGGCTGCGTATCTGGCCGCCGGCGTCGACCCGGAGAAAAGCACGATCTTCGTCCAATCCCGGGTGCCTGCCCACACTGAACTCGCCTGGCTGCTCTCCACCCAAACTCCTTTTGGCGACCTTGTCCGCATGACACAATTCAAGGAGAAATCTGCCCAGCAAAAGAACGGGGAAACACTTGGTCTTTTCGCGTATCCGGTCCTCCAGGCCGCGGATATCTTGCTCTATCAAGCGGATCTCGTTCCTGTAGGGAAAGACCAGGTTCAGCACATTGAATTGACGCGGGATATCGCAAAACGTTTTAACAACCGCTTTGGCGAAGTATTCACCATACCGGCCGCCCGCCTGCATACACAAACCGCCCGGATCATGTCACTCACTGACCCGAAGAAGAAAATGAGCAAAAGCGGCGAGCCCAAGAGCTACATAGCGCTCACCGATACACGAGACAGTATTCGCCAGAAAATCATGGGTGCCGTGACGGAAACAGAGCCGGTATTCTCTTTTACAGAAAGCGGTCCTGCCGTCCACAATCTGCTGTCTATCTACCAGGCATTGAGCGGCGAGGCATCAGCCGCCATCGAAAAAAAATTCTCCGGCGCCGGTTATAAAGCATTCAAGGAGACACTCGCCGATCTTATTATCGCCACCCTCGAACCCATCCAGCAACGCTACGCCGCCTATCGCCAACCAGACAAGTTACGGAAAATTCTCGCCTCCGGCGCCGAGCGCGTCACTGTCACCGCCAACAACACTCTCGAAAGCGTGAAGCAGGCAATGGGTTTGACAGTATGAAGAAAGCAACTACTCACATTGCGGGCGATAGACCAACGACAGCCCATCCACCAAAGCCAGCTTTTGTTAACATGCGGGAGATGCGATCCGCCCCGCCCGCCATTGCAGATGGGGTCAACTCCGGCCGAGACGCGCGAACTGGCGTGACGGGTGAATGGCGGTAACCCATATTCCTGGAAATATGAGCGACTTGCTGAACACCGCCATCAAGGCCGCACATGCCGCTGGCGATATCATTCTGCAAAATTTCGGCGACCGCACCCACACGTTCAAAGACGATGCCCGCGCCAATGTGGTCACTGCAACGGATATAGCCGCCGAACAAGCCATTTTTGATATCTTAAAAACCGAGCACCCTGACCATGGTTTCTTCTCCGAAGAAGCCGGCCACGCGCCTTCCCCGTCCGCCTACACCTGGGTTATTGATCCGCTGGATGGAACCACTAACTTCATTCATGGCATCCGCTTTGTCTGCGTCTCCATTGCCCTGCAACATGAGAGCGACGTGCTGCTCGGGGTTATATACGACCCCCTCCATCAGGAACTATTCACCGCCGAACTCAATGCAGGAGCTGCATGCAACCACCAACCAATACGGGTCGGCGCAACAGCCGAGCTGCTCCAAACCGTCCTCAGCATCAATCGCTCCCCGGAACAGAAAAGTCGCCGCCGCTTCAGCGAAAGCTTAAGCCATCTCACCGCCAACACTCGCACCCCACGGATCATTGGTTCTGTCGCCCTCTCGCTGGCCTATGTCGCCTGCGGCAGAATTGATGCTTTCGTCGGCTTCGAAACGAAGTACTACGATGCCGCGGCCGGCACACTCATTGCCCGCGAAGCCGGAGCTGCCATCAGCGACTTTGCCGACCGCGCATGGCAGCCCGGCATCGCCAAGAGTGCTGACCTGCTCGTTGCAAACAAGACCATCCATCCCCAACTCCGCCAGCGCTTAACCGCCGCGTGAGCCATTCCTCAGCGCGACCGGCCCGTCCCCAGACCCACTTTAATCATCCTCAAGCCTTTGCGGATATGGAGATCCGGCTCATCGCAAAGAAGGGGTGAGAAACCTCATGAACAATCCAATAGCGAAGAACTCATTTACACTCCCGTAATTATCTTCTCTATCTCTGTCTGCTTTTCTTTTAAGAGCTCCGCCGTATCCGCCTCCATGTTCAACCGCAACTTGGGCTCCGTGTTACTGGCTCTCACACTCGCCCACCAATCCGGATAGTCAATACGAATGCCATCTAGTTCATTCACCTTAGCATCGCGATACTGCGCTTTAATCTTTGCCAGCGCCGCGGCTTTATCCGCCACAGTAAAATTGATCTCCGGTGTCTTGGTATAGCGCAATAGCGGTGCCGTAATTTCAGACATCTTTTTTTTCTCCCGCTGCAACATGCGTAAAAAATAGTTCAGTGCTAGAAAACCGGATTCCGCGTACCACGGAGCGAAGAAGAAATGCCCCGACACCTCTCCGGCAAAGTGCGCACCGATCTCTCGCATCATCGGTTTGATATTGGAGTGACCCACTTTCGATACCACCGGCTTTCCGCCTGCCTCAGCAATAACTTCCGCAGTCGCTCGAGAGGCGCGAATGTCATAAATGACCGGTGATTCCGGATGCTCACGCAGCACCTCCCGGGCCAACAAGGCTGTCGTAATATCCCCGGGTATAGTAACCCCCTCCTCTGTCACAAAAAACACCCGGTCGCCGTCAGCGTCAAATGCCACACCTAAGTCAGCCCGGTGGCTTTTCACCGCCGACTGCAGGTCGCTCATATTTTCTTCCTTCAGCGGATCGGCCTCATGGTTTGGAAAACTACCGTCCAGAGTCCAGTACAATGGCACCGCCCGGCCGCCGAGACGTTCAAACACTGCCGGCAATAGCATGCCGGTCATGCCGTTGCCGGCATCGACCGCCACGGTAAGCCCTGCCGCTGACGCACCCGCCGTTACCATGTCCACATACGCTTTCGTTACTGAAACATCTTCAGAACTTCCCATACTATGACCGTCCCGCCACGACCGCTGTTGTACCGCATCCCGAATGTCGGCCAAGCCGCTTTCCAGCCCGATAGGAATTGCCTGTGCCCGTGTCATCTTGATCCCGTTATACACCGCCGGATTGTGCGATGCAGTCACCATCAGTCCCCCGTCAGCATGAAGCGTATGTACGGCAAAGTAAAACAGCGGCGTGGTAACCAATCCCAACCGCACCACATCTGCCCCGCCTTCCGTAACACCCCGCACCAGCTCCGGCTCAATCCGGTCGCCGGAACCGCGCATATCGCGGGCAATGACCACTCGTTTCGCACCGGTATACGCCGTAAATGCCCGCCCAATATGATAGGCCTCATCCGGATCAAATTCATCCGGCACGATCCCCCGGATGTCATATGAACGATAAATATCTGGATTAAACATATCTCACTCACTACAAATTACTCACTACTCATTTTTTTGTCACTGCATGTCCCCCAAACATATGCCGCAGCGCCGACACCACCTGCCCCGTATAGTTCGGCTGCTGCTGCGATTCAATCCGGAATTGCAACGAATCTTCGATAACTTTGACAGGAATACCCAACTCCCGCGCCGCCTCCACCATCCATTGCCCCTCGCCGCTGTGAGAAACTGAACCGGAAACGCTGTCCAGCTCCGGCCCAAAGCGATCATAGGCATCCTTCAACCATCGCACCAAGGATGACTCGATCACGCTGCCGCGGTTATATACATGAGCTGTCCGCGCCAGGTCAAGCAAAAACGGGGATGCCTTCAAAACCGTAAACCCTTCTGCCAGAGCCTGCATCATACCGTATTCAATGCCGTTATGTACCATTTTCACAAAATGCCCCGCTCCGCTCTGCCCCATGTAGTCAAAACCGGCCGCTACCGATAAGTCGGCAAACAAACCGGTCAACTGCTTGTAAACTGCCCGATCACCTCCCACCATTAAACACGCACCGGCCCGAGCCCCGCTGGGTCCGCCGGAGACGCCGACATCAAGAAAATAGACTCCATGCGCTACCAAAGCTTCCGCTCGGCGCACCGAATCCTTATAAAACGAATTCCCCCCGTCGATTACAATATCACCGGCTGCCAGCAACGGGGTGATCTCCGCCAATACTGTATCAACAACATCATGGGGAACCATGATCCAAATAAGACGGCCACCGGCCGGCTCACGCACCGTTCTAGCCGGCCGCTGCAATTGGTGTACCACTGCGGCGGCCGTTGCTGCAGTCTGCGCACCGGCTTTGTGTGCGCGGCGGAGGACTGCCGCATCAGGATCGGTCGCTGTCACCTGCCAGCCATGGTCTAACAACCGCGCCACCATGTTTGAACCCATCTTGCCCAAACCGATATATCCGAGATGTTTTTCCGGCCCGCCCGCCCGCGGCAATTCTGTTGTCGGGCCGTCGGAGCCGGGTGTATACGCCTCCAGCGGTGTCACGCCGCGGCGCCAGGCGCGCTCAATCGGGTCAACAAACCGCCAGCTAGCCATAATTTCATCCGTTGACACAAACAATGTCTGGTCGCCGCGGATAATGTCCAAGAGTAATTTTGTGTACGCCGGAATAAATGAACCGCCGTATGCCCGGCCGTAATCAAAGACAAAACTTTTTTCCTCAATCACCATCTGGTCTCCCGGCCGCTTCACCCAGAAAGACATATGCACTGCTTCATCCGGCTGGATCCGGTACGTCAGCACGTTCGTGTAATGCCTGCCGGCCTCCGGCGGACACAGACACGGTGTATGATGCCGGAATGTCACTGCCACCTCCGTCACTGAACGAGATAACGACTTGCCGCTCTCCAGAATTAACGGCACTCCGCGCCATTGGCTGGAATGCACAGATGCTAGTAACCGGAAATATGTTTCCGTATCCGAATCCGGCGAAACGCCCGCTGCCTGGCGATATCCAGTATACTGCCCCCGTACGGTCTGCTGTGCTGCATCCTGACCATCCATAATTGTCAACGCCTCCAGCACACGGGCGCGCTCCCGGCGGATAGACTGTGCATCAAATGCGCCCGGATTCTCCATGAGAAATAATGCCAGCAGTTGCAGTAAGTGATTCTGCCCTACGTCCCGCAACGCTCCCACACCATCATAGAATGACCCACGCTCCAAAATATCTCCTGTTTCCCGCAGAGACACCGCAATACTCGCGATTGAACGGCTGTCCCAAGCCGGTGTCAAAAAGGTATTGGAAAACCGGAATGCCAGCACATTACGCACGGTATCTTTGCCGAGATAGTGATCCACTCGATATATTTGCTCCTCTTTAAATAAGCGACCGAGCAATGCATCTAGCTCCTGTGCCGTCTGTAAATCCTTACCGAAAGGCTTTTCCACCGCCACGCGCGTCCAGCCTTCTTCCGGACTGCACGGTTCAGTTAAACCAGAGTCAGCCAAATGTTGAAAGATGGTCTGGTACAGAGGAGGCGGCACCGCCAGGTAAAATAATTTATTAGCGCAAGTCTGCCACTGACCGTCCTGGCGGCCGAGCCGCGCCGCCAGCTCCCGGTACAACTCTGCCCGTTCAAACTGGCCTTGAACATATACAAACTTCCGGCAGAAGGCTTCCGCCGCCGGGCTGGACTCGCCCAGGACATCACGGATCCATGCCTGCCACTGTTTATCAGACAGTGCATCTTTCGAAACGCCCACGGTCTGAAAAAGCGGCGGCAGGTATCCCCCGGTCTGCAGTTCCCACAGAGCCGGAATAAGCTTGCGCCGGGCTAAATCACCCGTAGCACCCAACATAACCAGGATTGTCGGAAAAACTGACTGCCGGCTTGAAGTGGTATCCATACGCCAAACAGCCTACCACACGACCGACATCTGCCGCAGCCCTATGGCACCGGACTCGGTGCTGCCGGCTCGGTGCTGGGCCGGCGGCCGTACCGCCGTTGGAGCTTTTCCTGCTGCCGCACATACAAAATCGGGACCAGCACCAAAGTAATGACCGTTGAAAACAACAAACCGGTAATCAGTGTCAATGCCATATCGCGGAAAAAATCATCTACCCAAATCAATGGTGCCACCCCGGCCGCAGTTGTCAGCGTCGTCAACAAAATCGGCCGCAGCCGGCTCGCTGACGCCTCCGCTGCCGCTGTCCTTACGGGCAGTCCATCGGCTAACAGCGCATTCATCCGGTCAACTAAGATGATCGCATTATTCACCACTATGCCGGTGAGACTCACCAGCCCGATAAATGCCGCGAAGTTAAGCTGTCCGCCGGTCAGCACTAGTCCAAACAGTACACCGATCAGGGCCAATGGTATAGACAAGAAGATAAGCAACGGCTGCCGATAGGAGTCAAACTCTACCACCAGGATTAAAACGATCAACACCACGGCAATTATCATGGATCGGTAAAGGTCAGCAAAAGTTTCTGTTGTCTCCTGCTGTTCACCGCCGAATTCTATCCGGTAACCGGCTGGCAGCTGCCGCCGGCTGAGCCGATCCTGCAGCGCAGCAGTCAGAGTGTTCGGTGCCGTCCCGCGTGCCGCGTCTGCCGTTACGGTCACAGCTCGCTCCCCGTCGCGGCGGCGGATCGAATCAATTGAGCGAGCCGGCACTGCCCGCGCCACCTCGCCTACCAGCACTTGGCGACCGCTCGGTGCGACCAATGGCAGCACCAGGAGATCATCGATCGAATCAACTGAATCTGCCGAGGCCGCCGCACGCACCGAAACCTCGCTGCCGCGCTCGTCAAGAAAGGTGGTTGCCTCTTGCCCAAAAATAGTGTTGCGCAACAGTTGCGCTACATCTGCCGGTGTCAACCCCGCCCCAGCCAAAGCGTCACGGTCAAAAAGTAACCGGAACTCTCCGGCGGTATATCGCAGTGAACGGTCAATGTCCTGCGCCCCCGGTAAAGATGACAGCTCATCCATAACATCCTGCGACAGCCGGTCTAAAATCGATAAGTCGGGACCGACGACACGCAGCTCAATTGGTGCTGCCGCCGGCGGACCGGCGCTCACATCTTCAATCGTAACACTTGCTCCCGGTACATCACGCACAGCTATCCGCAGAGAGTCGCTGATCTCCAGCGACGACCGCTCCCTTCCAGGATTCAAGTTAACATAAAATGAGGCTAGGTGGCTGCTGGCCGAGCTGCCGCCGCCGGTAAAATCAAGCGAAATGCCGCTGCCAACGTTCGCCGTGTAGCTGGCCACCTCTGGCACCGCATGCAACAACGTTTCTACTTGCCGTACGGCAATATCCGTTTGCTCCAAGCGCGAACCCGGCGGCAGCTCAACATTAATAAGTATAAAATTAGTATCGACAGCAGGAAATAAGCCAGTCTGTAAAACACCGGTGAACGGCAACGCCAGACCAAGCACCAGCAACAGCGCCAGTCCGCCGATAAACCTGCGCTGGAACCGGCCCGCAGACAATATTCGTTCAACGAACCCGCGGTATGTCGCCTGCCAACGGCTGAATACAACATCAAAGTACCGTTGCTGCCGGACGGGCGCATGCCGCCCCAGCATTCGGGCAGCCACTACCGGAATAAATAGAAGTGCCACCAGCAAGGAAGATATAAGTGTTGCTGCCACCACAATTGGAATAACCCGCAAAAACTCACCAATGATGCCAGATACCAATAACATCGGGAAAAATGCCGCTACCGTTGTCAACGTTCCGCTGGTCAAGGGTCTGGCAAACCGGCGAACAACGTCAGCAGTGCGCGCCAGCAAGCCCTCCGGCCCGTGCGCTTCATACTGCTGCACCACCCCTTCCACCACTACAATTGCCGTATCCACTAACAACCCGAGCGAAAGGATGAGCGAAAACAAAGAGATATTATTGAGGGTGACCTGCGTCTGGTCAAATACTAAAAACGACAAGGCAAAAGAAAGAGGCACAGCTAACGAAGCGATAAGCGCCGCCCGCCAACCTAAAAACAGCCAGAGCAACCCGAACACAATCAGTAACGTCTGCAATCCGCTCCGGGAAACATTTGCCAGTGACGTACGAATCTCATCCGCCCGGTCAGCTGACGCAACCACCTGTACCTCCGGCGGGAGCAACTCGCCCCGGGCATCCGCAATGACCTGCTGCGCTTCATCAATAATCCGAACTATGTTGCCGCCGGCCTTTTTGCGCACCGCCAATGTCACCGCCGGTTTACTCTCACTGCCGGCGACACTGACTCGCGCATAGCTGGTCTCCTCGGCCAGAGTCTGCCGCACCTCGGCCAACGTCTCCAGCGGAACGGTCTGCCCGCTGGACAAGCGCACCGGCAACCCCGCCACATCGCTCACGGAAACAAAACCGGCCGGCAAACGTACATCATACTGAAAACGGTCAGTCTCAATCTGTCCGAGCGGTGCATCAACATTGCCTGCGCGAATTGCCTGCAATACAGCGCCGATGGAAAGGCCATGTGTCGCAATCTGTTGCGGATCAAACCGAACGCTGATTTCAGCCCCTCGCCCCCCGACCACGTCCACCTGAGAAACACCGGCAATCGCTTCGATCCGCGCTGCCAAATCGTCAGCCAAGACAGACAAGAGCTGCGTATCGGCACCGGAAAGTGCCAGGGAAATAATAGGCTCGTTGGAAAAATTAACCTCTAATACCTGCGGATCCTCTGCGGCCGCCGGCAGGCCTCGGATATTGTCTGCCGCCTCGCGCACCCGACGCAACGCTTCCGCCAAATCTTCCTCGGCGGCAAATGTAACCGTTACCGACGATATACCCAATCTGGAAGAGGATTGCACCGTATCCACGCCTTCCACACCCGACACCGCATCCTCAACCGGAACTGTTACCAACTCTTCCACATCCCGGGCAGCGGCGCCGGGGTAGGGAGTTACCACGATCGCCACCGGAATAGTTACTTCCGGCGTTGCTTCCCGCGGAAGCGTCAGCACTGACCACGCACCCAACAGGGCTAAACCGACCATCAGCAGCACCGTCACGCGAAACGAACTGAGAAAATAGCCAATAATTCCCCGGCCGGCGTCGCCGCCGGTTTCCGCCCCTCTCATGGCTGTAACGCTACTTTCAAACCATCTCGAAGCTGCCGGTTTCCGGCTACCACCACTCGGGCTTCGGCCGGCAAATCCGTCAAAATTTCTACAAAAGAACCCGCATAGCCAGCCACCGTAACAACATGGCTGTGAACAACATCCTCATCATCTACAGTAAATATCTCTGCTCCAGCCTGACGAATCACCACTGCATCCAGCGGAACAAACACCGTTCCGCCGCCTGGCCGGGCAGCAGGCAAGTGCACCGTCGCCAGATCGCCGGGGTGGATTACTTCCGGAGTTTCTGTAATAAAAATATCAACCTGCCATAAAGCCGTCTCTGCACTCGGCGCATCAGCCAGACGAGCAATGGTACCCATAAATTGCTGCCGCTCTGTCGAGAGAGCAACGGTCTGTCCCACCGAAAGAGCCGAACGTACTCCGGTCGAAACAGCCAGCTCTACCTGAGCGCCGGCCGCCGCAGTCACCTCGCCCACGATTGCACCAGGCTGCACAAAATCACCGACCCGGACCGCCAGACGCGTCACCTCGCCGCTGACCGGCGCAACAACTTGTTGCGCAGCAACCTGCGCCTGCGCAGCTGCCGCCTGCCCATCAAGACTAGCCCGTTGGCTTTGCAAATCCACCCGCACCCGTTGGACGGCCTGCTCTGCCGCCGCCGCGGCAAGCTGTGCTTGCGTTACTGCATCATTGGTCTGCTGATAGGCTGTTCGGCGAGCCGCTTCCGCCTGGTCTTGCGCTAGTCCCGCCGCTTTCAACGCGATGTCCGCCACCCGTACCAGCGTATCATTACGCTGATCGCTCTCTTGCGCATCCCGCAAGGCTAGTTCTGCCGAACGTACCTGCAGATCCGCCTGTCGACGCGCCACATCTACAGACTCGCGCGACAGCTGCCGGCCGCTAACAGCCGCATCCCGGGCTGCGCGCGCCGTTGCCGCTGCCAATTCGGCTGAATGCACCGCCTCTCGCTCGAGAGCGGCAAACACCCTGAGCGCCGATTGCACCGCAGCAAGGGACGCCCGCGCCGGACTCGGCACCTTGCTCCCGTCAATCTGAACTACTGCTTCTCCAGCCACCGTCTGCTCTCCTAAGGGAACCAGGACGGCAGTCACCACCCCGGTGCTGCGGGCCACCAGCGGTGCGTGGACAGCCGGCTCAATAACAACCACTTTATCAACCGTCGCCTCTGCAGCTAACGCTGCCAGTGTCCGCACGGTCACCGGAAACAGCACCGGCGTCTCCGTTATCATCGGCACTGCCCGATGTGTCCGCCAAAACAGCACTCCGCCGGTAACACATCCAGCTGCCAATGCCAATAACAACAAACGGCGGCTACGCAACACCGCTGCCGTCGGCAGGGTATGTTTCAATCGCGTCAATACGGATGCGGCAGTCATAGAAATAACCGCACAGCATACCAGAGAAAGACAAAGCTGTCCAGCGCCGCAGCAGCTGCCTCGGCAGCAGGAGAGCGGCGCTGCCTACGTACGCTCCTCCCTCCCGGTCTCCAAACCGGCAGAGTAGCTACCCGACTGCGCCGCTGCCGCCAATTGCAACCGCCTCATAAAAGCCCGTTGCGCAGCCGCCGCCGCCTCTGTCCGGCCGCGCCACACAGCCAAAGCCTCTTCTTGCAGCGCGCGCGCATAGGAGAATGTAACCGGCCATCGGTGAGGACCCAATGCAGCAATCGCCTGCAAATTCTCCGTTGCCTGCACCGGCGTTTGTCCGCCGGACAAAAATACGACCCCGCCCATCTCTTCCGGCACAGCCCGCTGCAACACCCGCACGGTCGCCCGCGCTACGTGCCCCGGCACCATTGGCTCGCCCGATTCCCTTCCGGGTACAACCATGCTCGTCTTCAGCACAGCTCCGCGCAGGTCAATGCGATAGGCCGCCAACTGCTCGAAGACAGCCCGCAGCGTCCGTTCTGTCTCCGCCTCTGCCTCCGCTATACTATGGCTGCCCTCCAACAGTACTTCCGGTTCAACAATCGGCACCAAGCCCGCCGCCTGGCTCTCGGCTGCAAATCGGGCAAGTAAGTGGGCATTGGCGGTCAGACAGGTTGCCGACGGCAGCTCGCCGCCGATCCGCACAACAGCCCGCCATTTGGTAAAACGCGCCCCCGCCGCCGCATACTGCATCAATCGTCCGGCCAACCCATCAATCCCTTCCGTCACCGTTTCATCCGGAAAATTCGGCATTGCCACTGTCCCCAAATCAACCTTGATACCAGGCAGGACCCTGTGTTCAGCCAACAATCGGACAAACGGTATGCCACTGCTGGTTGCCTGGTGAAAAGTTTCTGCAAACAAGATAACACCGGACAAGTATGCCGCCATCCCGGGCGCAGTAAAAAAAAGCTCACGGTACTGCCGACGCATTTCAGCTGAATCAGCCGCGCCAACTGCCCTTAACCGCTTTCCGGCCGTCCGCACACTCTCGTCCGCAGCCAAGATACCCTTACCGGGCGTAAATAGAGCCGCCACCGTATCACTCAAAGGTATACGCGCCATAGACGTATCTTCACTGCGGCGCTAAACCCTGCGCCGTCTCATCCCCCAACATTCCCTCGACATAGAAAGTTTGGGTCAACACAATCGCCAACGCCGTCAGCGGCGAAGCTAACATCACTCCCACCGGACCGGCTAACACGCCGGCTATCAGCTGCATACTAACAGCCAGTGACGGCGGCAACCGGATCATCCGCCGCTCAAGTACCGGCGTCAAAATGTTCCCCTCAATAAATTGCACTCCAATATACACTGCCAGCACAAGAATCACGACGCCCGGCCCTTGAGTAAACCCCACCAATACAGCCGGCACGCTGGCAAGGATCGGTCCAATATACGGCACAAAGGAAAACAGACCGGCGAGCAATCCCAAGCTGCCGGCAAGCGGAATATGCAGCAACCACAAACTCACGGTCGTTAACGTTCCAATAATGAGCATCGTCGCCGCCCGACCGAGCATCCACCACCACAGGACCGACGTGCTCCGCTGAACAGCCAAGAGCGCCCGTCCCCGCAGCGGTGGCGGTACCAAATGCAGCAGTCCGCGCACGTACAAGCCAGGATTCAGCGCAGTGTACAATGCCAGTATTACCGCCAAAAAACCGATACCTACCACCCAGCTAGTCGTTGAAACTGCACCGCGCAAACCGGCTGCGACCTGATGTGCCGGCGCAATGTATGAACCGCTTGACGGCAGGAAAAACTCAAGCTGCCGCTGCAATGCCGGGAAACGCTCCAGTGCCGCCGATGCCCGAATCAACGCTTCCGGCACGATGTGTGCCAATTCTTCAAATTGTAAAATTATTGTTGCCGCAAACAAGGAACCGCTGCCCGCCAGAACTGCCAACAGGAGCGCCAGTACCAAAAGCACAGCTAAGGTATCTGAAATCGGCAGCAACCGCCGCACCAGACGCGCTGTTCGGTGCAGAAACAATGCAAGTAAAATACCGCCAAAGAGCACTAAAGCAACCACGCGAACAAGCCAGAGAAGATACAGTGCGCCTGCCGTGAGCAGCAGCGCCACACCCAGGGACCATCCCGTTAATTTCCGCATAGGTGTATAGTACCCAGCTCGCGGCGGGAAACGCCAGCCATCCCTACCCGTGCGCGGGCGAGGGCAGCTTCAGAAAATACAATCGAAAACGTATTGGCTGCTGCAACACCATTCCCACCCGCCGCCGCAAATGCATCACATCCTCGACCGGGCCAATGAACACGAATCGCAATACTTATGAACGCGACGGCACCGTCTCATGTTGCTCACGGAAAACCCACAACCCTAACCCAACCAGCGCCAAGAACACCGCCGCAATCGTTATTAATCTCCCGATACCAGGCGACAAACGCCACACTTCGATGCCGGCAAAGAAAAAGGAAACAATACCGCCCAACAATAATCCGGGTGAAACACCGCGTGAAGTCCGTAACAGCACACCGGCAGCCACTGCTAACCCGCCGCCGACGGCAAACACGAACAATGACGTCTGTCGGCTTGCTTCAGCCTGCACCTCGCGTGCCCGTTCAAAGGCCAACGGCCCTTGACAGTACGGCTGAATTTTCTCGGGCGCCGGCCGTACCGGTCCAAACGCTTCCTGCGGTTGGACAATCCACCGCCCGCCTTCCTGTTCACACAACGCCTCCGTACTGACATCCGGATAGGGTTCCGTTACCGACGGTGGCGGCGGCGTAATCTGCACTGCTACCGATCGCAACACCAACACCAGCAAAAGCGCCAAGGCAACCGCAAAAGCGCCTCCGACGAAACCGGCGCCCCAGCGGCGGAATTCTGCTTGTATAGCTGCTGCCATAGCTTCTTAGACAGTATACCTCCCCCGGCGGAGAACGCGAGGAATGTTACCCGCCAAAACCTGGAAAATAGTCACGCCGGATCTGGCGGCGCGCCACACCCAGCTCCCGCAACACTTGCCGTGGCCGCGCCACCATAAGCTCCGGACCGGACACATACCACAATCGCTCAACAAAATCAGGTACCGCCTGCTGCAGCAGGCTGGTACGAATGCGGCCCGTCTCTCCGCGCCAATCCGGCGGTGATGCGCCGGAGAGAACATACACAACCCGCATATTCATCTGCGCGGCGGCGGCCATAAAGACATCGCGAAACGCTAGGTCTGCTTCGCAGTGCGCGGCATACACCAAAACAATATCCCGCTGTTGCCGCGTATCCAACAACCATTGCACCATACTGCGAAACGGTGTCATGCCGACACCGCCGGCAATAAATCCAAGCTTCTGCGCCCGGTCTGCCGGCAAAACAAAATCTCCCGCTACCTGTCCGGCCGATACTGCACCGCCAATTGGCAGCTTCCGTAAAGCGCGCTTGAAGCTGCTGCCGGAAGCAACCATGTGCGTTGTCAGCAGTATATTCCGTTCGGTTGGCACCGACGCAATTGTAAAATAGCGGCGGCTGCCTCGGGCATCAGTCCCGCGATGCCGCACAGTATACTCTACTGACCTTTGCCCATTAACTTGATAATTCATCCTTGAACAACCCCGATGCTTTCAGAAAACCGGTCAACACCTTGGTATTCCGCCGCCAGCCAGTGGTGTGCCGGCGGAAGCGGGCAGCTAACTCGGCGATGCCGTTAGGACAGACGTTCGCTAAGGCCTTTTTC
>Ga0210057_1005297_pt1 | contig 16661 bp, 14 predicted proteins | sample CryGeyCG2114_010_2_FD_183968 | JGI IMG/M metagenome (GOLD analysis project Ga0210057, IMG submission 183968) | Groundwater microbial communities from aquifer - Crystal Geyser CG10_big_fil_rev_8/21/14_0.10 (SPAdes) (version 2) | ecosystem: Environmental > Aquatic > Deep subsurface > Groundwater ...
ATGCGATTTACCGTTCCCCAATTTATTGACTACGAGCCTAAAATAATAGGGCCTTTGACTTTTAAGCAGTTTGTCTATGTGGGTTTAGCCGGAGCTGCCTGTTTTGTTTTATATTTTTCTCTCCCTTTCACTACTTTTTTAATCGCCACTATTTTTATAATGGGCGGGGCTTTCTTTTTGGCTTTTGTAACAATTGGAGGGAGGTCTTTGCCTACTATTTTGGCTAACTTTCTAAAATACAGCTTAGCTCCTAAAATGTATATCTGGCGGAAGAAAGAGGAGGTGGTTGGAGTGATAAAGAGCCCCTCCGTCGCTAAAGCTATGGAGGGCAAGGAGGAAGAGCTTCCTTTGAAAATTGCCGAGAAAAGCCAGCTAAAGAAACTGCATACTAAAATAGAAACAAAAACAAGATAATTTATGCCTCAAGCTCCAACTCAACAATTCTTGGAGATAGATGAGATTAAAGAAGGAGTGGTTGTTTTAAGAAACAAGTCTTTAAGAGGGGTTTTAATGGTTTCTTCCCAGAACTTTGCTTTAAAGTCGGACGAAGAACAACAAGCTACTATCTACCAATTTCAAAGCTTTTTAAATTCTTTAGACTTCCCTATTCAGATTGTCGTCCAGTCCCGAGTTTTAAACATTACTGGCTATCTGGATAAACTCAAAGAGTTGGAAAATACCCAAGAGAATGAACTTCTAAAAATCCAAACCGCTGAATATCAAAAGTTTATAAGCCAACTGATAACCGGCAACTCTATTATGGCAAAGAATTTCTTTGTTGTAGTCCCCTTTACTCTAGTAGAAGTACCTGGTGTTACGAAGACCTTTGGTAGGGAAAAGAAAGAGCAGCCGACAGAGACCTTCTTCCAGAGGGCCAAATCCCAACTCTGGCAACGAATGGAGTTTGTGGCTTTAGGATTAAGAAGGTGCGGCTTACAATCTATTCCTTTAAACTCTCCTGAATTAATTGAGCTTTTCTGGAGCTTACACCACCCGGACGAAGCAGAAGTTGGTTATTACCCTGAAATACCACCTGAATTAAGCCAATAATATGAAACTCCCTTTTCTAAAAAATAAAACAGAGGAGCCTGCTCAAATATTCGAGACAAAAGCAACTGATGTCAGAGATATTCTAGCTCCTTCTTCTATCGAGGTCGCCAGCAGTTACTTAAAGCTCGGTAAAAGACTGGCTAAGTCCTTTTTTATTTTTTCTTACCCAAGGTATCTGAGCACAGGCTGGCTCTCTCCCCTTATCAATTTAGATACGCCAATGGATGTTTCTATTTTTGTCCATCCTATTGAAACAGGCCAGGTTTTAAAACAGTTAAGGAAAAGGGTAACAGAAGTCCAGGCAGAAATCATGCAGAGAGAAGAAAAAGGGTTGATTCGCGACCCAGCTCTAGAGATAGCCTATCAAGACATTGAACAATTGAGAGATAGGCTCCAGACAGCTCAAGAAAGAATGTTCAGGTTCGGTTTGTATTTAACTATTTATGGGAATGATGAAAAAGAAATGCGAGAAGTAGAAACCACTTTAAGGTCAATTTTAGAATCAAGGTTAATTTATATAAAACCTGCTCTTTATCAACAAAAAGAGGCTTTTGACTCTACTTCTCCCTACGGGCTAGATAAATTAATGGTCCACACCACAATGAACACTGGCCCTCTTTCTTCTACCTTTCCCTTTGTTTCTTTTGACTTGAGTTCTAACGAAGGAATTCTTTATGGAATAAACAGACACAATAACTCCTTAATCTTATTTGACAGGTTTAGTTTGGAAAACGCCAACTCTATTCTTTTTGCCAAGAGCGGCAGCGGGAAAAGCATATTGGGATCTGAACCTGTTTTGATAAAAAATAAAGGCGAAATTCAATTGACAAAAATCGGCTCCGTAGTTGAAAGGCTAATTGAGGAACGCGGAGCTGTTCAAATTGACGAAGAATTAGAAGGAGTAATAAATCCGGGGATTCGAGTTTATAGTTTTGATAAAAACTTAAAGGGAGAATGGTCAAAAGCAACGATAGCCGCCAGGAAAAAAGCGCCGGAAGTTTTTTATAAATTCACTACTCGCAGCGGTAGAGAAATCACCACAACCGGCGACCATAATATGATAGTCCTGAAAAACGGGGAGGCGGTAGCGGCTAAAAGCTCTGAGGTGAAGGAGGGAGAATTTATCCCCCTGCCCAGGGAAGTTTCTGCCACAAATCGCCCTTTAGAATCTATTAATTTATTAGATTTGCTTAAGGATTCTGAGGGAATTTATGTAAGGGGCGCCGATAATATAATCAAAGAAAATTACGAAACTCTAAAAAAATCTTTATTAGATAAAAAATTTGATCAATATCTTTATAAATATCGCGACGGCCGACCCATTTCCATCCAATACCTGTGGACAATCTTGGATTATCTTCAAATAAACTCCGACGATCCGAGATTTAATGGCTTTAAGTTTGCCTCAAGGAATGGCAAAGACCGAGTTTTGTTTAACGCTGACTTTGAAATTACTTCTTCTTTTCTAAAAATTCTTGGGTATATCGCGGCCGAAGGAACGGTCACAAAAAATTGCGTGATGATAAGCAACACCGACCCCGAAGTTCTTAAAGATATATCCTCTGCTTTTAAAGATGTTGGGGTTCCTTATTATTATGGAAACCGAGGAATAAACAGCGCTTCGCGGGTGTTCGTTGAAATAATAAGATCTTTGGGCGCCGGCGGGGACTCAAAACAAAAGAAAGTTCCGCCATTTATTTTCAATATCGGAAGAGAGAATGTTTCCCAATACCTTTCTGCTTATCTTGAGGGCGATGGGGGAATAGAAAAAAACAGTTTAATCACCGCGACTTCTAAGTCTAAAGAATTAATCTCTGAAATTTCTTATCTTTTATATTATTTCGGTATTATCGGGAGAGTCGCGAAGATAAGGAAAAAAGCCATTAATGCCAACTGGAAAAGCAAAAAAGTTTACTATAAATTATCAATTACCGGTCAAAACAATCTAAGAAAATTCTCCAGGGCTATTAATTTCATTTCCCAAAGAAAAAGAAGGCGACTTTCGACGATAATCAAGGGAAAAGAAAATACTAATGTAGATATCATCCCAGGGGTTGCTCCGATCTTTAAAGAAATATACCGGCTATTCGGCTGCCAGCTGCACAAAATTCAAGATATTTCAAATCTATCAAGGGGGCATTACAACCCCTCGCCGGAAAAATTGAAAGAAATGATAGCTATTATTGAAGAGAGGGTTAGAAAATTTAAAGATTTAACCTCCACTTTTAAAATTTTAAGCGAGCTCCCGGAACTTGCCGCAATAATTGATTTGGGAAAGAACAACAAAGAGTTAAACATGGCCCTGTGGCAGACTCTGGGTCAAAGCTGGAGAGTGGTAAAAAACGAAGGGGTAAACCCGCTTTCTAAAAATGCTTTTAAGATTATTGAAACTGTAACGGGCGATTCCTACTCCTTAAGAGAAATTAAGCAACTAATTCACTCCGGATTCCAAGAAATGGATTTGGAGATGAAATATTTTAATCCGTCTCTACAACCCTCTTTAGCCCAGGGAATTCAACAAAACACCTCTTATGAATTAATCCGAAAAGCGGCTCACCATGTTTGGCAAAGTTATCAAAATGTCTTAACCGACAAAATCCCCCGGGTTGAAGAAAGGCTGGGTCAGCTAAGGGTTTTAGCTAATTCTCAATTATTTTGGGACCCCATTGTTCAAATTAAGAAAATAAAAAATAGGAAGGAAGTGTACGTTTACGATTTAACCGTAGATAACGAAGTGTTCCTGGCCGGCCAAGGAGGAATGTTTGTCCACAATTCTTATGCCGTCAAATTGGAAATCCTCCGCTCTTTAATGTTAGGGGTAGAAACTATCATCATTGACCCGGAGAATGAGTACCAATTCCTGTCTGACGCAGTAGGGGGTTCTTTCTTTAGTATGTCTTTAGCTTCTGAAAATCACATAAACCCCTTTGATTTGGCAAGCCCAACAGAAGATGAAAAACCAGCTGACATTTTACGTTCAAACATTATTAACTTAGTGGGACTTTTAAGAATAATGCTAGGAGGACTCTCTCCGGAAGAAGACGCTATAATTGATAGGGCTTTGAGTGAAACTTATGCGGCAAAAGATATTACCCCAGAATCAGATCCTTCTACCTGGCCAGACAAAATCCCTCTAATGTCTGATTTTGAAGAGGTTTTGGAAAGTATGGAAGGAGCAGAATCCCTTGTCAGGAGAGTAAGAAAGTTTACCAAAGGCACCTTTGCCCAGTTCTTTAACGAGCCAACCAATATTTCCATGGATAAACCCTTTATTGTTTTTGGAATAAGGGATATGGAAGACGAGTTAAGGCCCATAGCCATGTTCATTATTATGCGTTATATCTGGAACAAGATTCGCTCAGAACTAAAAAAGAGAATTTTGGTGGTGGATGAGGCCTGGTGGCTAATGCAGACAGAAGATGGCGCTTCCTTCCTTTACGGAATCTGTAAGAGAGCCAGGAAATATTGGCTTGGGGTTACTACCATTACCCAGGACGTGGGAGACTTTATGAAATCAGAATACGGAAAGCCCATTATCACAAACTCTTCCTTGCAAATCCTTTTGAAACAGTCTCCAGCGACAATAGACGTGGTTCAAAAAACCTTTAATCTGACGGAGGAAGAGAAATATTTGCTTTTGGAGGCAGAAGTGGGAGAGGGTATTTTCTTTGCTGGCCAAAAGCATGTGGCAATAAAAGTTGTCGCTTCTTATACCGAAGACCAATTTATCACCAGCAGCCCGGAAGAATTGTTGAAAATAAAAAGAGCCAAGGCAGAAACCTCAACAACTCAAGAACCTCAAAAAGAATACTAAATTAAGGATAGGGCCTGATAATTACCTTTCTTTCGGGCTCCTCACCAATGCTTTCGGTGGCAATATCTGTTCTGCCAGCTAACTCCATATGAATAATTCTTCTTTCGTAAGCTGGCATTGGAGCTAGCTCTTTTTCTTTCTTGGTTAAGGATACTTCATCGGCGGTACTCCTGGCCAACTCTCTTAAGTAGTTGGTCTTTTTCTTTTTGTAGTCGTTGATGTCTAAGTCAATATAAAAAGGCTCTGTTATCTTTCTTCTAAGGATACTCTTTAAGAGGTGCTGGATTTCAGAAAGAGTTTGCCCTCCTTCTCCAATCAAGACTTGGGGGCTATCTGTTTTAAGATTTATGGGAAGGGTATTATCTTTTTCCGGCAAAAAGTCAAGATCTACCTCAAAGCTGGTTTTTTCAAAGAATTCTTTAGTTGTTTTTTTAATTGTCTCTATGTCGGCTGGGCTAAGCATTGTTTATTTTTTTAAAAACTAAATATTGTTGGCCGATAGAAAATAAAGCAGTTATTACCCAATAAAGACCAATGGCAGAAGGCAAGCGCCACAAGATAAAGACGGTAAATAGGGGGAAAAGGTAGAGCATCTGTTTTTGCATCATGTCTGAAAACTGGGCTGTCTTATCTTTTGATTGAGGCTTTGTTTTTGGAGTCAGCATCTTTGACTGAAAGAACTGAGTGATTCCTGCTAAAAAAGCCAGGATTAGATTGGGATGGGAAAGATCAAGCAGGCCAAAGAAGGCAGGATTAATCATTCCCGGGTTTGGGACAAAGCTGTAAAGGTAGCCCATCGCTCCCGGAGTCAACCCTCGCCAGAAAACCCGGAAGAGAGCTATTAAAATTGGCAGCTGAATTAAAAGGGGAAGGCAACCGCCAAAAGGGTTAATCTTTTCTTTCTGGTAAAGAGCGACCATTTCCTTACTTTGTCTCTCTTTGTCGTTTTTAAACTTTTGCTGAATTTCTTGAATCTTTGGTTGAACCTCTGACAATATTTTTTGCGCTTGGATTGACTTTACCATTAAGGGGTAAAAAACAATCCTTATTAAAATGGTCAGGATAATGATAGCTACCCCAAAATCCTGGCCTGGAATGTATTGATAAAGCAAAACCAGAGCATTAAATAAGGGCTTATAAAGAAGGGTATTGAAAATGTTGATTAAAAGTTCCATTGTTTTTTATTTAAGGCAAATCTATTCCTCCTGGATGCCAGGGAGCACACTTAACAACTCTCCTTAGGCTTTTCCAGCTGCCCTTTAATATCCCATATTTCTCAATGGCGGCCAAGGCATAGCTTGAGCAGGAAGGATAAAAGCGGCAGCTCTTCATTAAAAAAGGAGAAATGGCTTTCTGATAAAGAATTATGCTTTTAAGAATGAGTTTCTTTACCCCGTTAGAAATCATGAAAATTAAATGTTTTTAAAAATTAACTGCCCTTATTAGAAAAATTTATTTATTTCTAACGGGGTTTATCATTTGCTTATTTTCTCTAAGAGTTTGTCTAACGCCCTTTCTCTTGTTTTAGAATCTTCTTTCTCAACACCGGGGATAGCGACAATAACATTGTCTGCCCCTATTCTGATTTTCCCCAGACTTAGCCTAACTCTCTCTCTTAAACCTCTTTTAATCTTGTTCCTTAAACTAGCTTTTAAAGAAACCTTTTTTGAGACTAGAAAAGCAAAGCGAGAGTAGTTAAGGTTGTTCTTCGCTGTCTTGAGGGCTAAACTGTCTTCTTTGAACCCCTTGCCCTGGCTTAAGACCCATTCAATCTCTTTGCTCTTTTGGAGGCGGTTAATTTTTTGAAGCATTAAGCTTGAACTACAATTCTCTTTCTTTTTTTTCTTCTTCGTCTAGCTAAAGTCCGTCTCCCTCCCTTGGTCAGTTTTCTTCGCCTAAAACCGTGTGTCCTTTGTCTCTTTTTTCTCTTTTTATGATAAGTTATGGACATATTACCCATCTTAACAAAGAAAAAAGGGCGGGTCAATTACTGGTCCCAGATCTTCGCCATCCCCATCTTTTCCTCATCTTTTCAACAAGTTCTCTTGTTTTGCCTTGATTTCTATTTAATTTGACAGTATGTTATTATTAGATATTGTTCAAATTTGTCTCGATGCTCAATGAAGCTAAGGCTTCATTTCGATCTTCATTAAATTTTCAATTTAATTCGATGAACAAAGAGGAGCTCTGGCAAGCAGTTCTTGCTCAAATTCAACTAAACATATCTCAAGCTAACTTCGCCACCTGGTTCAAAGACACTGGCGTTCTTTCTTGCAAGGACGGGCAGATTTTAGTTTCTGTCCCCAATTCTTTTGCCAAAGAGTGGCTGGAGAACAAATACGGAAAGACCATCTACAAAATCATTTACAACTTAGATAAAGAAGTAAAAGAGATAAAGTATGCAGTTGGTAAATCTGAGTTAAAAGCAATAAAAAGGGTTCCCACTATCTCTTTGAGGGCTGGTCAGCTGGAGTTTGAAGAGTTCAAGGTCCATAAAGAAACCAATCTGAACCCTAAATACACTTTTGAAAACTTTGTTGTCGGTCCTTTTAACGAACTGGCTCATGCGGCGGCTCTGGCAGTGGCTGAGAAACCAGGCCTGGTTTATAACCCTCTCTTTATCTATGGCGGAGTTGGGCTGGGCAAGACCCATCTTCTCCAGTCAATTGGTAACGCGGTAGTGAAAAACTCCCCTCAAAAGAAGGTTAGATATATCCCAGCTGAAAAGTTTACTGCCGGTATCGTCTCTGCTATTAGAAACCATGATGTTGAGACTTTCAAAAATAGATATCGAGCGATAGATGTTTTGATTCTTGACGATGTCCAATTCCTGGCTGGTAAAGAAAAGACTCAAGAAGAGTTTTTCCATACTTTTAACGCTTTGTACGAGGACAACAAGCAAATCGTTCTTTCTTCTGACCGACCGCCGAAAGCCATTCCGGCCTTAGCTGAAAGGTTGCGCTCTCGGTTTGAAGGGGGAATGATAGGAGATATTAGCTATCCTGACTATGAAACTAGGATTGCCATTCTTAAAGCCAAAGGTCAAGAACATGGCTTCAGTCTACCAGAAGATGTTTTGGATTATATTGCCAATAACATCCAAAGGAATATCAGGGAGCTAGAAGGAGCCCTGAACAGGTTAATAACTTATCAGAAAATAAACAACCAATCTCCTGACCTGGAGGTGGCTAATTCCCTTTTAAAGAACCTTTTCCTCTCTCCTAACAAAGTAGCCAGCCCTAAAAAGATTATCCAGATTGTGGCTGAATTTTATGATTTAAGGGAGAAAGATATTTTATCTTCTTCAAGAAAAAAAGAAGTGGTCAGGCCGCGCCAAATAGCCATGTATTTGCTGAGGGAAGAATTAAAAAGCTCTTACCCTTTTATTGGTAGGAAATTTGGAGGGAGAGACCACACAACAGCTATTCATGCCTGTGGAAAAATTGTGAAAGAATTGGAAGTTGACGAAAACCTGTCCAATGAAATCAGTCTAATAAGGCAGAGGGTTTTCAGTGGATAAGTTGGGGGAAATTAAGGCCGAAAACTTATCCTCATAATTTAAACTTCTAATCCTTAAGTTATTTTTAGCTTAAATTAATCTTAAAAATCCTATAATCCACAATGACAACAACAATATTAAAAGATAAATTAAAAGAAGGTGTTAATGTAGTGGAAAGGATTTCTGGAAAATCCTTAAGCCTTCCCATTTTAAACAACATCCTAATCCAAACAGAAAAGAATTTCCTTAATCTGGTTACTACAGACCTGGAAATAGGAATTAAGTGGTGGGGATTGGTAAAAAAGGGAGAAGAAGGAAAAGCGGCTTTACCTGCCAGGGTCCTTTCAAGTTTTATTAGTTTTTTGCCTGATAAACCCATTGAACTAGAAACTAAAGGCTTTAATTTGGAGGTTAGATGTAACAACCACGAAACTTTAATAAACGGAGTGAATCCAGAAGATTTTCCCCTTATTCCCAAGACCCCGACAGAGGAAAAGTTCGTAATCTCGAGCCAGCAATTTTGCCAGGCTTTAAATCAGGTGGTGGACATAGCCAGTTTTTCTTCTACAAAACCCGAAATATCTGGGGTTTTCTTTACCTTCCAGAAAGACTTAATCACAATGGCGGCTACCGATAGTTTCAGGCTGGGAGAAAAGAAATTATACCTTAAATCCAATTCAAACAATATTACCAAGGACTATTCTTTCATCCTCCCCCAAAGAGCGGCTAAGGAAATAATTAACATTTTCGGGGAAAAAGAGGGGAACCTGGCAATCTTCTTCAGCCCCAACCAGGTTCTTTTTGAAGTGCCCCTTTCCGAAACAGCTCATCCTCAAATCCAGCTTACCTCTCGCCTGATAGAAGGAGAATATCCTAACTATCAGGAGATAATCCCTCAAAAATACGAGACCCGGGTTATCTTCCAAATAAAGGAACTGATAAACCAAATTAAGCTAGCCTCTCTTTTTAGCGGAAAAGTCAACGAAATCAAGCTGAAAATAAGCCCTCAACAAAAAGAGGTTAGTTTGTCTAGCCAAAACCCAGAGGTTGGGGGACACAAAAGCAGTTTTCCTGCCAAAGTTGAAGGAAGGGCCTGTGAAATATCGTTTAACGACCGTTTCTTGTTAGACGGGCTTTTAAAAGTAAGTAGTGGCCCTAAAAAAGAGAAAGAGGCTGTTTTTGAACTTTCCGGTCCAGACAAACCAGGAGTTATAAAATCCAAAGGGGATGACAGTTTTATTTATTTGGTCATGCCAATCAAATCCTCTTAGTACTCAGGTTTTGTAAACTCTTCTTTAGGATAATTCAAAAGCGCTTTTTCCATAAAACGATGGAAGATAACGCCTGCCAGGACAACTCCTGGCTTTTTTGACATCGGCTCATTGTTACTGTTTCCTGCCCAGACAGCTGTGACGATAGAAGGGCTGTAGCCTATTGTCCAAGCGTCTCTATAGTCTTGAGTTGTCCCGGTTTTGGCAGCTACCTCGTAACCAGGGAAATAAAGCATTGAATTAGGCCCAAACATTGGAGCTCTGGCTTCATTATCAGAAAGAATATCATTTATCTGTCTGGCCACTTGGCTGGAAAGAACTCTTTTTTGGGCTTTTTTGTTTTCCTCTAAAACATTTCCCTGATAGTCCTCTACCCTCAAAATAAAAACCGGGGGAACGCTTAACCCGTCTGTTGCAAAAACACCGTAAGCTGAAGCTATTTCCAGCAATTTCACCTCCCCGCCCCCTAAAACGATTGCCGGGCCGTAAGAAGAAATGGGCTTGTTTAAGGTGGTAATTCCCAGGCCTTTTGCAGTTTCCAGGCTTCTTTCCAGTCCCTTAACAAAAACACTTTCCAGACCCGTAAAGTCATTTGTCTCCAAGCTTTCTATTTTTTCATCAGCCCCTGCCAGAAAAAGAACCTTGATTGAGGGAACGTTTAAAGACTGGGCAAGTCCTTGTCTCAAAGTTACCCAGCCTCGAAACTTTTCGTCATAGTTTTGGGGGATATATTCTTTCTCCCCCCAAAGCCCAAAGTTTGTTTCTGCATCCATTATGGTAGCGGTAGCAGTGTAACCTTGTTTGAAAGCGGTAGCATAAACTATGGGCTTAAAAGCTGACCCTGGCTGCCTGCCAGGGCTGCTTTTGGTTCCAACAGCCACATTAAACTTGGGATCAAATAAGCAGGGATCTATTCCAGAGATACATCCTGCAGGATAGGGGTCGTCAAACCAATCAGCTGACCCAACCATGGCTAATATCCCTCCTGTTTTTGGGTCAAGGCTAACCAGGGCTCCATTATAAGCATTGTATCCCTTGTTAGCTTCTACCCCTTCTTCCACCACTGTTTCGGCCAGGCTCTGTAGCTCCCAGTCAAGAGAGGTGTAGATTTTTAGACCCTTTTGCTTTAAAAACTCAAGATTTTCTCCATATTTTGGCTTAAGGTAGTTTTCAATAACATACAAAACAAAGTGAGGCGCCTTGATTGAGCTTGGGTCGCTAAACTCTAACTTTTCCCCTTTCGCTTGCTCCATTTCTTCTTTGCTTAAATAGTTTTCTGCTCTCATTCTTTCTAGAGCATAATCTTTCCTAGCTAAAAGCTCGTCTTGATGCTGGCCATAAGGTGAAAGATAGCTTGGAGCCTGGATAAGAGCTGCCAAAGTTGCAGCCTCGGCCAAAGAGATTTCCGAAACTGACTTTTTAAAGTAGGTTTGGCTGGCAGCTTCCACTCCATAAATATTCACCCCAAAAGGTACCTGGTTCAAATACCATTCAAGAATCTGGGCTTTTGAATATCTTCTGTCAAGCTCCAAAGCCAAAACAATTTCTCTCACTTTTCTTTTGATTGTTTTTTCAGTGGTGAAGAAGGTAGACCTGATTAACTGCTGGGGGATGGTTGAGCCCCCATAAACAGGTTCTTTTATCCTGAGGTTTATTAAAACAGATCTCAGGATGCCGTTTAAATCAATGCCAAAATGGTTGTAGAAGTTTGCATCTTCGGTGGCTATAACAGCTTGTTTTAAATACTCGGGAACGCTTTCCAAAGAGATAATAGTTCTTTTTTCTTCCCCATAGATTTCAAAAAGTAAAGTTTCTCCTGTTCTGTCATAGATTTTGGTAGATTGGGCAAATTGCTTTTCAGTAAACTTTTCCGGCCGGGGCAAGTCCTTTGCGTAAAAGATAAAAATCAGGAAAACTAAAAAGGCAGACGAAAGAAAGCTCGTCAGCAAGAGCTTCAAAATAAAAAAAGTTCTCTTTTGTTTTAAGTTCTTTTGGTAGACTTTACGGTGAATTCTTCTTTTTGGCATACCCCGTTAGAAGTCTGTCTTTATATGACTAATAGCCAATTTCAGATAGACTTTTATTTATTGATTACGCCCCGTTATCGCAAAGCAGAAAAAAATTCTATAATTTTTTTCTGTCAAAAACTTCTAACGGGGCATAATTTACTTTTCTCTCCTTTTATTCTAAGATAAAAAATGATGAAAATAAACACCGATCCCAAGAAAATAGAAGAAGCTCTAACCCGGAGGGTAGAGCAGGTTTTGCCTGACAAGGCCAGACTCAAGAGGTTAATGCGGCAGCGCCAGATTAAGCTTTATTTAGGGATTGACCCGACAGGCAGCCAGCTTCATCTTGGCCACGCCATTCCCCTTAGAAAAATTCAAGAGTTTGCAGACCTTGGGCATGAAGCAATCCTTGTTTTTGGAACGGGGACAGTTCTGGCTGGAGATCCTTCTCAAAGAGAAGCGGCTCGGCCCAGAATTTCTCCAAAAGAGATAGAGGAGAACATAAAAAATTGGAAAGAACAGGCGAATAAAATCATTGATTTCTCCAAAGTTAAAATCAAATATAATGGAGACTGGCTGTTAAAACTAGGGTTAAAAGAGATCATTGATATTGCTTCCAATATCTCTGCCATCAAGCTTTTCCAGAGGGATATGTTCCAAGAAAGAATAAGGAAAAAAGAGACAGTCTGGATGCATGAAACCCTCTATCCCTTACTTCAAGGGTATGACTCGGTTTTTTTAGATATTGATTTAGAGGTTGGTGGTACTGATCAAGTTTTTAATATGCTCATTGGTCGGGAATTAGAGCAAAAGATGAAAGGAAAGGAAAAGTTTGTTTTGACATGTCCTATGCTTTTGGGCATTGACGGCAAAACAATGAGCAAGACCTCTGGCAACTGCGTTTGGATTTCAGAAAGCCCTGACCAAATGTTTGGGAAATTAATGTCAATGCCAGACAGTCTTATTATTCCTTATTTTGAGCTCGTTACTGACACTCCCGAAAAAACCATAAAAAAATACAGAGAAGATCTAAAAGCCAAAAAAGTAAACCCAAGAGACTTAAAAGCAAAATTAGCCTTTGAAATTGTCAGAATGTATCACTCTCTCAGAGCTGCCCAAAAAGCAGAGAAAGAGTTTAATAAGGTCTTTAGGCAAAAAGAGTTACCCAGAGACATTCCCGGAATAAAAATAAAGGAGAAATCTCTTTTGCTGGTCGATCTTTTACTTAAAGCTAAGCTAGTTTCCTCAAAGGCTGAAGCAAGAAGGCTGGTTCAGCAAAAGGGGGTAAAGATTAATGGTAGAAGTCAGGACAATTGGCAGAAAAGAATAGGAATAGAAAGAGGAATGATAGTCCAGGTTGGGAAAAGAAGGTTTGCCAAAATAAGATAGGTCAAGGAAGCTAAACAAAAACACCCCAGAAAAAGGGTGCTTTTGTTTTAGTTCGTTTACTGAGTTTTGCTTTCTTCTGAAGGAGTTTCTTCTTCCTTTTCTTCTTCCTTTTCTTCTTCCTTTTCTCCTTCCTCCGTCTGGCTAACTGGTTTCTCTTCAGTTTCCTCAGAAGGTTGCTCAGTAGACTCTCCTTCTTCTCCCTCAGCTTGGCTTACTGGAGACTCTTCCTCTTTCTCTTCAGTTTCCTCTTCAGGAGTTTCAGGAGTTTCAGGAGTTTCTTGGTTGATAAGGTAATCCATAGTTATTTTAATTATCTATTAATTATTTTGCTCCGCTTTGGGCGGAGCGCAGCATTCTATTCACTTGTAACGACCTTTCAAACCCTAACTACCATTATATTCATTTTGAAAACTTTGTCAAGACCTAGACGCTTTCTATTTTGAACTCTTTTTTCCGGCTGTTCCAGCCCCAAACCTCAATTTCTACTGGTTTTTGCTGGCTAAGCCCGTTCTTTTCAAGAAACCTTTTTATCTTTTTCTTCCTGGTGGAGAAGTTGGGAAGGGTAGTTAGTTGGAGGAATTTAATCTTGGTTGTTTTTTTACGCCAGCAGACCAAATCAAAAATACCAAAGATATCGTTCTGCTTATATCTCACTTTTGCTGGATACCAATAGACAAAGCCCTCTTTTTCTAATATGTCAATCGCCTTCTTCCTAATAAATTGTTCAGCTGGCATAATGATTGTTTTTGCTCAGATTTTTATGTTTCTCTAAGGGTTGTAGATTTTTCAAGGACCAGCATTGTTTAAATTCTTCTGGGGTAAAGCTAAACCAAGATTTAGGTCTTTTATGGTCTATCTGCCAATACTTTCCAAAATTTTCCCAGTTCATTTTAGAAGTAAATTGTTTTTCTAAGTGTTTTATCAAGCCTTCAAGACAATAATCAACTAAATTTTCCCATTTTCTTCCTGCTTTCTTTTCTTTGAGGGCTTCCCATACCGCTTTTGACATAATTCTATTTAAATGAAACTTGGGATCTGTTTTTAATTTTTCCCTTGCTAAAAAATTGAGTCTTCCCTTGTTTTTTCTCCTCCATATTTTTTGATAATTTCTTCTTTTTATCGTTAATTCTTTTTTATGTAATTGAAAATATTTTTTATTATACCCCCTTTTTTTATCAGGATGTTTTTTCCACCATTTACCCATCCTTTTTTTATATATTTCTGTGTCCTTCTGTTTTTTATAATACTCTCTATTATATTTAATTCTTTTATCTTTATATCTAATGCGATTTTTTCTATCTTTTTCCCTCGCTTTCTCTAAGTTATTTTGTCTCCACTCCTTGAGCCATCTTTTAGCGTATTCTCTTCTAATAATAGGAATACAATCAAAACAATACTTTTGGTGGTTGCTTGTATTAGAATATTTTTTCCGGCATCTTTCACATGTCTTCATATCTTTATTTTAGCAAACAAATATTCAGTAGTCAAGCAATTTATTTTTTAAATTTCCTTCATTCCTTTTGTTATTTTATTTATTTTAGATAAATTGTCCTATCTTTATGGTCAAAGGTGATCACGCTTTTAAATTCGAATAAATTCCTTGGACATCATCGTTCTCATCCAAAGCCTCAAAAAGCTTTTGAGAAGCTGTTTTATCTTGCTCGTTTAAAGTGATTTCTTCTTTTGGCACCCACTCCAGAGAAGCGGACTCTACTTTCAGGCTTTTTTCTTCAATCCGGGTTCTCACCCTTTCTAATTCTTCTGGCTTTGTATACACCTCCAGAACATTACCCCTCTGTTTTATGTCTTCTGCCCCAGCCTCTATCAGTATTAGTTCCAAAGCCTCTTTGTTTTGAGATTCTTGGCTAACTGGATTCAGAATTAAAACCCCCTTTCTCTCAAACATCCACTTGACAGAACCTTCTCCGCTTAACTTCCCATTGTGCTGGGACAATAATTGTTTTATTTCTCCCAAAGTCCTGTTTTTGTTATCCGTAATTCCCTCAATAATTATAGCTATTCCCCCTGGTCCATAAGCCTCAAACAAAACAAGGTCTAGTTTTTCCTCACTCGCCCCCCCTGTCCCCCTTTGGATTGCCCGCTCAACGTTTTCTTTGGGCATATTGATCTCTTTTGCCATTTCAAAAGCCAACCGTAATTTAGAGTTCGTTTCGAGATTTGGTCCTCCTTCTTTTACGGCAACCGAAATTAACCGAGCCATTTTAGAAAACATCTGGCCTCTTTTTTTGTCAGTTAATTCTTTGTCGTGTTTTATAGTTTTGGAGTGACTATGGCCTGACATACTAAATTAATTTTATTCTAATTTTACCTAAAAAACAAGTTTTTAAAAGATTTCTGCCCTTTTATTTCCTTTTTAATAATTAAAATTATAGTTCCAGAAAAAAAAGCAACAGCCAAAGCCGTTAATAAAACCAATAATGAAAGAGGATTTTCTTTTGAGATAGGCTCGCTAACAGCAGCCAATTGTTTTTTGGGGTCTTTGGCCTTCTCTTTCTCCGCTTCAGCCGCTTCTTGTTCTAAAAGAGGCAAAGAGGCAAGATTTTCTTTGCCAGGAGTTGGGGTAGCGCTCCAAACCCAAGCAGCCCTGATTCGATTATAAGACTGGCCGCGGAGCGCCTTTTCGTACTTTACCGTATCCAATATGTTTCCATTAGGCTGGATAAGCAATAGTCCGTCGCCATCATTGTTTAATGTGATTTTAGTGGTGGGGCGTGAGAGAACAAGAAAACCATTTGGACTAATTTTTGTTCCCTCCGGGAAAGTATAAGTAGTTACAGACCCCATCGTATCCTGGATTTTCCATTGAGAAAGATTAACTTCTGCGTCATCCGCATTCTTTAACTCAATCCATTCCTCTAGGGCATCCGTTCCTTCGGGTGACGGGATGAGCTCATTAATCAAAATACCAGAGGGATAGACAATGGGCTTTAATCCGGGCTGGGCTTCTTCTTGCGGGAGCAATTCAGGTTCTGGCTTAGGTTGCGGTTCTTCCTGTTGGATTGCATTCTGTTTTTTAGGCGTTCCTCCTGGACTTTGGCTGGTTTGCCAGCCAGAATCTATTCTTTCCATCGTTTGCTTGGTTGAATTATCTCCTGCTAACCACCCGGAACTGCAGTCAACGCTGTCAATCAACTCTCCTAATTCATTGAACAGCTCTAGTTTTTCTCCTGTGTTCTGGAGGGCTCCTGCGTATATCTGGCCAGCTGCTATTCCGGGAAGGGTATTGTCGTCTGTCCTTTCCAATAAAAAGAAACTCTTGGCTGGGATTTCTCCTTCTAATTGGATTTCTGGGGTTCCGTCAAATGCCTTTAGCGCCCAACCTTCAAGAGAAAGAGGAGAGTCTGTGCCGTTCCAAAGCTCTATCCATTCGTTATTCGCTGAGACAGCTGTTCCCATCCAGGCAATCTCATTTATAAGCACTTTCGGCGGCTGGCTGGCCTGAAGATAGCTTGGGAGAAAAAATAAGAGTAACAGAGCTACTTGTTTTAGGTACGGACATATTGCACCCATAATCTAAGGGCTTGGTTAGGACTTCGACCATTTAAACTGCAGTGTTTTATATCATTGTAGTACATATTCCAGAGTCTTAATTTGTACTGTAATTCTGC
>Ga0210057_1005298_pt1 | contig 16658 bp, 13 predicted proteins | sample CryGeyCG2114_010_2_FD_183968 | JGI IMG/M metagenome (GOLD analysis project Ga0210057, IMG submission 183968) | Groundwater microbial communities from aquifer - Crystal Geyser CG10_big_fil_rev_8/21/14_0.10 (SPAdes) (version 2) | ecosystem: Environmental > Aquatic > Deep subsurface > Groundwater ...
ATTCACCCCCCAAGTGCAACGGGTCAAGAAGCTACACCCAACAACATATTTGAGCTGAAAAGCGACTAAAGTGCAGAAATTACCGCATTTTAGCTGTTTTTTAACAAAGCGGTGAAGTGTAAATCTTGAAGCCACTTTGGCTTTAAGTCGTTGCACTTCAAAACGGAATTCGCGTGAACATTAAAAATTTATACTGGAGGATTATAATGGCTAAGAAAAAAGAAGAACAAGAAGAGAAATTAGGCGGTGGCTGGTGGTTGTTTTGGTTTATTTTTTTAATAATCATAACAATCGGTGGTTTTGTGTTGTTTGGAATTATTAAGGGCAGGACACAGTTTGTACTCGCTCTATTTTCTTTAGGTCTTGGTGGGCTCTTCGTGTTTTTTTGGAGGGCTGGATTTAAGGGTTGGTTAGTATTCAGCGTTATAGTAGCTGTTTTATGGATTACCACTACTATTGCTTCTAATGTGTGGTGGTTAACAGGTTTTTATTTGACTGGCTGGCTTAATGCCTATTTATTTATTGTTTTAGTTGTCCCCTTATATCTTGCTCCTCGAGCCTTATGCTGGTCTTTCATTGAAGAGGCACGCTCAGTTATTTTTTTAAAGGGTGCTAAATATGATTTCCATGCAACTAACTACGAAGGGTTCTATCAGGATAAAGAAGGGTATATTCGCAGGATTACGCCCTCGTACCCGGCTCCTTCACAGAAAATAACCATTAGTCAGCGCTTGTGGGGTGGTATTCGTTGGTTCGGAATTGTGCCAATTCATGAGAGGGCTGTCTATCACCAAAAATGGAATTCTTTTAGAGAGAATGAGCCAGGCAAGGTTAAGAAATATGACGAAGAGCTTGATTCTGTTTTTTTGCCTCTTGATTATTATGTTTTTCAATACGAGAGGCAACAAAATGAAGCTATTGAAGATTTAAACGGGGTGCCTGTTGTGGGGGTCGTCTTGGTTATTCCTGTAAGGGTCTTTCACCCTCGTCTTGCCATCTTTTCTACAACAAGGTGGTTAGAGGCGATGTCCGCAGTGGTTTGGCCAATTTTAGAGAATTTGATTTCTAACTTCAGATACGATGCTGATTTATCAAACATGATAGTCGGCAAGGGAATCAAAACTGCCATTAGAAAATCTAAAAAATCGACACCCGCCGTGCTTGGGGGTATTACCGTTAAAGAAAAAGCTGACCTAAGAGAGATTTTTTGGAATCTTTTTAAGGAAGCGGTAGAAAATAACAACACATTTATAGACAAAGCAGAAATGCCAGAAGAAAGCGAAGAGTGTTTTTCTGTCTTTGGAGTTATGCCATACAAAGATGGTATTAGAATTTACAAGATTGATCCTGCCGAAGAGTATCGTCAAGCTAGGGCGCTTGAGTACTTAGAAGAACAAAAAGGAGTTGCGGCTGTTAAGAAGGCTGAAAAGCAAAAAGAAGTTATTTTAATTACCGCGAAGGCTCAAGCAGATGCGGCTAAAATAAACGGTCAGGGAGTGTCTGACAATCTTGAAGCGATAACTATTGATTTTGTTATGAAAGCTCTCAGGAAAAAGCATAAGAAGCTTTCAGACGAAGAGTTTGAAGAGGCGTTTGAGCGAGGTGATTTAGAAAAAGAGTATGAATATTTACTCAAAATGGCTCGCCAGCTTCAAAGCATTAAAGAAGGGCAATTTTTTGAAGTTGAACATCCGGAAGGCAGCATAGAGGGAGCGCTATTAAGCATTCTGAAAAAAGAGAAAAAAGTGCCATAAAAATAAAATAAACAGGCAATACTTAATTGAGTATTGCCTGTTTTTAAGTATATTCTTTAAATTCTTCTCCTGCCCATCCCTCTTTTTTTAGGTTTTTTATTAGTGGGCTGCGTTGTCTCTTCTTGTTGCTCTTTTTTATCTTCCGCTTCTTTTATTTCCTTTTTTTGTTCTTCTTCTTTTTTGCGCTTCTCCTCTTCTATAAGTTGGGTTTGCTCTTGTTTTAAGCTCTCTTCTAAGTCATCAATTTTTTTCTGGGCATCTTTTTTTTGTTTGTTGAGGGCATCAATATTTTGCTGGTCATTTTTTGCAATTGCCTGCACTGATTGCTCTTCAAGGTCTTCGTATTCTTCTTTGGCTTGCTCTAATTGTTCAAGTGAAGAGGCTGTCTCTTTTTTTTCTTCTGTTTTCTTTGTTTCACCAAAAGGGTAATCAATACCTAAATTTCTAGCTGGGGTATTCTTGTAGTAGTTATGTAATTTTTTATTATGCTCAGAATAATAGTCACCCGGGTGAGCATCGATGCCTGCTTGTGCCGCTTCTATTGCCTCTCTAGCAAACAGGGTGGCGGCCTGGGAAACTACGGACTGGTTGCCGAATTTTTGGAATTCTTCTGATCTAAGCATCGCCATTAGGTCGGGCTTGCTAACAAACTCAACATCTTTTGACTTAAAGTTAGCGATTGTTTTTCTAAGCAAGATTTCCCAAGCTCCATTTTCTTTCGTTTCATCTACTGAATCTAGTTCCTTTGGTAGACCTCCGTCAATTTTATTGCCTTTTGTATCTTCTCCTTTACCAAACAAAGCCGCGTCTGCTACGCTAAATTTCATGCCAGCCCTGTCTAACGTGTCAAGCGATATTTTATCTTTGTTTTCTTCATAAACCTCATGAAAAAGAGATTTTCTCTTTAAGGAGTCGTCTTCGTTTCTTTTGTCAACAACATCAATATACCTTAATTTTTTAAAGGTTTCAGGGTCTTGCTTAAGTGCCCTAACTAAAATCTTTTTGATCTTACCCCTTTCTTTTTCGTTGTCCATATCAACAACATCGCCAAAATTACCGTCTTTCTGAATGCCATCTAATATTCCGACTAATTTGACAGGGTCAAGTGTTGATTGCCATAAACGTCTCTGTGTCTCTAATGATTTACCAGCAGTTTCAGTAGAGGAGGTTTTAATTTGAGTTGTGGCTACGCCTCTCGCTTTTTCAGCGACCTTAGATCTTGTGGATTCCACAACTCTGCCTCCCCAATAAGTGGCACCTAATGTGGCGGGAATGCCAGCTATTCTGACAACTTTCCTAATGGTTGATTTTCCCTTGCCTTGCGCTATCTCCTCCTCAGAATACTTGCCACCTAAAGCGTATCTCCGAGCCTGTTTTAAGGCGCCGGCAACCTTATGCTCTTTTTCCCATTCCTCAAACTCTTTTGTGCCTATTTGCGGGGCCTGTAACCTGTTTGATAGGCCTGAAGCAGCCCTTGTCCACGTTGCGTTTTTGGCGAGATTACCAACGTTTCTTGCTTTATCTGCTGTCCATTTCTTAGTTGTTGTTCTGACTTTATTACTGGCTTTTGTGGCAACGCCGATTATGCTCTTTGTACCCATGGCGTTTATCTTGAGGGTGGCTAAGAAGCCAACAATAGCAAAGCCGCAACCCATTAGCATTGGGGTGATACTAGCAAAAAAGCTAAAGTCAACCTCGCCTCCGCTTGGGTATTGGGTTTTGAAAAGTTTATCTGCTTGAGCGAAAACATGGGTGGACAAGTATAAAAAGAAACCGGCTGGCACAATAATTGTTGCCCATTTAATAAATAAATCCCACCACATTTTAAAGTATTTTTTACTGCTATCAAATATCCAAGCAAAGAAAGCGATGGGCGATAAAATAACCAAAAACCAAAGCATTATTATTCTGACAAGCAAGAGCAAGGCGAATAAAGCAAAAACAACCATTAAAACAAGCCCAAAAATAAGAACTCCAAATATGTTCATAAGCTCGCTAACATTTTTTTCAAAATCCCAAGAAAGCATTGCGTCTAATCCCATTTTGCTTTTTAGAGCGTCTTTCGCTTCATCATAAGACACGCCACTTATAAAGAAGTTGGCAATTATGTTTGAACCATCAACAATAGCTCCGCAAATAATTGGCGTAAAATTAATTAAAAGAGCGATTAATAAAAGGTTTGTAAATGTTTTTTTAGTGTTAAAACTGCTTAAATCCAAAGCAGTCATTAAACCAATATAGGCCAAGCCCAAGATAAAAAGCATATTAGTAAAATCCCTAAGCGTTGTCCAGCCGATATCAATAATGGGGTTTTTGGCTGGGTTGGTTAAAGAAAGCCCGTCTGGCAGGGGGTTGCCCAAAACCCACATTAATATCCCATGAGCTAAAAGCATTAGGGCGTAAATTAACCAAGAGACAAACCCCAAAGTTACCTTAATAATATTAAGAGGGAGAACAGTCAGCCCATCTGTCAAAAACCCCCAAATATTAAATGCTAGCGCTTGTTTTAGGGGTAGAAAGATTCCTAATAAGCAACAAAAAATAAAACACCCCAAAATTATTTTAGAAAAAAGTTTTTGTTTTTTGAAAAATGTTAAAAACATTTTATTCTCTTATTATAACAAACTAATGCAAAGTCAACAATTGTTTTGCGGGCGGGGTTGGGGATAAGTCAGTTCCTTATTATTGCAACATTTGACTTTTGGGGGCCAGCTTGATACACTTAAAGTATGTTGGAATTAAACAAAGAACAAAAGAAAAAGTTAATAGAGCAAATTGCCAAAAAGTACGGGCTCACAATGCTTTTGCTTTTCGGTAGCAGGGTTGATGGTACTTTCCGCAAGGACAGCGATTTTGACATTGCCTATTTAAGCAAAAAAAAGCTTGATTTTTTACAAGAAGCCAAGTTAAGTATGGCATTATCTCCAGTTTGCGAAAATGAAAATATTGATTTATCTAACCTTGAAACAGCATCGCCCTTGTTGTTGTATGGCATATTTCAAAATTGTAGAATGCTTTTTGTTGATGATCCATATAGGTTTTATTCTATGCGGGTCTACGCTTTTAAGCAATATGTTGAAGCACAACCGCTTTTTGAGTTGAAATTCCAAAGGTTGCAAGAAAAAATAAAATCATACCAATTATGACATTTGAACAAAACTTTGTGACAGCGAAGCTGAGTATGATAGCGGACTATTTAGAGGATGCCGAAAGGATTTTTGCTCGCGGATACGAAGATGTGTTGAAGAATGTTGAAAAAAGATTGGCAACTGAAAGATTATGCCAGTTGCTTGTTGATGCGATGCTGGCTATTAATCATCATTTTATCAAAGAGTTAAACCTTAAGGTTAGTGATGACCTACAGGGCACATTTTATATTTTGGGCGAGAATAATATTTTGCCAATGGATTTTGCGAAAAAAATTGTTCCTGTGGTTAGTATAAGAAATCGTTTGGTTCACAAATACGAGGAGATTGACAAAGAGCTTTTTGTGCGTTCTTTTTTTAAGGATAGAGATGATTTTAAGAAATATGTGCAATTTATTAATGACTATATGTTAGTGCATCCTCTTTGATGGTTTTTGGTTAAGCCAAGCCAATCGGAGACAGAGAGTTCTTGGGGGCGTTGGTTGGCAAGTAAGCCAGCTTGCTTTAAAAGCAGGGTGGTTTTTTCTTTGTTTAAAACAAGGCCCCTTGATAAATTATTAAGCAGGGTTTTACGGGGGAAAGCAAAGCCGGCATTAACAACCCTCTGAAAAGAGGAATAACCATCAGAGAAAACCCCTTTTGGCGGGCCTGGGAATTCTTGGTTAAGAGTTTCTTGGATGTTAGTGAATTGAATAATAGTTGAGTCAATTTTTGGTTCGGGGAAAAAGTTACCCTTTTTAATATTAGAAAGAATTTTTGGTTCAGCAAGCGCCTGGCAAAAAACAGCTAATTTTTCCATTTGTGGGGGTTTTGTTGTTATTCTTTGAGCAACTTCTTTTTGCAAAATAACATTTATTGTTTGGGGCGGGTTGGGGCTTTCTAAATACTTCATTAAAATAGCAACCCCTGTGCTAAAAGGCAGATTACCAATTAGTTGGTAGTTGGTAGTATGTAGTATGTAGCTAAAAGCCCTTTTGCCTAAAGCGTCAACGCAAAGCACTTCAATATTTTTTATGTTCGCTTCTTTGATGTTTTCCTTTAAAAGAGAGCAAATGGTCGAATCAACTTCAAGAGCAATAACTTTTTTGGCCAATTTGGCTGTTTCAAAAGTTAAAGCCCCTAAGCCCGAGCCTATTTCTAAGACAATATCATCTTTATTTATTTGGCAAAGCTGAACAAATTTTTCTGCTAAGCCCTTTGATAAAATAAAATTCTGCCCCAATTTCTTTTTCGGAGTTATTTTGTTTTCAGAGAGGGTTGTTTTGACTTTAAAAGTGTCTTGTTGCATAGGAGTCGGAGGAGGGCAGACCTCCTTTGAAAACTTTAGAGACCCAGTTTTGGGGAGGTCTGCCCTCTAGGTGTGGAAAACCCCTTGCCAAACTTTTATAATTTGCTATAATTTAAATAAGAAAAGTTTACTGAGGGCAGACCTCCTTTTAAAACTTTTGATACCCAGTTTTCGGGAGGTCTGCCCTCTGAAAAAACCTATTCCTAAACCTTTACAATTTATCTTTAAAACAGCCAGGAGAATCACCATGTCTCCTTTTTTATATTTAGGCCTAGTTTCTTTGGGCTTAGCTTTGGTTTTTGCCCTTTTTCTTTGCCCCAAACAAGGCGAAGCCGTGCTGAGTCAAAATGCCTTAAATCAAGGCAATTTTCTTTTTTCTAAAAAAGCTGAAAATAGCATTTTAAGTAATAATAACATTGTAAGCTCTGTTTTCCTAGAGCCAATTGCCCCTGCTTTCTTAGTTGAAAGCAAAACAGTCGCTTCTGTGGTTGATTTTTCTCCTAAGCAAGAGCCTCAACAATATATAGTAGTTGCGGGCGACACTTTAGCTGGTTTGGCTGAAAAGTTTTCTATTTCACTTGAGACCTTGCTTTGGGCGAATAATTTAACTTTAAGTGCTAAATTAAAAGTTGGGCAAGAACTTTTAATTTTACCTGTTTCTGGGGTTTTGCATATTGTGCAAAAGGGTGATACCTTAAGCCAGATAGCCAAGCTTTACCAAGTAAAAACAACGGAAATTATTGAGTTTAATGGTTTAGGAGAATCAGGTGCTATTTTTAGTGGGGATTTTTTGATTGTGCCTAACGGTAAGAAGCCCAAGGCAACAGCAACTTACACTACAGTGCCGGTCCCGCAAAGTTATTTTATTGTGCCTATGCCTTCACCCGTAGTTATTTCTCAGGGTTTGCATTGGTTTAATGCCGTTGATTTTAACAACAATAGGTGTGGCGACCCGGTCTTTGCTTCAGCTGGTGGGACTGTTCAGCGAACGGGCTATACTGATTTAGGGGGTAATTATGTCCGCCTCTTGCACCAAAATGGGGTTGTTACTTACTATGGTCATTTATCTAAAATAGCTGTTTCAGTTGGTCAGGCAGTTTCGCAGGGTCAGATTATTGGCTATGTTGGCTATACAGGCGTGACTATACCAGCTGGGCCCGAGGGTTGCCATTTGCATTTTGATGTTCGGTTTGCCACAAACCCATTTGCTCAATATAAGGTAGGAACTACCTTTTAATCGGCTGGTTTTCTGAAAGAAAGTGCTTCTTGAATATGCTTTTCTGTGATAGAAGGGCTTTCTTCTAAGTCAGCGATTGTCCGACTTATTTTTATTATTTTGTGATAACTCCGAGCTGACAATTTACCAGAGTTAACCCATTGTTTTAAAATTTCTTCTGATGCCCTACCTAAGGGGCAGTATTTTTTTATTTGACTTAATTGCATTTCAGAATTAGTTAGAATATTTTCATTTTGAAAGCGTTGTTTTTGAATTTTTCTGGCTACTTTAACTAAATTAAGTGCCTCTGCTGTTTCTTGGTTGTCACTTTCTTCAACTAATTCTTCATATTTAACGGCATTCGCGAAAGCAAAAAGGTCAATTCTGTCAATTAAGGGCCCGGAGAGTTTTCTTCTGTATGAGGCAACTTGGGAAGATAAACAAGTGCATTCTTTTTGAGGATCGTCTAAGTGTCCGCAAGGGCAGGGGTTGGCCGCCGCTATTAAAGTAAAGTTAGCTGGAAAAGCGATTGTTTGACTTGCCCTTTGAATTGTTATTTCACCTGCTTCTAAGGGTTGCCTTAAGGCCTCTAAAACATCGCGATGAAACTCGGGAAACTCGTCTAAAAATAGAATACCCCTGTGGGATAAGGTAATTTCACCCGGCCTTATTTTTGGAGAACCCCCACCAATTAAGCTACTCGCTGAAGCACTGTGGTGGGGAGCCCTGAATGGCCTTTGTTCTAAGATGAGTTGATTTTGAGCAAGAGTGCCTGTTAAGCTGTAAATTTTAGCTAGCTCTAAAACCTCTTCTGGTTCAAGTTGGGGTAAAATAGAGAGAACTGATTTAGCTAAGAGAGTTTTGCCAGCCCCGGGTGGGCCCTGTAAAAGCAAGTTATGTGAGCCAGCGGCTGCTATTAAGAGAGCTTTTTTTGCTTTTTGTTGCCCTTTTATCCAGCCATATTCAATTTGGCCTTGTTTTTTTACTTCGTTTATTTTTGGAATTAACGTTTCTTCACTTTTTTCATTAGGGGAAAATTTGCCCTGAAGATAAAGCAAGACCTCAGTTAGAGTAGAAAGCCCAGTTATTTTGAGGGGTTGGGCCATAGAATTGTTTTTATTAGAGTAAAAATTAACTAAGTTAGCTTCTTTTCTATTTTGTTCAGGCACTATTATTTCTTTATAGTTTTTTTCTTTAGCCAATAAAGCAAACAAAAAAGCCCCTTTGATGGGCTTTAAAGAACCGTCTAAGGCCAGCTCTCCGAAAAAAAGTTTGTTTTTGAAATTAAAATTTGCTTGCTCTGAAGCTGTAACAAAGCCAAGGGCAATTGGTAAGTCGTATAAAGCGCCTGTTTTTTTAATATCAGCGGGAGCTAAATTAATCAGGACTTTGCTATTTTGCAGGTGGGGCGGTTTTAAGCCCGAGCTTTTAAGAGCTAAAGAAACTCGCTCTTTGGCCTCTTTGATGGCGGTATCAGCTAAACCAACAATAGTAAAAGACCGTAAGCCCTTATGGACTGAGACCTCAACTTCAACTAAATTAGCTGAAAGCCCGTCAAGATAGCCAGAATTGAGTTTTGCTAACATATACCAAAATTTACCAAAATTTCTTTTAAAAAGCAAGAGTTATTTTGTTTTTTCTTCTGAAGTTGTTTCTGGGGTTCCTTTGTTAATTTTTTTACTTGATTTCTTTTTAGGTTTTTCAGGTGCTTCTGTTTCCTCTTGAGCGACAACTTCTACAGATTCTTCTTTATTAGCTTCTGTTTCGCTTAAACCTCTAACATCAATCTTCCAGCCAGTTAATTTAGCTGCTAATCTAACATTCTGCCCTTCTTTGCCAATAGCTAAAGAAAGTTGCTCATCTTGAGTAATGGCCTGGGCCTTGTTTTTAGGCATTACTATTATTTCCATGACTTTAGCTGGGGATAAAGCGTTGGCTATAAATTTCTTTGGGTCGTGTGACCATTCAATCACATCAATTTTTTCCCCGTTGATTTCATTAATAACTGCTAAAATCCGAGTGCCTCTTTGCCCGACTAAAGCACCAATTGGGTCAATCCCTTCTTCTAAGCCAGCCACAGCCACCTTTGACCGAGAACCGGCCTCTCGAGCGATGCCTTTAATTTCAACTTGGTTAGCGGCTATTTCTGGTACTTCTAATTCAAAAAGTTTTGAGATTATTTTAGGGTAGGCCCTAGAAAGGACAACCTGTGTCCCTCTTGAAGATTGCTCTGCCTCTAAAACAAAAAGCTTGAGCCGTTGCCCGGCCTTGTAAACTTCGTTGGGGATCTGTTCTTTTTTCGGTAAAACCCCGGCGGTTCTGCCAATATCTATAAAAATAACATTGGGTTCAATTCTCTGCACTATACCTGAAACAATCTCGCCTTCTTTATCTTTAAATTCTTTGAAGGTTTCTTCTTTTTCTAATTCTTTTATTTTTTGTAAAATAACCTGTTTGGCTGTTTGAGCGGCAATGCGACCAAAATCGGCTTTGGCCTCAAGAGCAATTAAAACCTCTTCATTTATTTTAGCTTCTTTATTAATCTCAAGAGCTTCGTTTAAAAGGATGTGCCTGTCTGGATTAAACCTAATTTTTTCTGTTTGATCTGCCTCTCTTTCTGTTTTTTCTGTTATGGGTTGTTCTTTTAAGCTGATGAGTTCTTCTTCTGTGTAAAGCATTGAGGGTTCAACTACTTCTTTAACTTGCCAAAACTTAAGCTCGCCTGTTTTTTGGTCAAGCTGGGCCTTAACTTTTTGCTTTTTCTTACCATATTCTTTTTTGTAAGCTGAAGCTATGGCCTCTTCAATAACTTCAATAATTTTATTTTGAGGGATACCCCTTTCTTCCGCTATTTCTAAAACAGCTGAAGTTAAATTTTTTAAATCCATATTATTTAAGCTCTAAATTCTAATATCTAATTTCTAAACACTAAACAAATTAAAAATTCTAATTCTCAAATGTTCCAAATTTTTACCTTTTAAAAGGAATGTTTTTGGCTTCGATTTTTTTATTTGATATTTTTTAGGGTTTAGGATTTTGAATTTAGGGTTTTATTATTAAATAAAGGTTGTTCTCGCGAACCAACCTTTGATAAAGTATACCAAACTAAAAAGCCCTTGTCAAATTAAAGCTGACCAAAAACCCATTAAAAATTATCTTCAAAAGCGTTTTCATAATGCCTTAAATCAAATTCTTTTTCGCCTTGGCCTTGTTTTTCAATAGCAATAATGTCTATTTGGCAAGCGGTTTCTGGGCTTATCTTTTTAAAATCAAAGTAAAGTTGAATCATTTTTCTAAGCTGGTATGCTTTTCTTTCGTTAAGCTCGTCTTCTGGGAAAAAGGGTTCTTCTGGGCCTAGCTTTTCAATTGTTTTAACTTCAACAAAGACCAAAACATCTTTCTTAAAAGCTATAAGATCTATTTCGCCCCATTTTTGTTTAAAGTTTTTTTCTAAGATTTTATACCCCTTGTTTTTTAGATATTCCTCGGCTTTTCCCTCCCCCCACTTACCCAATTGATGCGGTTGATACATAGATAAGTTAATAATTAAGATGATAATAATTTCTACAAGAAAATTGGTGGACCTGGGGAGAATCGAACTCCCGCCTTTCCCATGCGAAGGGAATGTATTACCACTGTACTACAGGCCCGTTAGAATAACTTATCGAGCGAAGCGAGTTTAGTTATTCTTACGCCCGCCGAAGTCCGAGCAAAGCGAGGGCGTAGGCGGGCTATTCCTTAAATTTTGCCAAGTTTAATGCACTTTCTTGTATTCTCTATGAAATTCTTAAAAAAGTAAAGGTTGTGAAGCGTTAACAAGCGCATGCCAGTTATTTCTTTAGCTCTTATTAGGTGCGAAACATAGGCCCGAGAATAATTTTGGCAAGTAGGACAAAGACAATCCTTTGAAAGGGGGTTTTTGTCTTGCAAAAAGATTGATTTTTGCAGGTTTATGTTTTGGGTTTTGCTTAAAATGGCTACGCCATGCCTGGCAACTCTTGTTGGGTAAACGCAATCAAAAAGGTCAACTCCTTTTTTGATTGCTTTTTCAAAGTCCTCTAAATGGCCAATACCTAATAGATGGCGAGGTTTATTTTCGGGTAGAAGCGGGATTGTCCAGTCAAGGATTTGGTACATTTTGTTTTTTGTTTTACCCAACGAACCCCCAATGCCAAAGCCGTCAAAATCAAGCGAGCCAATAAACTTAGCACTTTTTTCCCTTAAATCTTTATACTCCCCGCCCTGAATAATCCCAAAGAGCATCTGTTTTGCCATTCGCTTTTTGCCATTCGCTTTTTGCTGTTGCTCAAGGCAACGCAAAGCCCAGCGGTGAGTTCTTTCTAAAGCTAATCTGGTATAATCCTTGTCGTGTAAGGGAGAGGTGCATTCATCAAAAGCAAAAATAATGTCAGCTGCTAATTCTTGTTGGATTTGGATTGAAATTTCTGGTGAAAGAAACAATTCCTCCCCAGAAAGGTAGTTTTGGAAATAAACGCCCTCCTCTTTTATTTTCAAAAGCGATTTTTTCTTTCGCTTGCTTTCAAGGAAGGAGCTAAGCTCCTTCCAGTTTGCTGTTTTTTTGGCTTTGGCTTTCCCGGGAAAAATTTTAGCTATTTTGCCAACCCCGTGTTCTAACCCGCTACCCAAACTAAAAACCTGGAACCCTCCTGAATCCGTTGCTACAATACCTTTAAAGTTCATAAAATTATGTAGGCCGCCCATTTTTTGGACTATTTTACTCCCCGGCTTTAGCATTAAATGATAGGTGTTGCATAGAACCGCCTCAAACCCAAGGGTTTGAATGTCAGAGGAATCAAGGGTTTTTAGGTTAGCTAAGGTGGCCACTGGAAAGAAAGCGGGCGTATGCAAAACCCCGTTCGGAGTTTTAATCACTCCCAACCTTGCCTTTGATTTCTTGCTTTTTTGTAAAACCTTAAAAGCCATAAACTTCCTTTACTTTAAAGGAAATTACCCTCAAAAGCAAGCCCTGCAAGGCGGCCAGATGACAAGCTAAGGCCTGTGAATAACTTTTTTCTTGACAAGGTTTTACGGATAGGATATAGTAAAGTTACCTACACCATAGGTATGGGTATTACATTAATAATTAACAAGCAAAAATATGCAAATGAACAAAAGAGAAAAGGCCTTAATCGCTTTTAAAAAAGCGAATAGTTTATTGAGCAAGGTCGTTGAGATGATGAGTAACAATGATTATTGTATTGACATTATGCAACAAAACTTAGCGGTTTTGGGGCTTTTAAAATCAGCCCACCAGCTTTTAATGGAAAGCCATTTAAACATTTGTTTTAAAAAAGCTATGCAAGTAAGCTCGGAAAAAAGAAAGCAAGAAATGATTGAAGAAATTTTAAAAGTAACTAAATTAGCTAATAAGTAATAATAAACAAATATATGAAAACAAAAGAACATCTTTATTTCGTTAAGGGTACTCATTGTGCCTCGTGCGAGATAGTAATTGAAAAAAGCTTATTAGAATTAAAAAATATTAAGTCAGTTGAAGCGAAGTCCGACAAGGGCGAAGTTTTGATTGAGTACGAAGGTGGCAAGCCAACAATTGAGGAGTTAAACAAAATGTTTAAAGAATCCGGCTATACTTTCTTTGATAAGTCCAAGGAAAAAGAGGGCGCTAAAGAGAGTAATGGCGAAAATAATAACCTTTCTTCTGTTGTAATAATTTCCTTAGCTGTTTTGGCTATTTGGTGGTTCTTAAATAAGCTTGGGGTGAGCAATTTTATTAATGTAGGGGCTAAATCATCTTTGCCTGCTTTTCTTCTCTTTGGCCTCTTGGCTGGATTTTCGAGTTGTGCTGCTTTAGTTGGCGGGTTAGTCCTTTCACTTTCTAAACAATGGGATGGTTTGTACGGTCAGAAGAATTCAACAAAAGATAAGCTTCAACCTCATTTTATGTTTAATTTGGGCAGGGTTTTAGGGTTTACTTTATTGGGCGCGATTTTAGGCATAGTTGGCAGTAAGCTTCAGTTTACCCTTGGGCTTGCTCCATTTTTAGTGATTGCTGTTTCAATTATGATGATTTTTTTGGCCTTACAAATGTTGGGAATCAAAGCTTTTAGAAATTTCCAATTAACAATGCCTAGGTCTGTCACTAGATATGTCGCGAATGAAAAGAATTTTCGAGGCAAAACAATGCCACTTTTTATGGGCGCCTTAACTTTCTTTTTACCTTGTGGTTTTACAATTACAGCCCAAGGTCTGGCCTTGCTTTCGGGCAACCCTGTTCAGGCCGCCCTTATTATGGGTTTTTTCGCTTTAGGGACTGCTCCGGCCTTGCTCGGGATTGGGTTTTCAGCGGTTAAATTTTCTAACAAGCCCCACACCTCTTTGCAGTTTGCCCGTATCGCTGGCGTAGTTGTTTTATTTTTTGCCCTTTTTAATGTCAATAGCCAACTAAATGTGCTTGGCTATAGCGGTTTTTCTGGCCTATTAGGTTCGTTTTCTAATAACAGTAACGGCAATACTCAAAACGAGGAAGGTCTGGCCATTATTGTTGATGGCAAACAATTGCTTAAGATGCAAGCCGATTCTTCTGGTTATAAGCCAAATTATCTAAAAGTAAAGGTTGGTATTCCAGTTAGATGGGAAATAACAGACATAGGTACAAGTGGTTGTACAAATGCGATTATTTCTAAATCACTTTTTGAGGGGCAGGTTAGCTTAAATAGAGGCCAAACTTCGGTTAAAGAGTTTACACCCGAGAAGCCAGGCAAATACCGCTTTAGTTGTTGGATGGGCATGGTTTCAGGCACCATTGAGGTTGTTTCAGACAAGGTGACTGGCTCAACTGACATTTTAAATACCGCCCAAGCTGACGACTCTTCTGTCGCCATTATTCCCTCTGGCGCTCAAAGTTGTGGGGGGGGCGAAGGGACGGGTGGCTGTGGTTGTGGAGGAGGGCAATAAAAAATAATCGAAAAAAAATGAAACAAAAAATAATTTTAAACATTTCCGGCATGCATTGTGCAAGTTGCTCTGTTGCGATTGAAAATGCCTTAAAAAAAGCAAAAGGCGTTTTATCAGCTAATGTTAATTTTGCTTCAGAAAAATTATATTTGGAATTTGATTCTGTTGAAATAAGTATCGCCAGAATTCAAAAGATTATTGAAAAACTGGGGTACAAGGCAATAGGGGAAACCGCTGAAGAAGAAATGTGCGACCATCAGAAAAAAGAAAAGATTCAGGAAATTAAAAATTTAAAAACAAGGTTTATTCTTGCCTTGATTTTTGGCATCCCCTTGCTTTATGTTTCAATGGGAATGATGGTTGGTTTGCCTATCCCAAAAATCATTGGAATGAACGAACACCTGATTCAATTTCTGCTGGCCACCCCGGTGATTATAGTTGCTTTTAAGCTTTATACCTCTGGGTTAAAAGCGATTTTAAGAAGGACGCCCAATATGGATTCTTTGATTTTTATAGGCACTTCAGCTGCCTATATTTATAGCGTGGCGGTTTCTTTGCTTGTTTGGTTTGGGGTTGGAGAATATGAAATGGCTGCTTTATATTACGAAATAGCCGCTTTTATCCTTATTTTTATCCTCTTGGGAAAATATTTAGAAGCCATCACTAAGGGCAAGACAAGCGAAGCGATTAAAAAATTAATCGGGCTGCAGCCAAAACAGGCCTTGCTGATTAAAGATGGACAGGAAATAAAAATCCCTATTTCTGAAGTAAAAGTCGGGGATATTATTTTGGTAAAGCCAGGCGAAAAAATTCCTGTTGATGGAATGGTTATTGACGGCTATTCTGCTGTTGACGAAAAAGCCATTACCGGTGAGGGGCTCCCGGTTGAAAAGAGACAAGGCAATGAAATAATTGGTGCCACTATTAATAAAACCGGCGTTTTGAAATTTAAAGCAAGCCGAGTTGGCAAAGATACGATGCTGGCTCAAATTATAAAAATAGTTGAGGAAGCAATGGGCTCTAAGGCGCCCATTCAGCTTTTAGCTGATAAGGTTGCCCTTTATTTTGTGCCCACTGTTTTTGTTTTGGCCCTGCTTACCTTCTTAGTGTGGCTACTTTTAGGATTTGGTTTTGTTTTTGCTTTAATCGCTTTTATTGCTGTTTTAATTATTGCTTGCCCTTGTGCTTTAGGATTAGCCACGCCAACCGCAGTAATGATGGGAACTGGCTTGGCCGCCAAACAGGGAATTTTAATCAAAAGCGGCAAAGCCCTGGAAATTGCCAGAGATGTCAAGATTGTCGTTTTTGATAAGACAGGCACTTTAACCAAGGGAGAGCCCAGCATTACAGATATTATTAAAGTCAAAAATGAGATTAGCGAAAATTATATTTTGCAAATTGCGGCTTCAGTGGAAAAAAATTCTGAACATCCTTTAGCTCAGGCCATTGTCAATAAAGCGAGAGAAGAAAAGATTAATTTTTCAGAAGTAAAAAATTTCCAAGCCATTCCTGGTTGTGGCGTTTCAGCCGAGTTAAGCGGTAAAAAAATGCTTCTTGGGACAAGAAAATTGATGTTTGATAACCAGATTGACGCAAGTACAATAGAAGAAAAAATGATTGCCTTGGAAAATCAGGGCAAAACAGCGATGATTCTAAGCCAAGATAAAGATCTTGTTGGGATTATCGCTGTGGCTGATACTTTAAAGGAACATTCAAAAGAAGCGGTTAAGATGCTTCATCAGATGGGTAAAAAAGTCGCTATTATTACCGGTGATAATCAGCGCGTTGGCAAAGCGATTGCCGAACAGCTTGGCATAGATAGGGTTTTAGCCGAGGTATTGCCGCAAGAAAAATCAGCTGAAATCAAAAAACTACAAAGCGAAGGAAGTATTGTGGCCATGGTTGGCGACGGGATTAATGACGCTCCGGCTTTGGCTCAAGCGGATTTAGGCATTGCCTTGGGATCTGGCACAGACGTGGCAATGGAAACCGGAGAAATTGTCTTAATCAAAGATGATTTAAGAGATGTTGTTTTATCTATGGATTTAAGCAGGTATACTTTAGCTAAAATCAAACAAAATCTTTTCTGGGCGTTTGGTTATAATATTTTGGGTATTCCCATAGCGGCTGGCGTCTTATACCCCTTGACTGGTTGGCTTTTGAATCCGGCAATTGCCGCTGTGGCGATGGCTTTTTCTTCTGTCTCAGTTGTTTCTAATTCTCTTTTAATGCGTTTTTATAAACCCAAGTTTTAAAGCAACCCTAAAGTAAAACTAAAATCGCCTTTTTAAAAGGCGATTTTAGTTTTACTGAAGTCG
>Ga0210057_1005299_pt1 | contig 16654 bp, 20 predicted proteins | sample CryGeyCG2114_010_2_FD_183968 | JGI IMG/M metagenome (GOLD analysis project Ga0210057, IMG submission 183968) | Groundwater microbial communities from aquifer - Crystal Geyser CG10_big_fil_rev_8/21/14_0.10 (SPAdes) (version 2) | ecosystem: Environmental > Aquatic > Deep subsurface > Groundwater ...
TTTACAGTTAACTATGTTAAACAACAGAAGTACGGTTCAAGTAGAGATCAAGCAAAGCAGTACCGGTTAACAGCTTTTGTTAGCTAATTAATCATACCACCACGTCTATTGACTGGTGGTTCTTGATAAGATTTATTAATCTCAAGTCGAAAATACAATCAATTTACAACAACAATCTTTCGTTTCTGCCTAATAGTAAGATATGGTCTCTGCAACCGTTTCTTTAACGCAACGTCTTGTGTCAAAACAAGATAGTCTTTCCGAGAATATTGTACAAGGAGATCATCAACATCTCCCACACTTGTACGAATGGGAATATTTTTCGCTTTACAAATGTCAAGGGCAAGTCTTGCCGCACGAGAATATCTTGCTCGCTGTTCAATTCGAATCTTTTCAAGTTCATTAAGAGTTCCTTCTAAAACTGCAACACGAAACGGAAAATCACAATCTCGTTGAAGGGCTGCAAATATGTCCATCTTAAATTCGGCAATTGACATTAACACATTCGTATCAATAAGTATAGTTTTCATTTTTTAATGAACCCTTGTACCAACGCAATAATAAAAAGGCGGGAAATGACAACAGCAAGAATGAACATAAATATACCAAGAAGTACAACAGAAAAATAAGTTTCCATTTGCATGATAAGACTTGTTCCATAGAGGATAAGACCCAAAACTCCTATTGTTATAAGCATCACGGGAAGTGTGATATAAATCTTTTTAATGGCGACTACCCATAGAGTACGTGCAAATGTTTTCCAGGATGATGTTGAAATAAGTGTACATGCAACAAATAAAATATAATATAATACAAGAACAACTACTCCAGCAACCGAAATAGTTCCCGATATTGATGCAGGATCGCGAAAAAGAATGTTGCCAAAAAAGACATATATCATTGAAAAGCATAATAAAAAGAAAATAAGCGACGATGCTGCGTATTTTATCCACAAGCGTATGATGTTCTGAAACGTATCTTTAAATGAAGTCTTCTGATGTATTGTTTTTTGGAGTAGTATGTGAGATAATAACCATACAATTGCTTGAAATGTTAAGAATATAACAACGAACCATAACCCAAAAAGTAATGCATTATGTTTTATCGAGGAATAGAGTGTTGTAACAGAAGAAATATCTTGCAGGAATGGTTGGCCGGCTTCCAAACTTGTCTGTTCATAATTTGCATTCTGGACTGTTTCAATGATACCTCGCGCATCAGTTACCATTGCAATTTGATAATGAACAGTAACGAACATAAAAGAAACAAGTACAAAAATTTGAAACACTACTAAAAGTACAAAAAAAATTTTATGGTTAGCGATTACACTTTTTGTGCGACGTGCAGCATTTTGTATATGTTCCATCATGTGAAAGAAGAAAAATGAAGTTTAAAGACTTTTCTATTTGGCATCTATTTAGCATAGTAGTCCCAATATTCTCTCATCATACCGGCAGGATTGATGTCCCCTAATGTGATTGTTATCTTTCTATTTGGGGTCGAGAACACTACTTCTTTCAAATGATTACGCTGAGCGTCCCGAATACGTTGAACAATCTCCTCTTCCGTGAAAGGAAAAGATTCCAATCCAAGTAATTTTTTCATAGTCATGATTTTACTAATGTACACAAACTATATGATTCCTCGCTGGATATCACCGTCCAAAAACAGATTATTATTTCCTTCATTGTTTTCGACGTAATCTGCTTCATATCCTTCCATAAACCCATCTTCCTCGTAATTTAGTGCATCTTCCTCAACAAGGAGTTCCCTTTTTTTCTTCGAATAAAAACTGTTGTCATCGGAAGGACTCTTTCCCGCAAAGACACGACGAACGTGTTTACCGTACACTTTGACCACCCCCATGGACATGTTATATACATAACATTTAAATATAAATACATTTACCAAATAACATATAGTAACATATATACTTATATGAGTTCGGGGGGACGATTATAATGGAATATAGAAAACTCATTTCATTTGGAAAAAATAGTTTTGTGGTGTCATTACCGAAACCGTGGGTACGGCAGCACAAGTTACAGAAAGGCGATCTTATTTATATTGAAGAAAATGGTCCAAACTTAGCACTGAGCAAAAAAGAGTTTGATGGGGATTCTGAAGAGCGAGAAGAAACTATTATCATTGATGGGAAAAATAGCGATTGGATTGAACGAAGAGTGTGTTCTGCATACATTAAGAATTGTAATAAGATAACATTAAAAGGAAATGAAATTAAAGGGAAAGTAAAAGAACTACAAAAAATCATCCAGAACCTTATTGCACTTGAAGTTATGGAGCAGACATCAGACACGATTGTTGCAAAGGTTTTCCTTAACATGGACACTGTTTCTGTTGAAGAGCTTATCAGAAAGATGGACATAGTTACACGAACAATGATTAAAGAAACGTGTGAGATTTTTAAAGATGATAACTATGACAGTCTTAACGAACGGGACATGGACGTAAACCGACTTTATTTTCTTGTGTATAGAGCAGTATTGTATAACTTTGAAAATCCGATGAAAGCAATAAAGAACTTTAAACTTTCACCTATCCAATCGATGCGCTTTCATAAGTTAGCATTTTATGTTGAGGGTATTGCAGATGAAGCACGACGGGTTGCACGATACGTGCGGTTATTGAAACCATCGGAACAACAACAAAAAGTTATAGAGAAAATTCTTACAGACCTTTATGAATATTATGTAAATACGATGAAATCTGCACACACAAATGACCACACTTTAGCATTACAAATTGCAGACTTAAAAGGAGATTTCTATACACGAATTGAAACATTAAAACCGAAAATTGGCGAAAGTGTTGAAATGCATAAAGTAATGAACAGACTTCAGCGTATGACAAGCTTGATTCATAATATGGGCCGGATTGTATATACATTAGGAGTAACTATTGAATGATAGTGAAAATCTAGGAAAAGTTTATAAAGCGTGTTTTATTTAACCGATGGCTTGCTTCAGAAGAGGCATATTGATATTTAGGAGTGCAAAGGTGTTGTGGGTGTTTGTTATATAATGGCAGATTACAACCAAGAAATCAGAGATATGCGAAAAAGATGGCTAGCACAGGAGAAATTTCTAGTACCTACTGAAAAACTTTCTGAGGATGTTGATATCCATAGACTTGACGAAATAATGAGAAAAGAAACTGGCTTAACTTTTCAAGACTTAAGAAAAACATTTGATTTTCGGTTTTCTGGTGCCATAGTGCGAGGAGGATTGAACAGAGATAATTATGTTTTGACTTTACCAACACATCAAGGAACTGGCAAATATGCATTGCCTGGTGGAAAGATGGACGTAACAAAAATCCCGTTCAGCGCATTTGTTTTTGCATTCTTTTGGAGAGATAACCAAAGAAAATATGAAGAAAATGTTTTTACAAATGGAGATTATAACGCACCACTTGCACGAATTGTTGATGGAAATAGACAAGACGACATAGAAAGGTATGTTGTTCCACTTGAGAAATTAGCAGAACATATGGATTTCCCATTTGAACGAGATTATCTTTCTGATATACGACGAGAAGGATATCGTGAATTAGAAGAAGAAATGGGATTACAAAAACCTCCAAAAAGTCAAAAACGAGATTTTCGTGGAAAAAAAGCATTCATAACGAGCGCGGACGTGATCGGAATTTTTTTAGATAGGTACAGGGTTGCACACCCAATGGGAGAGGAAGTAGCAAAAAGGTGGTTTGTTTCTTTTAATTATCTTGTTCATGTTAATGGCAGTCGAAGACTAATTACAGATACAGTAGAAAAGGGATTGCGAAAAAGCGGCGAAGCAGAAGGTGTGCGGTGGGCTTCATTAGCAGAAGTTTCGCGACCAGGATATGAAAGTATGTATCATGATACTGTTCATCAGGTTGCTGTACGAATGAATCAATTAGAGTTGGTTAAAACTGAACCACGTCATGGACGCGTTTATAGACCAAAAGTAAGAAAAGAAAATAAATTTAAATTTGATGGTATAAAGATAACAAATCCTTTCAGATAACGTTATAGGCAGTTAATTTTATAAACAATCTACTTCTTTTGTTTTGTAACCCACTAAACAAGGAGACACCTGCGATATCCAAACATGCGGGGGTAGCAAAGTTTGGCCAAATGCGCAGGACTTAAGACATATACATCTAAAGGCATATTGCCTATGAAAGATATCCTGTCTCTTAGTGGGTTCGAGGGTTCAAAATTTGAAAAAATGAAAGTCCCTTCCCCCGCACCATGCTCCTGTGGCTTAGCGGTACTTTGCGTGAATGAAAATTTACGTGTGGCGCAAAATAGCGCGACCTTGGTACTTTTCGTGAGGAAAGTTCCGAACGAAGTGACAGAAAGGTCGAGGTCCCGAGTTCAAATCTCGGCAGGGGCTTATTTTTTACAATGCTTACTCACATTGCACGCCATATCAAGAATGTTCTTATGACATACTCAGCAGAAGATCACATAATATTTAACAACACAATACTTTCTACTCAAAAAGAGAACTTTTGTTCAATAAGTAACAATAATGAAGAAAAAACTATTGCGTTCATTGACGGTGGTCAGGCAGAAATACTTTCTGCGGGAAATTTTTGTGTAAGTTTTGTCCGCGTGTATGGAATTGTCTTTCGTGGAAATACAAAAGTTGATTCGGTAAAGAACGAGTTTTATCTTTTTACAAAAGCAAAGTATGAACTTAGCGAAATCTTTTACGAAAGTACACTCTTTCCCGTAACAGAAAAATGTATTGATGAAAAAGATTTAGCAATATCCTCAAACGATCAAACAATAAAAACAGGGACGGAACGTGCTCCTATCACAAAGGTAACACAGATGGCGCGGCGGTTTGCCGAGTTAGCCATCGCGCGCGAAATTAACGCAGACTATATTGTACTTGATGGAACGTTAGAGACAACGTTTAAAAACGAAGAAAAGTATATCTCGAAATTACCTGGAAATGTTTGTGCAATTGCAAAAACGTCATCATTGTGTACAACTCTTGGTAACAGCCCAGTCATTTTATTGAATAAACTTGGACCAGAAGGATGTTGGTCATACCAACTACATGAAAAAACATCATTCGTTAAATTACATAAAGACGCGAAACATGTATTCCGGTTTGAAGGTGATATGAGAATATTATCATATTTACTCAAGAATTGTACTGATGCACTCTTTTTGGGATATCCGTACGGTTTACTTTTAGCCGATACAATGGCACGTGTCAGCAATGCAGAAACAAAATCGTTCAGGATAAAGTTCCTTTTAAACAAAGAAAATAAAGATATTGCGGAATATATACATTCTTCTAATGCGCATGATATTTTGGATAATTTAGGATAGATTCAGTAAACCCTTATTTTTTTTAAAAGAATCTTTTTTATAATTAAAATTTCTAAAAGCGCCCATACGTTGCTACATGAGCTTGCTTAACCTGTCCTGCAAATGGAGTAGTGATTTTTAACCATTCGTAATTTCCAAAACGTTGTTTATCAAATATTCGTATTGCTTCACTATGTTGACTTAAGAAGGATCTAACACCAACAACAACAAAATCAAAAATATTTAATGAAGTCCTTTTTCCCACTTTTCTTTCATAAACTAAGAGGTGCTCATCACGAGCTAACGGTTCACCAATTCCAGGAACACGTGCCAATTCTTCTTGAATATCGTCTAAACGTGCAAGAGGTTCCTCACGTTTTCCTCATGGAAGAATACCAAATTTCCTCACTTTTTCCGTTCTTGTATCAAATCTAACAATAATTTCTCCTAGAGTATGACAATAAATATCACATCCATCAAATGTTATTCGTTCACCATTAGGTCCGACTTGAACGTCTGGAAGATCAAGTTTTATTTCTGGCGTGAGAATATAATCTCCTCTAACATTAACGTGGGGCACTCCTTTTACATTTTCTAGAATTGCTTGATATAATTGATTTCCCATGAAAAAACGAGAGAGAACTAGTATTATATAAATATTATGAAGAAGAATTCTTCGCACCACTAATCCACCACAACAATATTTAAAAATTATCTTGCCCTAGAATAACATATGAATAGAGAAAATAATGGAGAAAGTGAACGTATTCTTACAATTCCTACGGAAAAACTCAGTCCGGGAATGCGGCAGTATCAGGACGCAAAACGACAGAACCCAGATTGTCTTATCATGTTACGCATGGGCGACTTTTATGAAATGTTCTATGAGGATGCAGTTACGGCATCAAAAGAACTTGACATTACGCTTACAGCGAGAGGAAAAAGTGAAAAGCGTGCACCTTTGGCAGGTGTCCCATACCATGCACTTGAAACATATTTAGGAAGACTTGTAAAAAAGGGATACAAAGTTGCCATTATTGAACAACTTGAAGATCCAAAAAATGCAAAGGGCCTTGTAAAACGTGGTCTTGTCCGTATAGTAACTCCTGGAACAGTAATTGAAACGTCAATGTTACAAGAAAAAGAAAATAATTATATCTTGGCAATAACATGCAAAGATGAAGATTTTGCCATTGCAGTATGCGACATTTCAACGGGCGAATTCAGTACAACTACGTTGTACGGCATTGCGTCTGTTATCGACGAAATTGCGCGCGTACAACCGCGTGAATGTCTTGTGCCGGAAAGTCTTCGTGTAAATATAGAATTAATAACCAAAATTACTGCAACTGGATGTTTCTGTAATTCAATAGAAGACCATTATTTCAAACCAGAAAAAGCACAACAGACACTCATGAACCATTTTTCTCTTTCTTCATTAGACTCATTTGGAATACAAGAAAAGAAGATGAACATATCTGTATCTGGAGCACTCATGCAGTACCTTATTGATACACAAAAAAATACATTATCTCACATCAAACGAGTTTCGCTCAGGAGTAATCAAAACACAATGCTTCTTGATGCATCAACCTTCCGCAATCTTGAACTGATAAAAAACATGAAAGATGGAACAACGAACGGGACGCTCTTATCTGTACTTGACAAAACTATAACATCAATGGGTGGACGCCAAATAAAAAAGTGGTTAAAGGCACCATTAGTACAGGAATCGCGTATCCAAAAACGTCTTGATGCAGTGGATGAACTTACACAGAACATGATTCTTCGGGAAGAACTTTGTGAAATACTGAAACATATTAACGATTTGGAACGGCTAATTGGAAGAATAAATTATGGAACGGCAACACCACGCGATTTGATATCATTACGATATTCTTTACAGGCAATCCCTTCAATTAAAAAAAAGTTGGAACTGTGTAGTTCTGAACTCCTTAATGTCATTCACACGATGCCCGCTATGCATGACATTGTTGACGTAATACAAAGGTCTATCCGTGACGATGCACCAGTAACCATTCGTGATGGCGGGATTATTAAGTCAGAATATAATTTTGAACTTGCACAACTTCACACTATCAAACGTAACAGTAAACAGTACCTTCAACAAATTGAAGAAAACGAGCGACGTAAAACTGGTATTAACACGTTACGTATTGGATATAATAAAGTGTTTGGATATTATATTGAAATTACACGGAAAAATACGCACTTTGTTCCTGATACGTACATACGAAAACAAACAACGGCAAATGCAGAGCGATATGTTACTGAAGAACTAAAGCAAGAAGAAGAAAAGATCCTAGGCGCACAAGACAAAATTGCTGAAGTTGAGTATGCACTGTTTAAAGATGTTCTTACACAAATTGCAGAAAAGACAATTGAGATTCAACACACTGCACGAAAAGTTGCAGTGTTAGATGTCATTTGTTCATTTGCAACAACGGCAGCACAGAACGGATACGTAAAACCCGTATTGAAAAATAACGGGATTATCCAATGTATAAAAAGTAGACACCCGGTTGTTGAACGTATTGAACAACAGTTCATTGCGAATGACATTACACTTAACCCTGGCGAGATGATGATCATTACAGGACCAAACATGGCGGGAAAGTCAACAGTCCAGAGACAAATTGCATTACTTGTTCTTATGGCACAGATTGGTTCATTTGTTCCAGCAGAGAGTGCGTCTATAAGTATTGTCGATAGAATTTTCACACGTGTTGGTGCCCATGATGATTTAAGTTCGGGCCAGTCAACATTCATGGTTGAGATGAACGAAACTGCATCAATACTTAACAACGCGACTGAAAATAGTCTATTAATCCTTGATGAAATTGGCAGGGGAACGTCAACGTTTGACGGTGTTTCCATTGCATGGAGTGTCGCGGAACATATTCATAATATCATTAAAGCAAAAACGTTGTTTAGTACACATTACCACGTCATGAACAAACTTGCAGAGAAATTTGTAAAGATAAAGAATTATAATTTAGCAGCAAAGGAATCTCGTGGTGAAGTGTTGTTTTTGTATAAATTGGTTGAAGGTAGCACTGACCAAAGTTATGGTGTTCACGTTGCAAAACTTGCAGGTTTACCTTTTGAAGTTATTGAACGAGCGAAAGAGATTCAGTTAATCCTTGAAAAGGATGATGATATGATGCGTAAGATTAAAGCAAAGAAGTTGCAAGAACAGACAAGTTTGGAAGGGTTTTCTGATTAAGAATTAAATGAATATATTTGGTCCAATATAACCTCCCATTGTTTTACACTTTCCTTTTAAGTAATCAGCCAACCCTTTCTTTGTTGTAATTCCTAACCCCTCAATCTCTTTATCATTTAGAACTTTAATAGCTCTCGTCTTGCTATCATCACTACAATCAGATTCAAATCTTATATAAGAAATGAGAATCTCATTGCCACCGCATATTCCTGTTGTTATTGCCTGGAAATACGCACGATCCCACATTATTTTTTCATAGTCAACATTTGATGGAACTTTAACAAAATCATCATACCCTTTAGGAGTTTGTGTTGTACAAGCTAATTCAACTGGAGTTGGTTCTGGTACTACATCTGGAGTTGAATCTTTAGAACTCACACAAGCAGCAAGTCCTACTGCTGCAACCGTTCCAATTAATATTCTTGTAAGAGATCTCATTTTATTATGTAAAAGACAATTAGTATAAATAGTTTTTGTTCTTCAATACTATGTATTCGCCATCAATACAAAACTTTATTAAAACAAAAAGTATTCTTATGACTCGGTGTGATAGATGTTAGAACTTGAACTTATAAAGAACTTTGCCGTTGCGCTTGTATTGGGAGCATTGGTAGGATTAGAACGAGAATATGCACAGTACAGAAAACGTGGCCATGATTATGCAGGAATACGAACATTTCCGTTAATTGCACTGTTCGGTACTTTGATAGCATATTTTGGTGATAGGTTCACTGTCTGGATACTTGTTGTTGGTATGCTTCTTATCGGTGGATTAATCATTTCTGCCTATTTCATTACGCGAGATAGTAAACATCTTCACACAGGGGCAACGTCGGAAGTTGCAGGGTTCATAATATTTTTTGTAGGGATGTTATGTTATCATGGCGAACTTATCTTAGCAACAATTATCGCCATTACAATGACCATCATCTTGTATGGTCGGTCAGTCCTTCATCAGTTTGCACAAAAGATTAAAAAACAAGAATTATCGGACACGCTTAAGTTTGCCGTTGTTGCATTTATCATCCTTCCATTTCTTCCTAACCAAGGGTACGGCCCTTTAGGAATATTTAACCCGTACATCATTTGGTTAATTGTAGTTTTCATTTCAGGCATAAGTTTTGTAGGATACATATTTATGAAATGGTTTGGCGAGAAAGGGATAATGTTAGCTGGTATCTTTGGCGGCTTGATAAGCAGTACTGCTGTTACGACAAATTTTGCGGAACGGAGTAAACGCGAAAAGGGAATTTACAAAGCGCTCGTGTTAGGAGTTATCCTTGCAAACGGCATTATGTTCATCAGAATTCTTATAGAAGTATTCGTATTAAACAGAGATTTGTTTATGACACTTATTGCACCATTATTATTCCTTGTCATTTTAACTGCAGTATTTTCATATATCCTTTGGCGAAATGCAAAAAAAGCACAAGGAAAAGTTGAGTTAACATCACCATTTACAATTAAACCAGCACTTAAATTTGGAGTATTCTTTGCAGTCATTTTAGCACTTGTCAAGATTGCTGAGGTATATTTATCGTCGCGAGGTGTCTATATAGTAAGTTTCATTTCAGGATTCGCCGACGTTGATGCAATAACCGTTTCTTTGTCTCAATTATCTAAAAGTTCGTTAGCGATAGAAACGGCACGAAACGGTATTATCATAGCGGCACTGACAAACGTTGCAGTAAAGGGAGGAATTGCATACTGGTTCGGTGCACGAGAGTTTGGAAGGATAGTTATCGCAGTTTTTAGTGTACTTATTATTATCGGAATTGCTAGTATGTTTTTAATCTAAGAAATGTAATATTAAAAAAATTCAATTTTTTCTATAGCATCTTTAGTATCATCATTTTTCTTTGTAAGGTTAAGGAATGATGTAAAATCTGGCGCTTTTTCAGGAATGTTTTGTTGTTCCGAACCATTACTAAACATATTCATCATAATTGTTGTATCAATAGGTTCATTCTGTTGAATATCTACTGGTGCTTTCTGTCCAAGAGTATGTGTGAGAATATGAAGAACTTTCCTAATATCTTCATGAGAATCTTCTTTTGTATCGATTGTAATTTTCATCCTATCACCTTAAACACTGAAAAATGAACAAAGTTTATAATTTTTACGATTATTGATGTGCGCATTATCTTACGTTTCTGTATATTACTCATAAGAATGTTACTTCTGTTTCTAATTGATCGGCAGTGGGATACTCAACAACAATAGCAGGTACCAAATTACATTTTTTAAAGAACTTTACATTCCTTTTGAGTGCGTTCTTTGAAAGAAGTATCCGTGGCTTGTGCATATCTATACAAATATCTTCATCTTTACATTTTAATTTTTCTTTAATCTTAACACGTAATGACTTCAATTGAAGAACATATTTTTCTTTATCGATACGTTTCAATTTTTCTCTATATCCAAAACCCGGAGTAAGAGTTTTGAGATAAAGTGCACCGCGCGTTAACATACCTTCAGCATCAACAGTGTCAAATGAACGTTTGACATTATCAGCTTCCCTTTTTATCCTGTTTGCAAGTTGTGTTGCATCCTTTAACGTTGCTGTACAAACGTGTACAGGTAAATCATATCCTTTCTCTTCCACATACTCAATTAATTGTATGCCTAACTCCTGAGACCCTTCAATGGCATAACTTAACTGATCTTTGACAACAAATCCCATTTTTAAGAGGGAAGAATGATCATTATCTGCAACCTCTAATTCATTTAAGTTGCAAAAGTCAACCTTATCATGAATAAAGTCAACCATTTCTTTCAGCTGTTGTTCTTTGTTCGGAATTAATGGCACTTCAACGCCGATGTCCCATGAAAATTCTTTTGCTAAAGACAGTTTTTTCCATAATGTTGTATTCTCTAAATCCAAATGAAACCGTATTTCGTCAAGTCCAGTAGTGAACAGTTTCTGAAGAGTTTCATTCGTTACTAAGTTTAAAGAAGTGTACAGATGAATATGAAACTCTTTCCCGAACTCCTGTTTCAGTTTTGTGATATACTCACACGTTCTTTCTAATTTCTCTAATGGATCACCACCAGTAATACCTGCCCCTTTGGCGTCCATTGCACGTGCTTCTTTGGAAATGTCTGCAAATGTAGTAACGTTACGTTCATTTGCAAACTGAACATCATTCTGATACTTTTCATCAGACACAGGACAAAAATAACAATGCCGGGGACAGTTCCCAGTTACAAAAATAACAAGTTTCTCTCCCTTTACACAGTATTGACATCCTTTCGGTAAAGGACCCTTGTTGTACGAGCGATATTTGTTCCTTTGCATAGTATTTTGTGTACGAATACCCTTTTTATGTCTTTTGTGTTATTTTTGGGTTATATTTATTTTTTATTGTTTCTGTAGTATATATTTTAGGGATAGAGAATGTATTTAAAGCAATCAAAAATTGTTTATTTGATATATTATGGGCAAATTAGTTTCTGTTAATTTCCAGCCAATGAGTGAAAGCAGTTTAGAATTTAGAGTAAGTGACAGATTTTTACCTCCATTTGAAAGAAAGCGATTTGAAGTAATTTCTCCAGAAGAAGCAAACGAGTTATATTTTCACGTTCCAGAAGGAAGAACGTTAGTATATCTTATTACTGGTGCGCAACGCGGCGACGAAGCAAAAGGAAAAGCAGCTAAAGGTGTTCGTGAACTTAATAGAGATGTAAAATGGTGTATCACGGACGAAAACACGCACAATGCAGGAAAGCAAGAGAATGGGTTTAGTTTACATCTTTTACCACCAACTGTTGCTGATCCTAACATACATAATTATGTTGGCCATAAAGCTCGCGTCAATCTTTTTATTACCAGAAAAGAAATTCTTGATGTTCAAGAAGCGACAGGGAATAGAACGTTAGGAGAAGATTTTCATTTGATGATTGATAGGCATGCGACCCTTGTAACACCAATGAATCGGGCAGACGATATTGTTGGAAAACCAAATGCAATGGGTTCAACATGTCAAGGCGCTACAATGTCTTCTGCCTATGCTGCTATGAAAAAAGCACCAACTATTGAAGATGTTCTTTATGATAAAGCATCATTTGTGTCACAGGTTAATTTCCAAATTACCGAATTAAATGATCGAATTCAACGTGATGAAGGATTAGCATCGTTAGGAATTACTGACATGAAAACGTTTGGTTATGCACTTACAGTTGGTGATGTACACGATGGCCGACTTCGTGCATTAAAATTGAGATTATCGCCCGATGAGATTACATTTTTTTCTCATGAAAACCCTGCAGAGTATTTACATGCTCGTCATTTAGAAATAGTTGAAGGTGGATTGTTTACAATTGGTGATACACAAAAAGCAGTTAATGCTCATGTTGGCCGCGGCGAACCTGGCGTTATAGAATGTGTTCAGTCAGTATTACTTTCGAGCGATGTTCGGTATAGTAAAAACCGAACCTCAGCTGCAACTCATGCTCATGGTTCGATAGGTTCTGTTGGTTTAACTCCATCACAAGTTGAGTATGGCCGTATTTTAGTATTCAAATTTGGAAACACGTCTGTCGGTGGGAATGAATCTACGATGGCAGGTTTGATACGACAAGATGCTCTTCATTCACTTTCAACAACCTCACCCATAAGTGGCAAGAAAGTTTCATTTGAGTATACATCAACATTAGACGACTTTGTACAAAAAGATGCGATAGAAGAAGCATTTCATCAAGTTAATCAAGCGTATAATACTGCATTACGTGAAGGATATTCATTATGTCATTCTAAAGTTAAAATTGCAGGAATTTATACAGAATTTTCATTATCAGAAGCAAAAGCATTACTCACGTCCGCAAAGTGGACAGAAATTGGCGTCACATCAAAACGTGCACGAATTTGTCGTATGGATGATTTGGTTCAAGACTGTGTTGTGTATGATGTTGAACCTGAAAGTATACAAGTACGAAATGCTGTTGATAGAGGGATAGGATTTGGAAATTTTGGTATTGTTACAGCGTATGAAGTTACGGGCCAATATGGCAGTCCAAAACAAAAATATCCTGTGGGACATATCATCAAACCTGGAGATGAATTATTAACGGAACATCAAACTGTAAAGGCGTGTATTCCATTAATCTCAATTTTAAAATCGTGGTCACACATTTATGCTGACGGAACAAACAATGCAGAAGTTGGAAAACGACTTGATCCCCATTTATCGTTCTATCTTTCTGTAGTGTCTGCTGGCCATGATGTTATGGGAATTGGTACTGGTCCACGTGAATTAGTTTTTATTAGAGAAATATGAGATTTCCCATTTAAGATTTACTCTTTTGCTATTCTTGAATAACGAAATGTCTTTAAACTCTGTATTTTCGTGATGTTGAATGGGAGTGGATTCTATTATTGCTAGTGCCATTGGAAGGTTTGCAAGTTCTTTACATGAATTGGACGAAGATATAACACCAGAAGAGAAGGTTCAACGATTGCTTCAATGTCACACAGCAGCCCGAGACCTTACCGTGGTATTACCGTCTGCCACTAAACCAGAAATGGCACAAGTTGCAGTAGGAGAGCGGACAAATTTAACACGAGAAAGAGTGAGACAAACATTGAAAATAATACTTGATAAAATGAGAACTGTTTTAAACCCGATTGAAGATCTAACGGACGGAGATATTAATCTTAGACCAGGAGGCAAATATAAAACTGACCTTTGACGTATTTTTTGATGTATAAAAAATTTCAATTATCTTTTTTCCATTCTCCACAATCCAACATCAACGTTCTTCATAGGTTTTGTATGAAATGCAAACGCTGCTTTGAGTGGAAAGTCGTATCGCCATACATCAGTTATCATAAAATTATAATCTTTTGCAATTGCTTCTACAAATTTTTGTGTTGAATACTTGTGCATACTATACACAACGTGAGCAACAGAAAACGCTTTTTCTAAAAATACTTTATCTATATGTGTTTCTTTTGTACCAAAGGGCGGATTCTGCACAACAATATCAACATGTTCATCAAATAACGAAACGTCTTCAATGATAAATTCTGCTTCACCTACTTCATATTCATCTTTAAGAACGTTATAATTTTGTATACAAAGATTCATCGCATCAATATCTTTATCCACAAAGAAGACTTTTCGTGCTCCTAATAATAATAATCCAATACCAATAATTCCTGGGCCAGATGCAGCATCAAGAATAATTTTTCCTGCAACTTCTCCTTTCATTGCCATTTGCCAAATCCAATCTGCAGCAATATGTGCAGGCGTTGCGTACTGTTCTAACATAAATGACGGTTTTTCAAAACCTTTCAGTTTACTTAGTTCCATTGCAAGATTTTGTTTTGTACGAATTGACATACGAATAGAAAAGTAGTGATGATATTTATATAGTTTGGTACTGAGATAAATAGATTCACAAAAGAAATTCTTTTAAATATATTTTCTAACCATTCTTGGGTAAGGTCATTCTACAAAATCGAAAGGTATTTAAACAAATGAGATATGCTATAGTAACGGGTGAGGGTGGTAGAATAAAGAGTAGGAGATAGAGTTTTTGAGGTACATTCTCCTTAAAAAAATAATAGAGGTAGCTATTGCTATGAAGAAAGATTTTGAGACCATTAGAGCTGCATTAGAAGAACACTTATCATCTATAAACGAAAATACGTCTGAAATTCAAGCGCTTTTTGATTACCTTCACGAACTTGATGTAAAGATGGATAAATTATCACAACGGCTTGACCAAACACAACTTACAAAAAATATTCGTCAGGAGGAAGTTTCTATCTCGCCACTTACGTTTGAAGAAAGGACAGTTTTCTTAGCCCTTTATACTGAAGAGGAACCATTATCATATCAAGAAATTGCAGACAAAACAAACATGCCGGCATCGTTAGTACCCGAATGTGTTTCGTCACTTATACAAAAGGGTGTTCCGCTTCAGAGATCGTATTGTAACAACCACATTTTCTTCCAGATTAATAAACAATTCAAAGAACGGCAAGCAAAAGAGAACGTTGTTAATTTATCATTACAAAGTTTTATTGAATGAATTTTTAAGAGAGGGTTCTGAATTCTCCCACAACCTTTAAAAACGTCACAGTATTCCTTTCTAGTAAAAAGAGGTGATAGTAATGGCAAAACACGCCAAGAATGAACAATCTTCTCATACATCAAAAAAGTGGCGCATTGCCCCATTAAAAGGAAGTTTCATGGTACTTGCAATCATAGGATTCTTTTTCAGTGCATATTTAATATACCCAACAAGTGTTAATTATGGGATAGCATTCATGCTCGTTTTTGTTGCGATGTTTGCTGCATCGCTTATCAGCATGGCACATGCACCAATACGAGGTCAATAAAAAAAATGGCAACGACACAAAAAGTTGAATGGAAATTTCCGCAGAAAAAAAGTCCGCTTATGAAAATTGAAACGGTGACGATATCCGTTATTGCAATTCTTATTTTCTTTATTTCGGTTATGCAAACAGATAACATACTATCAGGAATTTTGTTAGGGGTATCGTTCATTGTTTTGTATATGGTTCTTACGTACATCATTCAGAAGGTTAGAGTTATGGAAGAGTTGTACCATATCAATCCAACACATTTTCACGTAACACGAAAGACACGGTTTAAAAAAACAAGTGAGAAAGTTCCACTAAAAACAGTAAAGTTTCATAAACTTGACAAGTTTTTTCTTGGTGGATATCTTTTAAGCGAGAAAGCAAAACATCTTTTATTTTTTAACACAAAAAAAGAGCTTGAAGAGTTTGAACATTTCTTGAAAAAGCATACAAAAAAACATACGTGATAATTTTTTTTGTTTATTACTTTATTATTATTTTATCTTCTTCCATTTATAACTTTTCTTTATTGTACACTTGCAATTAATACGGTACCATACTTGTCTGATTCAGTTGTAAACCAATAATACTGTACGCCCATATAGAGGTTTGTTATAACCCAAGTTTGACAGTTAATTAAAAATAAGTGTTCTAGGTTTGTAAGTTCTACCATGAAACAAACAAACACTAGAACAAATGGCATAAAAGCTAACTCAAATATATCTTTTCCTATTGGAACAACGAT
>Ga0210057_1005300_pt1 | contig 16653 bp, 23 predicted proteins | sample CryGeyCG2114_010_2_FD_183968 | JGI IMG/M metagenome (GOLD analysis project Ga0210057, IMG submission 183968) | Groundwater microbial communities from aquifer - Crystal Geyser CG10_big_fil_rev_8/21/14_0.10 (SPAdes) (version 2) | ecosystem: Environmental > Aquatic > Deep subsurface > Groundwater ...
TGATTTAACATGGAAACAAAAAACAATCATAAAGTTGAACCAAAAAAATTTTTGTTTGTTTCACTTGATGCATTAACAGGAGACCTTGCATGGCAGCTGAAAAAAGAAGGTCATGAAGTAAAATATTTCACTGAAAACCCTGAAGACAAAGAGGTTGCAGACGGATTTATAGAAAAAGTTGATGACTGGGAAAAAGAAATTGAATGGAGTGACACAATAATTTTTGATGATGTTTTAGGACAGGGAACAAAAGCAAAAAAATTAAGGGAACAAGGAAAAAATGTTATTGGAGGAACTCCTTACACTGACCAGCTGGAAGACGACCGAGCTTTTGGCCAGGAAGAACTAAAAAAAGCAGGCGTGCCGATTCTTCCCTATAAAGATTTCACTTCATTTGAAGAAGCAATAGAATTTGTCAAAGCAAACCCACACAAATATGTAATAAAACCAAGTGGGGAAGCACAAAACATTAAAGGACTGCTTTTTATCGGAGAAGAAGAAGATGGAAAAGACGTAATACAGGTTTTAGAAGACTACAACAAAGCATGGGCAAAAAATATTCCTTTATTCCAGCTGCAAAAAAGAGTTTCAGGAGTAGAAGTTGCAGTAGGCGCATTTTTTAATGGAAAAGAATTCATTTATCCAATTAATGTAAATTTTGAAAACAAAAAACTTTTTCCCGGCAATTTAGGGCCAAGCACAGGAGAAATGGGATGTTATGATGACCAAACAGAAGTCCTAACTGACAATGGATGGAAATTATTCAAGGACTTAAAAAAAGAAAAAATATGCACTTTGAATCCTGAAACTGAAGAAATAGAATTTCATAAACCTGAATTATTGGTTTCTTTCAGCCACCATAAAAAACTTGTTTCAGTTAAAAACCAGACACTGGACATAGCAGTGACATTAGACCATAATATGTATGTTTCAACACAGCATAATGCAAGAAACAAAAAAAACAAGTTTGAATTAATTAAAGCAAAGGACTTACAATATCAATCACTGATAAAAAGAACAGGAAACTGGACAGGCATAACACAAAAAAATTTTATTCTGCCTGCAACAGAATTAGGGCACTACGAAGGAAAACAGGTAATGTTCCATAAAACAAAAGAAATACAGATTCCGATGGATGAATGGATTTCTTTTATGGGGATATGGCTTTCAGACGGCTGTGCTTCAAACAACAAAATATCTGTCTGCCAGAAGATTCCGGAAAAAACAAAAAAAATAGAAGCACTGTTAAGTGAACTTCCATTTGAGTTCTCAAAAAGAGAAAATGAATTCTATGCTTACAGCAAACAGCTTGGTTCATTCCTTGAAGAATTTGGCAAGGCGCCAGAAAAATTTGTGCCTGACTTCATTAAAAAATTAGATAAAAAACAAATTGATTTATTCCTTGAATGGTTTGCTTTAGGCGATGCAACAAAAATGAAAGGAGGATACAGGATATTTTACACTTCCTCAAAAAAAATGGCTGACGGCATACAGGAACTGCTATTAAAAACAGGAAAAACCGGAATAATAAAAAAAAGAGAAAGATACGGCAAAAAATGGATTGAAGACCATTATGCAAACTCTGATAAACCGCAGTATGAAGTGCATGAAAGAGTAAAAAAAACTAATTCATGGGCAGATAGGAGAGACACAAAAATAATTAATTATGAAGGAAAAGTATATTGTGCAACAGTAAAAAACCATGTAATGTATGTAAGAAAAAACGGAAAACCGTATTGGTGCGGGAACACTTTCATGTTCTGGAGCGGACCAAACAAAATATTCAACCACACACTAAAAAAAATGGAAGCAAAACTAATAGAAGAAAACTACATTGGATATATTGATATTAACTGCATTGTAAACAGCAATGGAATTTATCCATTGGAATGGACCTCTAGATTTGGCTATCCAACAATCAGCATCCAACAAGAAGGAATGATTACACCAATAGGAGAATTCCTGCATGAACTCTCAAAAGGAAACACACCAAAACTCAAAACAAAAACAGGATTCCAGATAGGATTAAGATTAGTGGTTCCTCCTTTTCCATTCACAGACCAAGAAACATTTAATGTAAAATCAAAAGATTCAATAGTATATTTCAAAAAACCAACTGAAGGAGTTCACATAGAAGACATTAAAATGATCAATGGAGAATGGGTAATCACAGGAACAGCAGGAGTAGCATTAATTGTCTGCGGAACAGGACAAACAATGAAACAAGCACAAAACCAAATGTATTCAAGAGTAAAAAACATTAATATTCCACATATGTATTACAGATATGACATTGGAGACAGATGGTTTGAAGACTCAGATAAACTTCACACATGGGGCTATTTAAGAGAACTTTAATGCAGTTAATTTAAAACATTTTTAAAAACATGTATATTTAATAGTGTTTTGATGCATAATTAATGCAGGGTGGTGCATTATGAGAACTACAGTTGAATTTGAAGGAATGGATGAATTAATTTTAACCAAAGCAGTTGAAGTTGGTTTAGCCAGATCAAAAACCAGTGCTCTGAGAATGGGCATTTTTGCTTTAAACAGAGAATACAAATTAATCAAAGACATTGAATTAGAGTTAGCTGAAAGAAAAATAATAAAAGAAAAAACAAAAATGAAAGAAAAAGGAGAAAAATATTTAAGCGAAGAAAAAGCATTAGCCGGATACAGGTGAATTGATTGGAGCTAAATTCTTGGAAACTGGTTTTTAAAAAAGGATGGGATAAGCACTTCAAAAAATTTGACAAGGAAACCCAGAAAAGAATTCTTAAAAAATTCAATCAAATAAAACAGCCTTTAATGCCAAGAGGACTAAAAGCTTCAAACACAGTAATTGAAGAAGTCGGGCAGTACAGAATAGCATTTTACCAGAACGAAGAAGAACTGCAAAAAGAAATTCATTTTGTCGGAAACCACAAACAATACGAAAAATGGCACAAAGACCAATAAACTCTTTAAAAACATCTATCAAATAATTTTTGGGCCCATAGTCTAGTGGATAGGACTTCAGCCTCCTAAAACAACTTTTCAAAGTTGTATCAAACGCACGGGACAAGCCCGTGCTGCATCACTTAAATAAATCATAAAAATTGAAGTGAGCTGATAACCCGGGTTCGACTCCCGGTGGGCCCGTAAACGTTTCGCCGTTTAAGCACGAGGCACGGCACAAGGCCGTGCTGCAATAGAATTAAATACTAGATTAACGTTTTATATTAGTGATGAAATGGATTTAATTGAAACGCTTGGAATGACAACAGTAATAATAATTATAGCAGTTATTTGGTTAGGCCCTCTTATTTTGGCTTCAAGACATTTAGCAAAAATTAAAAGACCCACTTTAATGAAACTACTTTGGTTTTTTTCTTTTATAGTATTTGGAATATTCAGTGTATTAATATATTTTTATGTAGTTTATTTTCCAGAAAAAAGAAAAGAAAAACAAAATGAAACAAATGAATAAAAAAAGCATTTGTTTTTGTTAAAGTTTTTCTTAGAGTTACCTTAACCTTCTTTGTTTTGGTTTTCTTCTTGCGTTTAAATCTTTTAGTGGTCTTGACGTTTGCTTCCTGCTTTGTTTATGCCAGCTTAAAGCTTTTTCCAGTGCAGCTGAAACGGCTTGTCTTCTTTTAGTTCCTGCCTTTTTTATTCTTGTTTGCAGACCAGCCAAAGAACCCGGTAATTCAACAACTTGCCCATTGACTCTGACAAAAATACTATTTCTACCGATAGGCAATCTTTTTAATGCATAAATCAATTCATCCCTTGAATACCCCAAAATGCTTGCTGCCTGAAACTGAAGGGCTGTTGGAGGCCTTGACAATTTGGCTGGACCATCAAGATTAGCAGAAAGCCTGCCTGATTTTGGGGGTTTATTAAAACTTTCCCTAGGACCAATTGGTTTAAACCGCTTTTCTTTTTGTTTAGGATAGTAAATTTCAAGTATTTTATTTGCCATTTATTATTCCTCCTTAAAATAACTAATCTTTTGTAATATATAAACTTTTCTTGTGCTATGTTCTGCCACAAATTTAAATAAAAAAATGTTTTTGTTTCTGTTACTTGCCGAACAGATAAATTTAAATCAAATTGCAGTCTAAATGTTTAGGTGAAAGAATGGAAAAAAAAGTTTTTACTGTTGTAATTGAAAGAGATGAAGAAGGCTGGCTTGTAGCAGATGTTCCTGAATTAAACGGTTGCCATACACAAGCCAAGACAATGGACGAACTGATTAAAAGAGTTAAAGAAGTCATTGAATTATGCCTTGAAGATTTAATAGAAAAAAAAGAAGAAATTCCTAAAAGCGAATTTGTCGGAATTCAAAGAATTCAGGTGTAAAACTTGCCTTTACAGGTTACGCCAAAAAAACTGATTAAACTATTAAATAAATTAGGTTTTGAACAAACAAGAATCAGAGGAAGCCATTTCAGATTTGCTCATCCAGATGGAAGAAAAACTTCTGTTCCAATTCATGGAAATGAATCACTTGGGCCCGGAATACTTAACAGCATAATCAAACAAGACCTAAAAATGAATAAAAACAAATTTTTTGAGTTATTGGACAAATAATTGTGTTTTGGCATTTGACGAAAAAACAAGTGTTTTTAAATGGCAATTGACGTAAAGCTTTTTTAAGTGTTTTTTGCCTAATTATTCAATGGATAAACTTTCTTCTATTATGGCTGGAGAAATCTGCTTAAGCAAAGACCCCGGCGGATCAATGAAAAAATGGAGAGAAATTTTTGGCGTCTCTCAAACAGAATTAGCTGATTATTTAAAAGTCAGTTCCTCTACAATATCTGATTATGAAGGAGGAAGAAGACAAAGCCCAGGCATTGGAATAGTGCAGAGATTAGTTAAGTCATTGATTTTGATTGACGAAAAAAGAGGAAGCAAAGTAAAAAAACAATTAGAAAAAGATTTCAAGCCATCAAAAGAAATTTTTGGATTACACGAATTTTATGCTTCAGTTAAAGGAACTGATTTCTTAAAAAAAATCAAAGGAACAGTGGTTGCAAACCCAAGCAGATTAAAAGAAACAATAATTTATGGGTATACAATAATTGATTCAATTAAAGTAATCCTTGATATTCCAGTTCATGAATATATGCAGTTATATGGAAAGACACCTGAAAGGGCATTAATTTTCCAATCAGTTGAAAACGGAAGAAGTCCAATGATAGCAATCAAAATAGGAAGATTTTCAACTGACATGAAACCATCATTAATAGTATTACACGGAGTAAAAAACGTTGACCCAATAGCAATAAAAATAGCTGAAAGCGAAAAAATTCCTTTAATTACTTCAAACACTCCAATAAACGAAATACTTGACGCATTAAAAGAATTCGAAACCTAAAACCTAACACAATAAGTATATCTTCTTTTTTCTTTTCCTGTTTTGTCTACTCCTACAACAGAAAAAGAACGAATTACTTTAGAAAAATATTTTTTAGCTAATTTTTCAGATGAAACCCTTGCAGCACGATTAGAAGACAAAACCAAATCAAACCCTTTGCTTATTTTATTTGTTTTAACTATTCTTGACAAAGGATCTTTTTTGTTCATTTCAGAAATTAGTTTTTGAAACTCAAGCAAAACAATTTCTTCTTTTTTTGAATTTTTTTCATTAAATCTTGCTTGAAGTGTTGCCTCAAAATAATCTGAAGAAATTTTCATACAAGAATCACAAATGCCTTGAACTAACTTTAATTTAATTACTCTATTCAAAATCAAAGGATGTCCTTCAATTGTTCCTTTAACTTCAATTAATGCTTCAAAAGGCAGTCCATTTAATTCATTTAATTTAACTTCAATTCCATGAATTAAAAACTCTTTTGATTTAACTCTTGATTTAATAAATTCAATTAATTCAATTGAATTCATTTCAGTCCAGTTTCTCTGAACCCTTATTTTGTTACATCTTTTACAAAACTGAAATTCAATTGCCTCAATAGAATCAAGTAATTTATTATCTTTCAAAAAGCATTCATTACAAAATCCTTTAATAAAAGGCCCTTTTTTTGATCCGCATTTAGGACAAAATTTAAACATCAAATCACTTCTTAAAATAAAGCAATGGATTTAAAACCATTGAATAAGTTGCAAGAACTGCAGTAATAATTCTTAGCACCAAAAAAATTATTAAAGCAAAAAAAATTAATTCTTTTGTTTCAGAAAAAGAAACAATTAAAGCAGAAATTAAGCTTAAAACCAAAGCAATAAAACTGCCAAAAGACGCTTCTTTAAGGTTTTTCCTCGATTTTTTAATTGTGTTAATAACAGAAGCTAATCCTTTTCTTTCAATTGAAGAAACAGGATAAATAAAATAAAATAGAACTGTAGTAAAGAAGACAAGCAATAAGATTATTAAAGCTAAAACAAGAACAATGAAATAATTCTGTTGAACAAAAAAGAAAGAAAATAATAAAGTAAAAGGAAGCAAAATAATCATTGAAAGAACAAAAGCCAAAAATATAGGGGTAATTATTTTCCAGAAATTAGTTAAAACTAACTTAATTGAATTCCAAATAGAAAAACTTTGTTTGTTTAAATATTTTTGAATCATCAAAGGATAAGCAGAATTAATTACTAAATCAATTATAAAAAAAACAAAAGAAAAAAACAATAATAATAAAGTTCCTGGAAGAAGTTCATTTAACAAAACAGTTTTTGTTTCAGGCGAATCCATTAAATTAATTTTCTGCAGTTGAACTAACAAATTAGCTGAATATAAAAGCATTAAACCCCATAACAAAGACAGGAAAATTTTCGGTAAAAAAAGTTTTGGTTCTTTTTTTAATACAATAAAAGAATTTTTTAATACTTCAATCAATGTTGTCATTTTAATCCAGTTTTATTTCCTGCCCTAATTTGGGGGCAACAGAATTAAATCCTTCAATTTTTAGTTTTTTCTGGAAAACATTAATTATTTCTTCGTCTCCGTGAACACAAACAACTAATTCAGGATCAACTAATTTAACTAATTCAATTAATTCATCCTGTGAAGCATGAGCAGAAAAATCAAATTTTTTTACTTCATTTTTTACTTTAACTGTTTCTCCATCTAAATCAAGTAATCTTTTATCAAGCAAATTTCTTCCATTAGTTCCTTCAACCTGATAACCAGTCAAAAAAATCTTTGTGTTTTTATTACTTAATAATTTCTTTAAATACCATAAAACTGGTCCGCCCTGAAGCATACCTGCAGAAGAAACAATAACGCAAGGTTTTTCTAATACTGGATTTCTTTTTCCTTTCTTGACCCAGTTAACTGAATGCAATGCTTTTCCTAAAGATTTTGGGTTCTTTAAATTTTCAGGAAACTCTAAAGTAGTTCTTGCAACTTTTTGTCCCATTCCATCAAAAAAGATTTCTGCATTAACTCTGTTTTCATATAAAACATCAATTAGTTCCTGGCTTCTTCCAACAGCAAAAGCAGGAACAATAGCAAAACCACCTTTATCAACTGTTTCCTGTATTTCTTCAGCAAATTGTTTTTCTAATTCTTTTCTGTCACCAGAATTCCTGTCACCATAAGTTGATTCAATGATTAATACTTCTGCTTTGCCGATTCTTTTATCTGCTCCTTTAAACATCCTTGTTTCATCCATTTTAAAATCGCCTGAATAAATAACATTTTTTTCACCTGAAATTTTAACCATAGAAGAACCCAAAATATGTCCTGCATCAAATAATTCAATTGAAGTGTCATCAGAAATATTAATTTTTTTTCTATAAGGAGTAGGAAAAGTAAATTTGTCAACTGCATTAATTTCAGCAGCAGAAAAAGGCGCAGGAATTCCTTCATATTTAGCAATCTTTAATGAATCTCTCCATAAAATATGACTTAATTCAAGAGTAGGCAGAGTCATATAAACAAAAGAATCAGATTTCTTAAATAATTGAGGAAGATTACCTGAATGATCTAAATGAGCATGAGAAATAATTATTGCATCCAAATTAGTTTTAACAGGCAAAGGAAACTCTGTTTCAGCATTAGTTAATTTAATTCCTCTGTCCAGTAAAAGCTTTTCTCCTACATCAAGCAAAAAAGAACTTCTTCCAACTTCTCTTGCTGCACCCAAAGCAGTTAATTTAGCCAAAAACATCACTTTATTTCTTTCTAAATAAAAAGGAAGGGTTTTAATTTAAAACATAACTGTTGCTACAAAAGAATTAAATTAACTCTTCAAACGCGTCTCTTGTTATCCCTAACTCTTTTTTTATTATCTTCAAAAGCAATCCTCTGTCAATTTTCTTTCCTGAATGAACCGGAATCACAACCATTCTTCCATCCTGACTAAAAAAAGTTGCATGACTGCCCCTTTGTCTTAAAAACTTAAAACCGAGTTTTTCAATTATTTTTATGAGTTTTTTTGCAGGAAGGGACTTAAGTTTAGGCATGAACTACAACTTCTTTTATTTCAAAGAATTTTTTCTGTGGTTTTTTATTCAGTTCCTGCAATGATTCCAAATAAACTTCAATTGCCTCTTTTATGTTATCCATTAATTCCTTTACAGTTTTTCCCTGTGAATAACATCCAGGAAGTTCAGGGACTTCTGCAATAAAATATCCATCTAATCCTTTTTCAACAAGTATTTTGAATTTCTTTTCCATCTAACTCACAATAATAAGTTCTATGGAAGCACATAAAAATGTTAGTTTGGATTGTTTTCTGCAAAAGAATTAAATTAACTTAAAGTATTATTTAATACTATGGATTTCATTGAATCAAAAAAATTACTGCAAAAATACAAAATAAATTTTGTTAAAGGAAAATTAGTTAGAAACAAAAAAGAATTAATTTCTACTGCAAAAACACTGGGTTATCCAATTACACTCAAAATAATTTCAAAAGACATTTCGCATAAAACTGATGTCGGCGGCGTACAATTAAATATTCACACTGAAAAACAAGCAATAGAAAAATATAATTTAATTTTAAAGAACGTGAAAAAAAAGTGTCCTAAAGGAGTAATTCAGGGAATTTTTGTTCAAAAATTCATTGAAGGAAAATTACTGATTGTCGGGGGAAAATTAGACCAGCAGTTTGGCCCGACAATATTGTTTGGGTTAGGCGGAATTTTTGTTGAATTAATGAAAGACGTTTCATTAAGAATCTGCCCGATAACAAGAGATGATGCAAAAGAAATGATTACAGAAATAAAAGGTTATCCAATGCTAAAAGGATTAAGAGGAGAAAAAGGAATTAATTTAAAAGAATTAGAAAATGTTTTAATGAAAGTGAACAAGCTGATGATAAAAGAAAAAATCAAAGAATTAGATATTAATCCGCTGATAGCCAATGAAAAAGACATTGTTGCAGTTGATGCAAGAGTGATTGAATGAAAATTGAAATAGATTCTCCGGCAAAAATTAATTTGACTCTAGACATCATCAAAAAAAGGGATGATGGTTACCATGAATTAGAAATGATAATGCAGGAACTTGAATTAAAAGACAAGATTGTGCTGGAAGAACTGGAAAAAAACAAAATTGAAATTGAATGCAGGGAAAAATTTGTTCCATTAAATGAAAAAAACTTATGCTGGAAAGCAGCAGAATTAATTAAAGAAAAAAAAGGAATTGAAAAAGGAATTAAGATTTTTATTGACAAAAAAATCCCTGTTGCTGGAGGATTAGGAGGAGGAAGCTCTAATGCAGCAGCAACAATAAAAGGATTAAATGAATTATGGAAACTGAATTTAAGCAGAAAAGAAATGCAGGAAATTGCAGAGCAGATTGGAATGGATGTTGCTTTTTTTTTATATGGAAAAACAGCTTTTGCTTCTGGAAGAGGAGAAAAAATTGAATTAATAAAAAGTTTTCCTAAAACAAGGGTTTTAATCTGCAATCCTGGAATTCCAGTTTCAACCAAAAAAGCTTATTCTGAAATCGATTATGAAAAATCAGGAAAAAAACTTGGTTCAAGAAAATTAAAGAAAGCAATAGAACAGAATAAAAAAACAGAAGAGTTCGCTGAATTACTGCATAATGATTTTGAATTCTCTGTATTCAAAGCTTTCCCTGAAATTGAAGAATTGAAAAAAGAAATGAAAGAACATTCATTTAATTCTTTAATGAGCGGTTCAGGAAGCACAGTTTTTTGTTTTCCAAAAACAAAAGAAGATTCAACTAAAATAATACAAAAATTAGCACAAAAATATCCTACAGTAATTGAAACTTTTAGTGTGTAAGAAACTAGAGGAGTTTAGCAAATTCTTCTCTTGAAATATCCACCTTTCTCAAAATTGAAAGCAGAGTTCCCTGCACAACAACTTTGTGATTTGGAACAGTTAATCTTCTAAAAGGTTCTTTATTTTCTCTTAAAATAAAATGGCTTCCGGTTTGATGGTCAACTTCAAAACCAATTTTATTCAATGCCTTAATTAATTTTATTCCAGAAATAACAGGAAGCTTCATTTAAGCCACTGATACATCTGCTATTTCCACAGTTTTTTCAAAAATAGTTTCTTCAGGGTGTTTTTTTAAGCTTTCTAAATAGCCTTTAATCGCATCCTTAATATTATTCAAGGCATCTGATTTAGTTTTTCCCTGAGAAATACAGCCAGGCAAGCTAGGAACTTCTGCCACAAACCATTTTGTTTCAGCGTCTCTAATCAAAACAATTTTATATTCCATTTAATTCCCCTAAACAAAAATGAGTGAACAGCTATAAAAAATTATTGTTACGTCATTTGACTAAATAATGTTCTTCAACATATTCTTCAATTAGTTTAGTGAAGTCTTTGGTTAATTGTTTTGCGTTTCCTTTTAATAATTTGATTTGTTTGCCGTCAGCAAAAACCGGTGCGCTAGGTTGTTCTCCTGCCCCAGGTAAACTTAATCCAATATTTGCGTTTTTGCTTTCTCCTGGGCCGTTAACAATACAACCCATTACTGCAACTTCCATTTTTTCAAATCCCTTAAATCCTTTTTTCTTCCATTCAGGGGATTTTTCTTCTAAAAACTTCTGGACATTCAAAGCAATTTCCTGAAATACAGTTGAAGTGGTTCTTCCGCATCCAGGACAAGAAGTTATTTCAGGCATAAAATGCCTTAACTTTAAACTCTGCAAAACCTGTTTTGCTATTTTAACTTCTTCTGTTCTGCTTGTCCCAGGAGTTGGAGTTAAAGAACAACGAATTGTGTCGCCGATTCCTTTATGCAATAAAACACTTAATCCTGCTGCAGTATGAACTGCCCCTTTTAATCCCTGCCCTGCTTCAGTTACCCCTAAATGCAATGCATTATCGCATCTTTCTGCCAGCAATTCATATGCTTTAATCATATCAGGCACTCTGGAAGATTTAGCTGAAATAACAATTTTTTCATTTCCTAAACCTAATTCATTTGCTTTTTTAGTGCTTTCAATTGCACTGACAACCAAAGATTCAATTAATATTTCAGTGTTTGATTTAACAAAATTATTTTTTGCGTTTTCATCCATTAATTTTGCAAGAACACTTTGGTCCAAAGAACCCCAATTAACTCCAATTCTGACAGGAATGTCATTATCAACTGCAACTTTAACCATTGCCTCAAAATTTTCATCCCTGTTATTTCCAAAACCAACATTGCCTGGATTAATCCTAAATTTATCTAATGCTTCAGCGCACTTAGGAAATTTAGTTAACAAAATATGACCATTGTAATGAAAGTCGCCGATTAAAGGAACATTATATCCTTCATTTAATAATTGTTTTTTTATTTCAGGAACAGCTTTTGCTCCAGCATCATCTTTTACAGTAAACCTAACTAATTCGCTTCCTGCACCAGCTAATTCTTTTATTTGTTTTACAGTAGCATTAACATCTTCTGTAGGAGTATTAGTCATTGACTGAATAACAATTGGATTATTTCCTCCAATAACTACTTTTCCAACTTTAACTGCAATGCTTTTTCTTTTCATTAAACCACTAAAAAATTAAATTAGAATAAAAATTTAAATCAATGCATTTAAAGAAAGGTTTTTGAAAGGACTCTGAGAAAAAGAATTACTTTTTCCGGGTTTTTTAGCATAAATCTCGCTTTAGTGCTTCTTTTTTTTTCTGAAACAAGAAAAGTAAAATCGTTTTTTAATGCATTAAAAGCGTCTTCATCAGTTAAGTCATCGCCAAAATAAAAAACCAAACCAGTTTTCTTTCTTTTTTCTTTTTTCATTATTTCTTTAACTGCGTTTCCTTTATTCCAACCCTTAATTCTTGCCTCCAAAACCATTGCTCCCTGGATTACTTCCAACTGTTTTCCTAAATCAGTTTCTTTCACTAATTTTCTGAAAGCAGATTTTATTTTTTTATGCTCTTTTTGTTTCACATTCCTGTAATGCAATACAAAAGCAAATTTTTTGTTCTGGAACAGGATTCCATTAACAAAAGAAAACTTTTTCCTTGAAGCTGAATCAATTTTTTTTATTAAAGGAATGCTTTTTTCTGCTTTCCTGAAAACAAAATTTTTTTTGTAAGGAAAATTTATCTGCATTCCGTGGCAGGAAGCAAAAACAAGGTTTTTTAACGGAAAAAAATGTTTTAGTTCTTTCATGGTTCTTCCGCTTACAATAGAAACAATAAAATTCTTTTTCAGCGAAAGCTCTTTGATTAACTTTACTAATTCTTTTGTTGGTTTTGCCTGTTCAGGTTTTAGTTTGAAAGAAACCAAAGTACCATCATAATCAAAGAAAAGAAACACTTTCATTTAAACAGCCTTTAATTCTCTTTATACACCTGTTCCCATTCATTAAGGAAACTATTCAGCCAGAAATAAATATCTTTTTCCTGAAGTTGTTTTTTCATTAACTTGAATTTCTTTCTTTTTGTTTCCGGCTTCATTGTCAAAGCCTTTTTTATTGCTTCAACCATGCTGTTTTCATCAAAAGGATTGACTCTTATTGCTCCCTTTAATTCTTTTGCAGCCCCTGCAAAATCACTCAGGATTAAAACAGCATTATTGTCTTTTTTTGATGCAATGAATTCTTTTGCAACCAGATTCATTCCGTCAATTAAAGGAGTTACCAATGCAACATCCGCTGCTTTATAATAACCCAATAACCTTTCTTTTGGAACAAACCTGTCAAGGCACCTTATAGGAACCCAAAATAATTTCTGGTATTCTCCATTAATTTTTCCTGTCAAAAAATCAATTTCTTTCTCTAATTCATTGTATTCTTTTGTCCTGCTTCTTGATGGAGTGAGTATCTGGACCAGAACAACCCTTTTATTGAAAGAAGGGTGCTTTTTAAGAAATGCATTAAATGCATTAAGCTTTTGAGGGATTCCTTTAGAGTAATCCAATCTATCAACGCCAAGAAACATGAATTCAGTATTAATGCTTTTTCTTATTTCTTTTGCTACTTCAGCAGGTTTTCTTAATTCACTGTTTTTTCTGAAGCCATCAAAATCAACTCCTAAAGGAAAAGCTTTGCATAAAATTTTTCTTTTCCTGAAAGTTATTGATTCATTGTCCGGCTTTAAATTGAATTCTTCTCTTACGCAATCAAGAAAATTCCTTACATAAGAATCGGTATGGAAACCAATTAAATCAGCTCCTAAAATTCCATTAAGAATTTCTCTTTTTTGGGGGAGAATCCTGAATATTTCCCATGGCGGCCATGGAAGATGAAAAAAAAACGCTATTTTTGCTTTCTTTCTTTTTTTTCTTATCAAAGAAGGAACCAAAGCCAGCTGATAATCCTGAACCCAAACAAAATCATTTTTTTTGAATTGCTCAACTGTAATATTGGCAAATCTTTCATTAACTTCTTTATAGACATTCCAGTAATCGTTATTAAACTGGACTTTATCAACCATCAAATGAACCAAAGGCCATAAAGTCCTGTTAGAAAAGCCAACATAATAATCCCTGACTTCTTTTTCTGAAAGCTTAATTCTTCTAAGCCAGTACAATGGTTTTTCTTCAGGAACATGAACTCTTTGATGAGAATCAGTTACATTAAAATCTGCGTTCCCTGAACCCCACGCAATCCAGGTATTGCCTCTTTCCTGCATTAAAGGATCCAAAACAGAAACAAGGCTTCCTCCAGTTGACTGGCACACAATTTTTTCTTTTCTTAAATGATGAGAATACGGTTCTCTGTTTGAAACAAGAATTAATTTTCCTTTGGCGTTTTTCTTTCCCAAAGAGGGCATAAACTAAAACAAACTCCTTACTATTTTTATCTAATTAATTTAACAAGGCAATCAATTTAAACATATCTCACATTAAAAAAAATAACATGAAATATTTATCAGAATACAAAAAAATAATCGGAAACGAAAAAATAAATAAAATTGTTGAAAAAGCTTCCCCATTAACAGAAAGGCATTTTGTGCACATTAATTCAACACATTATGGAGGAGGGGTTGCAGAAATACTTAACAGTTTAGTTTACTTAATGAATGACATTGGATTAAAAACCGGCTGGAGAGTAATAAAAGGCACCCCTGACTTCTTTGAAATAACAAAAAAATTCCATAACGCAATGCATGGAGAAGAAATAAACTTAACTCCCATCAAAAAAAAAATCCATCAGGAAACCAACAGAAAAAACGCATTCATTCACCACATAGAAAACCATGATTATGTTATTGTGCATGACCCCCAACCACTGCCATTAATCAATTACTACAAAAAAAACCATTCGTGGATTTGGCGGTTTCATCTGGATTCCACCAAGCCAAACATGGAAGTATGGAATTACCTGAGAAAATTCATTGAAAAATACGATGAAGTGATTTTTTCCCACAAAAAATATATTCAAAAACTGAATGTTCCAACAAACATAATTCATCCTTCAATTGATCCTTTAAACGAAAAAAACAAGGAAATCAAAGAAAGCAAATGCGACAGGTTTCTTTCAAAAAGGGGAATAGATTCAGACAAACCAATTATTTCAATGATTTCAAGATTTGACAAATGGAAAGATTTTCCTGGAATGATCCAGTCATTTAAAGAAATACAAAAAGAAACTGACTGCAAAATAGTATTATTAGGCAACACTGCAGACGATGACCCTGAAGGAAAAATGATTTATGACAAAATAAAAAAATTAGTTAACGGCAATGATTCAATAACCCTGCTGACTGAAAACAACAATTTTCTGGTTAATGCATTGCAAAGAAAATCAAAAATTGTATTCCAGAGATCAATAAAAGAAGGATTTGCATTAACAGTAAGCGAAGCATTATGGAAAGAAACACCGGTTATTGCAAGCAATGTAGGAGGAATTCCATTACAAGTAATAAACAATAAAACTGGTTTCTTGGTCAACAACAACAGAGAATGCACAAAAAAAGCAGTTAAGTTACTGAAAAACGAAAAACTAAGAAAAAAACTCGGAAAACAAGGAAAAGAACATGTAAGAAAAAATTTTTTGATTACAAGGCATTTAGAAAATTACCTTGATTTATTCAAAAAAATGGAATTAAAAAAACTAAAACAAAAATAAATTACTTTCCTCTGATTTCAGCCAGTTCTTTTTCAGAAAAACCAAGAGCTTCCAACTGTTTGGGGGATAAATTTACTGTTTCCATTACTAAACCAAAAGAATTTTTGCTTCTCTTAATCTTGCTGCATTAATTCCTTTTTGAAGCATAACTCTGGCTCTGTCAGCTGCTGGTTTAATTTGAGAAACAAGAACTAAATCAACGAAGGTAGCGTGTCTGATTTGAGCAAGATGTTTTATTTTTAGATGAGCTGCTCTTGCAGCTTTTCCTTTGCCTGTTCCTGCCCCAAGCCTTTCTCCTTTTTCATGCATTCTCCCTCTCATTTTTTTTGGGACTCCGGGTCTTAAATTAGGCATAATAAAAAAATAAAACAAAAAAGATTTAAAGGAATAATTCATTGAATCTGGCTGAATTTGGGTGCAATCTCGGAAATTTTATTTAAATAAAGCAAAATAAGTTTATTTCAACAATGATTAGGAGGTAACAAAATGAACAAAACAATAATAGCAGGAACAGGAATTCTTTTTGTATTGCTTGCAATAGGAACAGTAATGGCTTTCAATGGAAACGGAATTCAAGGAATTGATTCAGAAATAATGCAGCAAATCAGAACAGCAATAGAAAACAATGACTTTCAACAATGGAAACAATTACAGGAAAGCACTTTAACAGAAGAAAACTTCAATGCAATCAAAGAAAGAATGCAGGGAAGAACACAAGAAAGAGAACAAATGCCGGCACAAAATCAGGAAATCCAGACAGCAATAGAAAATCAGGATTACACAACATGGAAAACATTAATGGAAGAAAGCAATAACCCGCAAAAAGAAGAAATGCTTTCAGCAATTAATGAAGAAAACTTCCATCTGCTTTCAGAAATGCAGGAAGCAAGAGAATCAGGGAATTTTGAAACAGCAAAAACAATTATGGAAGAACTTGGAATACAACAAAATGGATTCAGAGGAAGAAACAAAATGCACGCAGGATTTGGAATGAAAGAAAACTGCCCTTTTTCTAACCCCTCTACAGAATGAAAGAAGGTTTAATCCTTCTTTCTTCTCCTCTTTTTTTATTTTATGATTGAAACAGTACGGCTTTACGCCGTACATTTGGTTAAACCCTTTGGAAAGGGTTTATTTTCTGCTTAAATAAATCAAAATTATTACTGCAACTAAAGTGAAAATTGAAGGAATGATTGTG
>Ga0210057_1005301_pt1 | contig 16650 bp, 22 predicted proteins | sample CryGeyCG2114_010_2_FD_183968 | JGI IMG/M metagenome (GOLD analysis project Ga0210057, IMG submission 183968) | Groundwater microbial communities from aquifer - Crystal Geyser CG10_big_fil_rev_8/21/14_0.10 (SPAdes) (version 2) | ecosystem: Environmental > Aquatic > Deep subsurface > Groundwater ...
ATTAATATACAACAAAGTCATCCTCTTGTCAAGTGTTATGGGTCTTTAGGGGGCAAAAATCAAAACAGCTAAACTGCTACTCAACTGGTATCAGAATACCAAATCCCCTCCCCCTGTCAACTACCGTACACACCCAGCTTTATCTAACACTTAAAACAAAAAAACGATCAGGATGATGACCCACACCAAATTACGTCCATCTCCAAATTATATCTACACATAAATGTAAATTAAAACTTTCTTTCCAAATATTGACAACAAAACATTGTTTTGTTACTATCGGTCTGTTTAAATGTTCTAGTCTTACCAATCAAATGAACTCAAACAAACCCCTAACAAATAAAATCCAAATAAAGTAACAGCGCTTTGGTCTTGCATAAAATATTGAGAATAAAGCGGTGGGACTTTAACATAGGAGAATAACATGGATATCCAGCTGGGTAGCCCCCACATCCCGCACGGAGTGCATTGGCACTTTCAACCCGTTCAAGTTGGAGACGAGGTAATCTACCTTCCTCCCCAATCCGCAGGTAGCGGAAGAAAGGATAAGAAACCAATGTTCATGCGTGATCCTGGCAACGACTGGGACGACACCCCGGCCGAAGAACAAGGCCACCTGCCTGGTTCTGACTACTAGCACCAACCGACTACGGGGACTATTCCCACCAACCCCCTAGTCAACCTTTTAACACTCAATCATTATTAAATATCATTAAATGATGAAACCCTGGACACATAAAACACTAAATTTACCTACCACCGTTCAAATTGCTGGTGTAACTTTTGCTATCAAGTTCGACGAAAAGATGATGGAAACCAAGAAAGACCCAACTCACCCAACGGGTTTCAACGCCAGAGGTAATCGAGGTAGATTCTCCCACATGGATCAGTCGATTTACCTTTGGCCTGGTGATGATAGATACGTACCCACGTCTGAACACATGAGGAGAGTATTATGGGAGGAGTTAATGCACGCCATTTTGTATGTTATCCATTTTGAGTCATCCGATTTTGTCGGCCAGCTATACCGAAATGAAAGTTTTGTTGGTGCAATAGCAGAATTAATTTATCAAGTAGAGAATCAGTTAGAAAATAATGATTAAATATAAAATGATTAATCAAAAAGTCGGTGCGACTTATCTTATATTGAGAACTAAATGTTGCTTTGCCACCATCAGTATGTCCATAAATATATAAAGAGAAAACAACAAACAAAGTAGCAACGTTTTGATTTTTGAACGAGATTAAAACGGTGGGACTTTAACAAAAAAAAGACAACGCCTTAACATTGGGGCAAAACGAGTAAGGCACTCGACAGCTAGCCAGTAGGCTGGGGACTCCTGATAAAGACCGAAAGGAACTGGTTGAGATATAACGGAGTTTAAAGAACCTGCGGTGCAGCAAGTGCACCTGCCCCAATGTTAGAGTGGCAAATCTAACCGTACTTTACAGATTGATGCAACCGCATCAAAAGGAGACACACAATGAGCGATCCCAAGTCGTCCAAATTTGAAACGGAAATTACGTCGAGAATAATAAGGACACTTGTATACACTTAAGTGAATAAAATAAATAATTCATTCAACGTGCAAATGATCGTTAAAATAAATCAGACCCCAACGGTTTCTATCAATTGAGTAATCCAAATAACTGACTCCTGCATTATTTATTGAAATGCTCGTATAGATCTGATAAAAAATATCGTCATCGTATTTTTCACCTAAAATTGCCAAAATTATAAACGCGCGAATAAACAGTCCGTGGGAAACTACTAGAACGTTTTGGTTTATATAATTCTTGATTAGATAATTTTGGAACCTCCTTACCCTAACTATTAAGTCCCTTATTGACTCACCCGCACCATCAAATCTCCAGTCTAAGTCTTTTTCAAATTTCTTGGCCGCAGACAGATATTCCATAAATAATCTACTATCTAGATCAACTTCATAAAGACATGGGTTATATTTTTTCTCATGAATCCATTCACTAGTTTTAATGTCTAGTCCAACCCTTTTTGATATTATTGCCGCAGTCTCAAACGCCCTGTACCATTTGCTAGATATTACAACATCAATCCTTTCTTTTTCCAACCTTTTGGCCACGGCTAAGGCTTGTAGTCTCCCCTCTTCACTTAAATGTAATGTTGGAGTTTGTTGTTTATTACTTTCCTTGGCACCTGTCTTGCCATGTCGAACTAAGTACAAATTCATAATGGTTATCAATTATCTATTTGATATGATCAACCTCCAAAATAATTTGGTTACCAAGCCTATTCAATATCCCTAGTATCGTTTCAACATTGTTAGTAGGGTTTATAGATAACATCAAGGCTTTATGCATATCCTTCCTCTGATCGGGATAATATTTAATGAATTCAAAATAGCATGTATAAAGATCTCTTGTATATTTACTTGATTGATCTACAACTAATTCAAAGCCTGTTCGAACTATTCTCTTCATTATTGTTTTGCACTTTGCCTTTATCAGTTCGTTATCTTTTGGATTTTCTTCGAAAAAATTCTGAAAGTTAACTATATCCTGCTTTATCCTTTGAACATGAAAAATTGCCTGATTCGGAGTAAAATGCGGCAAATTGCTACAAACATCTGTTCCATAGACACAAACAGACTGGGTCTTGATAATTACCTGATAGCTTAAATTATCAAGGATACATTTCCTATTATCAGCAATAATATCAACACGCTCAATAAAGGGATATTTACTCCTAACTCTTTTGTTTATCGAGTTAAAATATTCATAATCTTTTTCAAATTTATCCCTTTTTAAAAAAACCAATAAATCTAAATCAGAATTATGCTCATTTTGGTCACCAGTCGCAACTGATCCTCTTAGATAAACACTATCCAAATCATCCGAATACAATCCAGTTAACAACAGAATTGAATAATCAACAGCCTTTTTCCATTTCGACGAAACTTTTCTGATACTTGCTATATTTATGATATATCCATTACTGTCAAGTGGCGCGAATTTCAATGTTTTTCTGATGACCATTAGTGTAAATTTTCTAATATGACTTCAATTTTCTTGGCCACGCCTTTCCAAGTATAAGATCTACCGGTATTCACACCGTTTTGACAAATTCTTCCATAAAGCACTGGATTATTTAATAAATCCAAGACTGAATCAACAAAACTTATACTACTCCCGTCTACAAAGATGGCATTAACTCCACCTTCTGCAAAAGTTTTATAAGCAAGAACGTCCCTTCGAATTATGGTTGGGACTCCCACACAAATACATTCTAAAGCCGCTTTTCCAAAAGACTCTGCTCTAGAAGGTAAGACTGCAAAATCAGTTTCAGACAGTATTTCAGCTATCTTTTTAGGCTTCATATATCCCCTAAAATTAAAATTTCTCTTCAAACCAAGTCTATTTATTTCTTTCAATATACTTTCGTAATATTTCTTGTGATTTGAATTGGGGAAATTTTGATTATCACCAATTATATTTACGATAGGGTTAAAACCATTTTTAACTAATAACTGTGCAATTTCTACCAATTGAAGTTGATTTTTTTGGGGTCGGATTGATCCAATACAAGATATTACTACTTTGTCTTGTTTTTCAACCATTGAATTTCTAATCCTTCCCTTAAAAATAGAGTCGTCATAGCCTCTACCAACAAGATATAATTTAGATTTATTAATACCTTTTGATTCTAGGGTTTTCATTTCTTCTTCAGAACCAGAAAGAATAGCCTTAGCCATTTCAAGCACTTTCTGCTCCAAATCACAATATACCTCAGACACTTCTTGATATTTTTTATATTCATCACTTAACAACATTGGGAATAAGACGGTTTTTGAAGGAAAAGATAATCCACCCAACAAAACACCCATACCAGCAAGTGGGTGAAAAACACAAACATAATCATATTCACCTAAAATGTCCTTGTATTTTTGAGCAGATAAATAGGAATCAACGATATCTGGAACGTCTAAACTATTTTTAGCATTGTATATATCTCTATAAGGTAATCTTTTTGTAGACATGCGTGTCACTTTCACTTTTTTATCTAAATAGGTGACATCTTCGTTTTGTAGTCTATATTTCTTCTGTAAATATTTATTGTCTTCTTTTGTAGGAATTATCTTATTTGCGTACACATCCACTCTATGACCAAATGAAGTCAATTCAAGCGCCAAGTGTCTGACTGTATCGGGACAACCATCTGTATCAATAGAAGGAAGTGATGGATCCCTGTTGTAACTTAAAAAAGCAAGCTTCATCTCAGATCTTCCTAACAAACAAGGGTCTAATTTTTTCAATTTTACTCTTACTAAAAGTGTTAATAATTATTTCAGCTGTTTTGGGCATAAAGGGAATTAGCCCAATCGCAATGTCTATAATTTGACCTCTATACTTAGAAAGCATTGTTTTCTTTCTGGAACCATCATATAACCATGGTTTGTCTATCGCTAAGTCTCTATCTAAAGCATTAACATAACCCCATATAATTTTTAAGGCTTCATGTGGATTGAACTTATCAAGTTGAGCGCCGATTTCTTTATCAAGAGAACATATTTTAGTTTTTTCCAGACCCAAAATTTCAAAGTCTATTCCAACACACAAATTACTAAGTCTTGAGACCAAATTTCCCAATCCGTTTGCCAAATCAGCATTATACCTTTCTTTCATTCGAGAAAGAGAAATATCACCATCGTTACAAAGATTGAAAGACGAAAGTAAAAGATATCTGGTCGCATCAGTTCCGTATTCACCTACCAGTTTTACTGGATCGATAATATTACCAGTTGTTTTAGACATTTTCTGCCCATCAACCGTAAAAAACCCGTGAGCAAAAATTTTCTTGGGAAGCTCTAATTTGTTTGCCAATAACAGACCTTCCCATATCACAGAATGAAACCAAAGAATATCTTTAGCCATAAACTGTATGTCAGGCGGCCAAAACATTTCTTTACCCGTTATTTGTAAAGCAGAATAATAGTTTAATAAAGCATCCACCCAGACGTAAACTTTAGAACTTTCATCCCAAGGAAGAGGTATCCCCCAATCAACATCTCTTCTTGAGACGGAAACATCTTTGATTCCTTCTTTGACTCTAGTGATTATTTCTTTACATCTCTCTTCTGGATATACCTCATATTTTCTTTCAGTAAGAAGCCTGGATATTTCATTTTGAAACTTACTGAGTTTAAAAAAATAACTCTCTTCACTCTGATAACTTAATTTAATATTCGGATGAAGCCGACAGGCTCCACTGACAATCTCGTCATCGTTTAGGTATTTTTCACAACCGATGCAGTAATACCCTTTATAAGCACCCTTACAAACATATCCATTGTCGTATAAATCCTTGATGAATTTCTGAACAAGAGTTTTGTGTTTAGGATTCGTTGTACGTATAAAATAATCATATTGAATATCTAGTTTTTTCCACACATCTTTGTACTCTTGAGAAATCATGTTGGTATATTCCTCTGGAGACATATTGTGTTTTTCGGCTGCTTGGGCAATCTTGAGACCATGTTCATCAGTTCCTGTTAAAAAAAATACACTTTCTGCTCCAAGTTTTTCTTTGTAGTATCGAGAGTAAACGTCAGCAATCAGGGTAGTAAAAGAATGGCCGATATGAGGCCTATCGTTCACATAATAAATCGGTGTAGTAATGAATTTTTTTTCATTCATATTAATTTATTTTTCTAGAAATATTACTAGACAAATTCGGCATAAATGGTTCAATAAAAATGCTGAATTTGGCCAAAGCAAGCCTAATTGTATTAAAATCTTCCATGTTTTTCACTAACTCTAAAGATCTAACTGATACATCAAGGGCTTGTTGGAAATGGAACAATTCCATGTGTTTAACATATTCTTTCTCCAGCTTTTCAATTCTGTTTTTAACCCTTTTGCCGACAATTAGATCAATTTTTTTACTACGAAGCTTGTTGATTGCTAATTTAATTAATAAGTCAATCCTTTTAAATTCCGTTTCCGAAACCTTCTTTAAATCTAACATAGAAAAGTCACCATCTTTAAAGGGTGAGAAGTTAGAAAAAAAGTAGAAACGTACTTGATCAATAGAATAACCCTTAACAAGATCAAGTGGATCAATTGTATTTCCTAAAGATTTAGAAATTTTTTGTCCGTCTGCCGTCAGATATCCGTGCACGAAAACATCGGTCGGCAACCTTAAATCAGCCGAGGACAATACCACTGGCCAATATACTGTGTGAAATCTAGTTATACCTCGACCAAATACATGAATAATTCGAGTGTTTGGATCTTGCCACCACTTCTCGAACTTACCAAGTTTGTCTTGATATCCAATACCGTTTATATATCCAACAAGAGCTTCTAAGAAAGCATATATTACTTCATTGTAACCTTTTTCTGGAACGTCTACTCCCCAATTATTAACTTTATGTCTAGAGATATTAAAATCATGGAACTCTTTGATTTCATCTATTATTTCCTTCTTCTTTACCGGCGGAATAATATTAATACTATTATTATTAAATAACTTTATCAGTTCATCTTTGTGTTTATTGAATTTAAAAAAATAAACATCTTCATTCACAAATTCCAATTCTTTCAAATGTTCTGGACAGAGCTTTCCATCGATTAATTTATCCTTTTTATAAAAGGATTCGCATCCCAAACAGTACCAAGCACTCCAATTAGCCCTATAAACATCATCGTTATTAAACTTCCTCCATATTTTTCTTGCGCCTTTGTGATGAACTTTTGAACTTGTCCTAAAAAATATGTCGAAGGATAAATTCAAGGCTCTCTTGAGATCTATAAATCTACCACTGTTGGTATCAATTAGTTCCCTGACGCTAATGCCCTTAATTTCAGCCGCCAAAGCAATTCTAAAACTATTCTCATCGCTACCTGTAAGAAAAAGAACTTCCTTGCCTTGATTCCTAAAATATCGAGCCATTGCATCTGCTATTAAAATTTCCCAGGCAAACCCCACGTGAGGGACAGAGTTCACATATGGCAAGGCTGTAGTTATATACACTCTTTTGTAGTGTTTCTGCATATTGTTTATCAATTATAGTCGATGCAGTTATTATGATATATAGTAATCATATGCAAATCCCATGTGCTGACATATTCGACAAACTGAGTATCCTAGAACTAAAAAGAAGAAGACTCCCAAACGATAAGTTACTCATGAAGCAATATGAGGCGTATCGCGACGAGAAAAATAGGCTAATGAACAATCTAAGCTTTGATGATAGGAATTTAGCAACTCAATACTACGATGAACTATCAAATCTTAACACATCTATTTGGAATATTGAAAATGAAATAAGAGAAGGTGGAGAAAAACACATTCCATTAGAAGAAATCGGACGAAGAGCACTTAAGGTCAGAAACTATAACGGCATGCGAACAATTATAAAAAATAAACTATCAATCTTGTTTAACCAAGAACTTTACAAGGAAGTAAAAATAGATCATGTTTCTGAAAACATGTTTAAAAACTATTAACCCACCCCAAAAATATTGTGTTTATATCTATGTCAAATGCAAAAAGTGACGCGAGAATACACTATGTAAACAAATATGAAACCACATATAGTGACAATACTCCTGGTTACCTCTCCAAATACAACAAACTCTTCAAAATCACTGAGTTCAGCGGATATGAGTTAAAAGACTACGACCATCCTCTAGGAGCTGAGTATTTATTAGGTGATAGGTAGCTGATTTACTAAGGTGATACCCCAAAAAACTGGTATCACCTTTTTTTATAATCAAACAAACAGTGCAACAAATAATAAAAAGGCACTCATACCCATACGTCACCAAACCACATCAGATTTTAGCCAAAATTATGTGGCAAAAACCCATTACTGACAGTCAAAGATAATTAGACAAACACAGAAAACAAACCTAATCTAACTTATTCGACAACAAACAATCAATAGCTCTACCTCACAACCACTTATCCAACACGTCCACCCACGCCACAGCTTGAGACAATGACGTTAACGGCAACATCGTCACTCGCCGATCCAGCAACCACCCAGAATTACTTACTTGACTTGCCCCCTGAAAACACCGGTTAAAAGTTAAAGCATATAATCTTGACAGATCTTGATCAGGGTTACGATACAACCCTATCTCAAAATTAGTTCTTCGTAATAACCACAACACTTCTCCCAAAACTCCCAAAAACATTCTTTCAGGTCTTCTACTTAACACCATTCTTTGGAAGGTCACCGCCTCCTTCTCGTTCACATATTTACCCACAGCCGACGGATTAACCCCCTCATCGAAAAACTTTAGATAACCAGTAATATGCCCTAACTCATGGATAAGTTCAGTCGTTTGATGTAAAGAATTCAACCTATCGCTAACTTTTACCTCAAAACAATCCAACTCCTTTACATACCGCATGCTACTCCCGTCCCCTTTTATTAACCTAATTCTATCAGCCACTCTCGACAAAGCGGGGCTACTACTCACCAAATCATCCAACTCTCCAACCAGCGACAACTTATAATCATCCTTCTTGGCCAATAAACACAAATAACACGGCTCGTTTAATTCACTAAGAAAATTCATCGGCAACACTATCTTCTCTTTTTCCAAGTAATCCAAGATTCTTTCATTAATTCCTCTAACCACATCTATTTGCTTTTGCTCATATCCGTCAATCCCATCTCTGGGCATTTTTGCATAATCAGCTGCCATCTCGACATAAGAATGAAACCCTTTTTTCACCGCCAAACCGTTACGCTCCCTTACTAACCCTCTAAATGACGCTTCGATTTCTGACACCGGCAATCTCAAGCTCTTCCACACCCTCACTCGCTCCCCATATTCCTTAAAACCATAAATCTTACTTCTCCACTCATCATCCTTACCCAAAGGCACATATCCCAAAAACCTATCTAAAGCTGAACCCCTTGCAACCGATCTCGTTGTCTTGACCACAAAGTCTTTCAACATCTCCTCTTCCACCCAATACTGGACATACACTGCCAAAGCAACCAACCTCTTACCGCTCATCCCAACATAATGCCCCTTAGCGTCCTTCATCAACCCCTTTAACCTACTAACCAATTCTTTTTTCAAGACAAACACTCCCTCACTCGCATAACGACCCATCCATTCACCAGCAAGCCTTTCAATAGTCATGTTTAAAAAAAGAGGGGGAGGAAAGAACATAAGAATCTCTAACCTCCCCGGTTACTATCCACCCTGATCACTTCTTGGGTGGCGATGGTGGCGGAGAGATATTCTCCGGAGACTGGCTACAGCCAGAGCCTGTGTTCGATGTATTCTCGAAAGTCAAGCTCGCAGCCACCGCCCCTTGGGGCGTGGAATGCACTGTGCCATCTGCTGCGATGTACACTACCTCTCCACCAACTTCCTTCGTCTTAGGCTTGGACATCTTATGCCCTCCTCTCAAGACTCATGACGTCACCACGACACCAACGTGTTCTTATTCTACCACACCAGTACGCCCAACCCAACACGCCGCAATAAACCCACACGAACCGTTAGCCAAGCTAGCTCATCTTCTCTCAACCAGCTACAATACTCTCTATGCAGACTGTTATAAACGAAACCCTTACTCACTATCTGCTTATCAACCCCAAAGCCAAAAAGACTGCCATTATCCTCCATGGCTGGGGTCACAACTCATCTCTCTGGCAAAACGCCGTTCTTGAATTTGATCCAAGCTATCGATACTATCTGCTTGATCTGCCTGGCTTTGGCAGCACTCAAAACCTTGCATCCGTCGCCGACATTCCTGAGTTTACTCAGTTTGTGCTGGCTTTCATCAAAAAATTAAAAATTAACCACCCTCTTATTATCGGTCACTCCTTCGGCGGCCAAATAGCTATAGACCTTGCTGCTTCATATCCCAATTTACTCTCCGCCCTCATTCTTGTCGCTCCTGCTGGTATCAGAACCATAGACCCCAAAATTAATCTCAAGGTTTACCTCATAAACCATCTTTCTCGTCTCTATCGCCCTATCAAAAAAGCTCTTCCTTTCTTAGCTCGCACCCCATTAACCGACAACCTTGCCTCCGCAGATTACAAAGCCGCCTCCCCCGCCAACCGACAAGTCTTAAAAAAAATTATCCGCTACGACCTTACCCATAAACTTGATAAGATCACTTCCCCCACTCTCATTGTCTGGCCAGAGTTGGATCAAGAGCTTCCCAATTTCTCTAAAGTTCTAGTCAATCATATCCCCAACTCCCGGCTACGTGTCCTCTATGGCCAAGATCACAACCCTCACCTGAACAACCCCTCAGAGCTTATCAGTACCATCAATCACTTTCTCTCTATCCAATGATCACTCTCCCTCTTACCCACCATCTTCATATACTTCAGCTCGAAGGCTACTCCCCCCCTCGTTTTCTCCGCTGGTGGATTACTCATCCTCTTGATTACCAGCCTCCCACCAAAACCACTCTTAAGTACACCCCCAAGGCCAAACGGCTCATCCTCATATCTCTCTTCAGCTTCTCCCTTGTTTCCACTCTCTCATATATATATCTCTCTCTACCTACTACTCTACTCATTGCCTTACTTCTTTTCTTTTTCCCATATCCCCTTCTCTTCTTTGCCCTCTTACTCATCAAGCCCTACGAAATCATCAATCTCCACCGCACCATCGCCAATACCAGCCAAGTCATCACCTCTCATCCCGATCTCACCACCATTGGCATCACCGGCTCCTACGGCAAAACCAGCACTAAAAATTTTCTCTACCACCTTCTTGATCACCACCACTACTCTCTCAAAACCCCTGCCTCCTACAACACCATTTTCGGTATCGCCAAAGCCATCTCCCTTGAGCTAAACCCCAAAGTTAACTCCTTCATCTGTGAATACGGCGCCTACGTTCGAGGAGAAATTAAACAATTAACTCGCATGGTTCCGCCAAGTTACGCCATTCTTACCGCCATCGGGCCACAGCACCTTGAGCGCTTCAAGTCCTTACACAACACTACTTTGGCCAAGTTTGAACTGATTGACGCCGTTGTTCCTCAAAATGCACTAGTCAATCTTGATAACGACTACATCCGACATCATCTGAAAAAACACCCCACATATCAAGGTGTTAACACATATTCATTTAAATACAAGAAAGCTACCTTTTATGTCTCCAGATACACTCTCACTCCAAAAGGTACTAGCTTTACCATTAGATACAAAGGTAAAAACTTTTCCTATTCCACCCATCTATTTGGCACCAGTAATCTAGAAAACCTAGTGGCTGCCATCTCACTATGTTTACTCCTGAAAGTCCCACACTCTACCATCACCAAAGCCTTCACTACCCTTAAGCCCGCCCCCAACCGGCTTGAAATCAAAATCATCAACCAAGCCACTGTTATCGACAACACCTACTCCAGTAACGTCCAAGGCTTCACCAGTATCATCAACGATCTTAAACCCCTCAAAGGTAAAAAAGCTCTAATTACTCCAGGCATTGTTGAGTTAGGTGAGCAAACCATACCCGTGCATAGCCAAATCGGTAAACAAGCCGCCACCGTCTTTGACACCATTATCCTAGTTGGTCAATCCCCAAGGACACTAGCTCTAGAAAAAGCTATCAAATCCACTCACTCCACCACTACCATTACCTACCTTACCTCACCTTCAGATTACTGGCCCACAGTCAGAACTCTGTCCCAAACCCATTCCTGGATCTTACTAGAAAACGACCTACCTGATAACTACTAACTTAAATAGCTAATGATCAAAAAATCACCCAATCAAATCGTATTCGAAAAGGCGTATCAATGGGCTAACAAAGAGCTAGAAAAAATTGAAGTTGTCCCCAAAGACTACGACGGCGGAAACAGGTGTCAACTCGTAGCCTTTAATCAAGCCTTTACTAATCCTAATGTCAAAATAGTGGCTTCTTTAATGTTTATTCCCAAATCTGGAGCAAGAATACATTTTATAAATAAATTTAATGGTGAGTATCTTGACTATACACTTGGATATCTAACAACTTACAATCGACACTTCAAACTGGCCGAGTTTACATGGAACGAATTAAAAGAGTATCAACATCCGGCAGAGGCAACACGTCTTCTAATGGAGTTTAAAGAGGCAGTGCTTAACTTATTATTCACTCCAAAAGAACAAGAAAAACATAAAGTAAGTATAGAGAATTTATAGCAGCCTCAACCAACCCAAGACCTCAAATTGACACTCAACAGCTGAAATAATAAAATATCCATCAATCTCGAGGCCTTCTCGAGTGTACACTCACAAGGAGGTCTGCCATGGCAGACAAAAAAGGTCTTACTCAAAAGGAAGCGCGCAACCTTACCAAGTCAACCGACCGAGAAACCTCGGAAGCGTGGCACCAGGCTCGCGCAGACTTCCAAAACACCTACGGCTCCCTCGATCCAGGAACCAACAGCGGTGGATACAAGGAGGCTTTTGGTGAAGTCGGAGGGCCATTACCCAAAGACAAATGATTTTGTGCGTGAGGGTGATGCTATTCACTCACCCTCACCACCATTTATTAGATATTTACAGAGTTAACCGTTAGGTGGGTAGTTCCCACTCGCCCCAAAAGCGAGCTGGAGCTGTTTGGGAAGCTCTGGCCGAGGTGCAAATCCTCACTCGGTTAATTCTGTAAATATCCGTATAAGTAGATTAACAACATACCATCCCCCAACCAAAGACTCCGTGATAAACCATTCATCAGCAATCACAGCCACACTTTACAAAGTCCAAGATCCAAATAATCTCGGATTAATCTATCGAACCGCCGAGTGCTTGGGAATCAAAAAAATCTATACCTACAAATGCGCAAACCCAAACCGGCGAGTGACTAAGGGCTCTCATCAATGGCTTAAACTAACTTATATCAAATCTATTAAGCATTACATCCAGAGACAACACAACGAGGGTGTTAATATTATCTGTGCAAAAATCTCAAACAAATCAACCCCACTATCCAAGCTTCACTTCTCCTATCCCTGTACAATTATGATCGGCAATGAATCACACGGTATCCCGGATAACATTTCAAGTCTCTGTGATTCCATCGTTGAAATCCCAGTCTACGGAAAAACACCCTGTTTGAACACCGCCGTAGCATTTGCGATCTTCAGCAACGAATCAGTTTCCCAGTTCTACAAAGACAAAGATAAGGCTCTTTATGAATAAGTTCTACCAAATCATCAAGCCAATATACGGAGAAAAATGCACACACATAGGAAGGTGGTTCGGCACCATGATTCTTATCGACTTTGGAAAATTTTGTCCACCCGCTGCCGAAAAAAAATTCGGCAGATACGACTGGTCGATATCTATAAATGATTCATGGTGGCAGGTATCAACAAAAAACAATGTTATTGTCGGAAATGGAAATACTGAAGCCGAGATAGACAAAGAAATTAAACAAATTCTAGGTAAAACAATTAAAAACATTCAAACCTCTACGGATTTCTCTCAAACCACATTCACCTTTGACGACGACCTAAGTCTGACATGCAAACACAAGCCAACCAATAAATTCGAAGACTGGTCTCTTTCCACACCTGAAGAAATGTACATTAAAGTCGGACCCAAGCACAAATGGCTTTACACTCCAGGAACAGACAAGACAAATTGGTAGTAATAAATAACTCCTCCAAATCAAATCAAAGAACGTCCTAATAACGCTTTCTAAGCAAAAAAATCTATACTCAACCCAACCACTAGCTTATAACTAATTCTTTACCCCACCCTTAGCAAATCCACTCAAGATATTACTCTCAAAGGTAGTTACCTTCTTTTTCTTTTTCTCCCAATCAGATACAGCCAACTCAACCAACTCATCCACCAACTTGCTAAACTTCACTCCAGACTTCTCCCACAAATAAAATGCCAACGATCCCGGCATGGTGTTGATCTCATTAAAATACAGTTTTTTGCCATCGTACATAAAATCAACCCTGGCAATTCCCTTACCACCGATAGCTCTAAAGAATCTTATCGCCGCTTCCTCCACTGCTTTAATAATCTTTTTATCAACTCTAGCTGGCATCAACCTATCCGCAGCCGCCATCCCTCCAGTCTTACCACTCTTCTTACTCCCCGGCTTAATATATTTGTCTTCAAACGATAACACCTCACCACTGGCCAACGGCTGTTCTGTGATCGAAACTTGGTATGGATCATTTCCCTTAATCGAAATATTAACCTCTATCATGTCCCTAACCGCTCTCTCCACCAAGACTCTACCATCATATGCTAAAGCCACCTCAATTGCGTTGATCAGTTCACTTTTATTCTTTGCTCTTGTGATTCCAATACTGGATCCCAAACTATTAGGCTTCACAAATACATCACTGCCCATCTTATCTATTTCAATCAATAATCCTTTTTTGTTTGTTTTCCACTCGTCTTCACTAACCAATACATCCTCTGCCACATCTATCCCTAAGTCTTTTGCGATCCTTTTTGCCAAGTACTTATCCATTCCCAAAGCACTTGCTCCCACTCCACACCCCACTAGAGGTAGTCCGGTCAACTCCACCAATCCCTGCATCGTCCCATCCTCACCATTCCTTCCGTGAAACACTGGAAACACCACCTCTATATCCTCAGCCACTCCACCAAAACCCATCACTCCCTTACCAAGCAACTTTAGTTCTCGATCAGGAGGTAGCACCACTCTCTTTCCTTCTTTTATTGGGTTATCTAAATTTTGATAGAAACCTGGCTCCAAAAACTTACCTCCTCCCAAATACCAACCACCTAGCTTGCTTACATAAATCGGCATTACCTTATGACCTGCTCCCCTTAAAGCATGCATCACCTGCAACGCCGTCACAATCGAAACTTCATGCTCTGTACTTACCCCACCATACAACACTAAAACGTTTCTCATAAACGTCATTATATCCTCTTTACCACCCATCCTTAAACCCTTTGGGGAAAGAACCTATAACTATATTTTGTGTTAAAATGATCAAGACAGTCGAACCTTGACAGATAGAAAGACTCTACATAAAAGGAGAACCGAAAATGGCACACGGACCACAGCGTGGAAACGAAGACAAGGACAACCACAACGGAACTCGCCATAACACCACCTGGTGGAATGACGGAGATGGCATCACCCACCGTGAGTCGTATGATTACGACAAGGACGGTAATGTTTCCGGCTACCACTACGTCCAGAGCAGTGACGACGGCGAAATGTCCTACAACTATCACACCGATGCTTGGGAGGACAAGTCGTAAGCAATCGTCTCACTACACAATTAAGGCAAGGCACTCACCCACCGACTGTCACAGAGTGCCTTGCCCATTCCAGATATAATAGAAATATGACCGCCAAAGAAATTAAACAAATTCTTGACACAGTAGTATCCGATTATGTCAACAGAAAAATCGGTATTGGAGTAATTTCAGAAAGATTAAAAAAGATTAATATTGCTGACGCTTTGTCTATACTCCAAGAAGAGGATGACGACGTTACCCTCTACTATCTCGATAGAATATCAGACATTAAGTTTTATCTCCACGACGAGACGTTTAATCACCATGATCCTAAAAACATCCTCCAAATAATCGACGACTACTACAAAATAATTACAGATTCGTAAAAACGAATTTCTACTTAAACCCTTTGAGCAAACGGCAACATGGCCAAAACTCTGGCTCTCTGTACTTCTCGAGTTACTCTTCGCTGATGTTTCTGACACACACCAGTCCTCATTCTAGATACCAACCGACCCTTAGACGACAAATACTTCGACAATACCTCAATATCCTTGTAATCAGGCTCCTTCATGTTCACACAAAAGTAACAAGGCTCCTTTGATCTTCTGATTTTCTTTTTTACTGGTGTTGCCATTTTTATTTTCTACTAATTACTTTAAAAAGGGATATCGTCGGCTACTTCCTCCGCCAAGTCCTTTTCCTCTTTCTTATTTTTCTTTTCCTTTTTATCATCTCCACCCTGATCATCCTGTTTCTCATCCTCAGCGGTTTCCAGCTCAATACCTTCTCCACCTTCCTCAGGCATCATCGAGCTAGTGTCGACTCCACCGCCAAACTCCTCTTCCTGACCCTGTTTACCTTGACCAAAAGCGATCATCTCCTCAATCACAATTTCAGTTGTTTTTCTCTCCGCTCCATCCTGACCTGCCCAGGTTCGGGTTGATAGTCTTCCCTCCACATACACTTTTCTTCCTTTAAAAAGCAAATTGGCACAAATCTCAGCCAACTTATTCCATGCCACTACATTATGAAACTCAACATCCTCCTGCTTTTGACCACTGTTATCCATCCACTCACGGTTCGTCGCAATTCCAAATGAACAAACTGGAGTTCCTTGAGGTGTGTATCTAAGTTCAGGATCTCTGGTTAAGTTTCCGATAATAATAACTTTGTTTAAGCTTCTAGCTGCCATATTCTTTTTTTACCGAAAAACGAAAAAGTTATTCCTTCTTACTTTTAAGCTTTGCCGGCTTCTTATCCTTAATAATCCGCTGATTTTTAACTACCAATAAATTTCTTAGTAACCCTTCTTCTAGTTTAATCCTCTTTTGCAACTCAGTCACCTCGTCAGCCGCTAACTCCAACTCGAACAAAACATACACACCTTTCATCTGCTTTTTGATTGGATATACCAAATCTCTCTTACCCCAAAAATCCACCTTAA
>Ga0210057_1005304_pt1 | contig 16643 bp, 13 predicted proteins | sample CryGeyCG2114_010_2_FD_183968 | JGI IMG/M metagenome (GOLD analysis project Ga0210057, IMG submission 183968) | Groundwater microbial communities from aquifer - Crystal Geyser CG10_big_fil_rev_8/21/14_0.10 (SPAdes) (version 2) | ecosystem: Environmental > Aquatic > Deep subsurface > Groundwater ...
TGGCAGCAATTAATCCTGCTGCCGTGGTATTCATTGCCTTCGAAATACCTAGGGCCAGCAGTTTTGCCTTACTTGCTGGATCTGCATTAGCAACAGCACCAAACGATTGAATTAGTCCTTGGATTGTTCCTAATAAGCCAAATAGTGTGGATATATTTGCTAGAAGTCCCAAGTGACCTAAGCGCTTCTCTAATTTCGGATTGACCTCAAGAATACTTGATTCTACAGCATCCTGAATTTGCTCCTTTCCTTGATTGGCACGTTTAAGACCGGATTTCAAAACATATGCCAGTAAGGCCTTAGAGTTGGAGCAAAGTTGAATTGCCTTTTGCACTTCATTCAATAGCACATGTTTTTTAATATTTTCCATTAATGTTGGGCCATCGACATCATAAGAGAATAGACATTTAAAGCGCTCAAATGAAATCGCAATACCCAGTGCCCAGATGACGAGAATAACCCACATAAAAATCCCGCCATCGTTCATGAACGCGGCCAAGTCTTGCAGAAATGTAGGTGAGGCGACCTCTGCTCCCACTTGAGCTCCTGCTTGTGCCACTTGGCCTAAAACTTGTTGTGCATTATCCATAAATTTCTCCTATCACTGATCATCTTAAGGCTCTTCGGCTACTTGCAGGAAGACTTGAGTTATATGCTCAACTATCTCAAATCTAGTACATCCTTTCGACTTTCATCATCGAAATTGCCACGGCTAAATAAAGATCGATTAAAAGTACGTCGTTCACGCTCTTTGACAGATAGATCGCCTGGAGCGATAACATTTCCTTGTACCTCAAGATTACCTAGATCAAATCGTTCATATTTCTTATATTTATAATTCACCTTAGCTTCGGCCTTCTCATCCGAGAAGACTGTTGCTATAAAGCAGCTAGAAAGCGCAAGCAGAATTAAGCTGGCATAAAATATAGTTTTCATTGCTTATCTCCTTGAGCATTTTTGATTCCAATTTCCTGGCAGTTAGATTTTAGACCAAATGAGTATTCACCCAGCTCATCGGCCCAAAAACCTCCGCGGAAATCCCAAAAATGTTGAGTCGATTTTCTTTTTACATTTATTTCTGAACCACGTGCTCTATCGGCCACAAGTTTTAAATTTGAATAGATAAGTCCACGTTTTTTGGATAAGATTTCCAGTTTGATATTAAAAAGCTCATAACTAAATTTATGTACATCATTAATGAATTTGTAAAATTTGCTGGCGACATACTGATTAAGTCCATGTTCCAAGTAGTTGGCCATGTCCTGTATTTCACCTATTAAAAGATATTTGACCATACTGTTTGGCCAAGAATTAAACGCCTGTATTTCGTCTTGAGCGCGCCTTAAGGTTAAGAGATCAAGGTTGAATTTGACTTCCTTTCTAATTTGAGTCGCCAGTTTAGAAATGAAAGGCCCCAGATCTTCTTTTTCTGATCTTTGCTTAAAAATAGTCGCAAGAAAGCCATTTTTTTCTTTGGCCAGTTTAGCCAAGGTCAGCTTGAGAGATTCACTTTTCGGGCGATAGTCTGCATAGTAGTTATCAATGATTTGTAGAGCGTCGTCATATAAGCAAAGTTTAAAATAGGAAAGAGCTGTCAAAAGCTCTGCCTCTGGAAAAAAATAGCTATCTAAAAGAGGGGACTTATAGGTAACTAGAAGACCAAGTGTGCGATTATAATCTTGGGACTGATATTGTCCCCATGCTTTCTCTAAAAGTATGTATGGCCACTGATAAGAGTTTTTATCAATATCATCATAAAGCATAAGGCTTTTGTCATATTGCTTATTCTTATATTCCATCCTTGCCGTATGAATAAGGCAAAATTCAGAAATCAATGAATAATATCTTTCGAGTTTCTCATGCTTTGACTTATTTGCGGCGTAGGTGGCGGTGCGATGGCAAGTACGGTAGAGATCTATCGCTTTATTTTGCATTCCCTGTAGATTGTAGATTGTTCCTGAGATAAGCAGTGCCTCAGGACCAAAGCGATGGTGAGCGGGAATAATTTCTAAGGCCTTTAGTGATTCTTGGTATCGCTTTTCTCTAAATTTACGTAGGCCTAGAACCAATGCCAATGTTGGGCCTTTGGCCTTAGTCAAAATATCTTCAGGTAAGTCGGCAAAAACTTCGACACCAGTTTTTACAACAATTTTTTCCAGCGCTTCTTCGAAAATATCATTGTGTTCGCCATTGGCAATAAGATGGCGTTTGGCAAAGATAGATGCTGCAAAATAGTAATTGGCATCAATTAATTCAAATGCCAGCCAATTATTTTTTATATTCTTGCCATTGGCATAAAGTTTTTGAATTTTTTGTATTTGAAAACTTAGTCCATCGCCTGTATTTTGCCCTTTTTGCGAGTCTTTCTCTTGTGCGTTAAGTGCAAAAGAAAAGACAAATATTGCCAAGAATATGAATCTACCGGCCGGGCCATTTATAAATCTATTTTCCATGCTCAGCTCCTAGAATGAAAATCCAATTCCCAGCATTATGTCGCTATTGGTATTTAGCTTTTTCGGTCTTCCCGGGACTGGGCCTTTTGCCTTAAAGTAAGTGTTTTGAAATTCGAGTCCTAAATGCCAATTAGAGTTGATATGAAATTTAAGACCTGTTTTCGCTCCTGCCGCAACAAAACTTTCATCTTTGAATTGGTTTGAATTTGGGTTGGCTGCGCTGTCCGCATTACTATTGGCCTCAACTTTTAGCGCCGATACTCCGAAATACCAGTCAAAATAAAATATCTTGTTGAATGTATTGATTTTTCCGTAAAAAGGTGCCCAGATGGCGCCAATACCATAGCTCCTTTCAATTTTTCGAATAAATGGTACGACTCCATTTATTCTTTGAAGGTTATCAAAGGTGGTATTATTTTTGTTGTTGTAATCTTGAAAGGATAATTCAAGCGCCCATTCCTCTGAAAAATAGAAACCGGAGCGAAGTTGCATACCACTGGTATCTTGGTATTCAGAACTGATCCCTTTAATATAACTAAAGTCTGTATAGAAGGTATGCTTTTTCTTGTAGACCTTGTTTTGCAAGACATAGACCTTCTTGTCTGGATCTAACCATCTAAAGTCGTAAAGATCCCTCTCGCCTGCCTTGGCGTAGAGGGATATTAAAAAAATGATTAGAATAATTGCAGGAGATTTCATTATAGCATCCCCACATTACAGGCCTGATATTTAACCTGAATATTAGCACCAGCACTTGGTATGTTTGAGGTATCAAATCGAACAAGATGGTCGACACTTGAGTAAGACCAACCGCTAGACTGAACGCTTCCATTAACACTTACCTCTAAAACAGCGTCTTGTGGATCGTAGGAGAGAGGAAAATTTTCTGCTAGAGCGACAATTTTCTCGCCTAATAAATCCATAATACTGTAGAAATCATCTTTAATGCTTGAGCTTGTACCCTTGGTGCTATTGCTCACTTGCATATAACGATTTCCAACCGTTTCATACTGGATTCCAGAATCAACCTTGTTAACAATCGAGTAGGTCCTTATCTTGTTAATGCCTGATTTAATATCACCCATCTGACCAAGATACTGAGTCACACTAAACGGAGATTGATCCTCTTCATCTGAAACATAAACAATTGCCAAAGAGGCGTTATCTCGTAAAAACTCTGCTCCATGCTGGAGTAGAAAATCTACGCTGGTCTTAAGTCCTTTTTCTTCTCCGCTTCCCCTCGTACCTACCTTCACAAAATTTTCAAAATCTAGTATGAATTGTGTCGGATTAAGTAGGGCCTGTTCACGGTTTAAGACTTTCCCCACAAGATGGCCGGAAATTCCTGAACGGGCATCTGTCGTTGTGATGGCCATATTGAAATTAAGATCTTTCTGCATAAAACCAACAATGAACGTCTCAAAATTCGTTGCCAGAGCTGCCTGTTCATCACCCATCGATCCTGAGTCATCGACAACCCAAAGAATATCAACAGGAGTGTTGCTCGTATCATTTTGAACAAAATCTTCTGTCATCCAAGTTGGAGTACAGCTTCCTGTTCCAGTACCTGTTCCAGTACCTGTTCCAGTACCTGTTCCAGTACCTGTTCCAGTACCTGTTCCAGTACCTGTTCCAGTACCCGTTCCAGTACCCGTTCCAGTACCCGTTCCAGTACCCCCTGGGTCGGAAGGTGAGGAGTTTCCCCCAGTTGGGTCCGCCGAGGCGTTTGAATCGCCTGGATTTGAACCAGCGGTTTCCCCTGGCACTGTGTTGTTTTCATCAGTGCTGTCAGTGGAATGGGGGGGGAGGGTTGAATCTTTAGACACGTCCTCAGGAGCCTTCCCCAAAGGGGTTAGATAGTCTTTCTCATAAAACTCTTCCTGGTTACATGACCAGAAGAGCACGAGAGAAAGAGACATTAATAATTTAGAAAAATGAAAATACCTTAAGCTTCGTAATGAAACCATGGCCGTTCCTCGCTTTCAAACGGCAGTGCTATGAATTCTTTGTAATTGGAAATGTCGAAAAATATTTTTCATCCATTTCAAAGATTCACATCTGCATTGGTATTTTCAGATTTAGGTATTTAACAAACGTACAGGGAGAAAAGACGTACCACAACCAAATCCGAAAAGAGATCTGAAGGTTGATCTGATTTTATTCTTTTGGCGTGTGAGCTCAAGGTGGTCTGAAGTTTTATTATAAAAAATAATTGATTGAAGTTTAAAATCAGGCATTTGATTGCTCATTTTTCGAGGAGAATTTGAACTGTAGAATCTCTTAAAAACTGTATCTTTTTGCCAATATAAATTGGCGTCACAACCTAATGACGTGAATTTACAACAACTCGATCATGATGATAGTGCGACTATCCCATTGCTTCTTTTATATTTTCGATCTCTTGCTATTTGCTCATCAAAGATTTTTACGCTTATTTTGCGCCTCCAAGCTTTTAGCGCCAGGCCCGTAGTTCAGTTTATATTGATCATGACGGAATCCTACTTTCTTTGTAGTATGGTAGAAAGATATTTAACTTTTGGGTGAAGTCCTTCATGGATATTTCTGTCATTATTCCAACTTTTAATGAGCAAGACGAAATTGGTAGGCTAATTGCAAGCCTACAGCAACAGTCAGGCCTGCAACTTGAGATTTTAGTTGTTGATGGTGGAAGTAGCGATGCCACTGTAGAAATTTCTAAATCATATAGAGCGAATGTGCTCATCAGTCCAAGCAAGGGACGCGGAGCCCAGATGAATTACGCAGCAAAATTCGCACGTTCACGTTTGCTCCTTTTTTTGCATGCCGATTCATATTTGGAATCATCTGTGCAGCTTGAAACAGCAGTTAAATTCTATTTGGCATCGCCCGATGCCTCAAGCTCGGCTGGACACTTTGCCATAAATTTCTTGTCGCCTACAACTAAAAGTTCAAGCAATAAACCGGCCTACTTTTATTATGAGGAGAAGACATATCTTAATCGTCCGGAAACGATCAACGGCGATCAGGCTCTTTTGATTGATCGAGAATTCTTTTATCATCTGGGAGGCCATGATGAATCAATGCCTTTTTTAGAAGACCAAAGAATTTCAAAAAAAATATTTGCCCAAGGTCGATGGATACTTTTGCCTGGCAAGCTTGGAACTTCAACTCGACGTTTTGAAAGAGAAGGCTTCTCTAGACGAATGGTCTTGAGCGCCTTGATTATGGGACTCGATCATATTTCATATCAAGAGTTTTTTGTCTTCGCTCCTCAAATTTACAGGGACGAAAATCATTCATGTGGACTCAAAAATCAATACTTCTGCTTGCTAATATTAAAGCTGATGTACAAACGAGGAATTATTCGTTCATTTAAGGATTGGCTGCAGATTGGATCTTATGTTTTTTCTAATGCTTGGCAAATGGGTCTTTTTCTTGACGTTATCTTATATTTTTTGTGCAACAAAATTCGCATCCATCCTCTAAAAAAACCGAACACTTTTTTTTATAATGGGCTTGATCATCTGTACCTTATTTTGCATCGTCTACCGCTGATCAGCTTTGTAATGGAACTAGCGGTGACGCTAATTGTTTTTATTCTTTTTCTGTCCTATACTTTAGTATTATCAGTACATGATCAAATTGTGGTGAGCGATAATGTCATTAAAGAATAGTTTTTGTCTCTTTCTTCAATTGCTGACTCTCTTGATTTTATCAAGCTGTGGCACAAGCACTTTAGATGTCGATGTTGAGATGCCTAATATTCGTTTTCAGACACCAGAAACCACTGGCAAGTCTTTGGGGGGACGTGCTCAAATGAGTTTGGGAAGTGCTCATAAGATTTCGCTTGCCAGAAGTCGTCAGCCAAGAAATTTATTTTCCTCCAGTCCTAGTAGTGTTCAAATCGAGACTAATACTGAATATAGTGTGGCCAATAGTCTTGGTTATGGTGCCGATCTCGGTCTGGTTAAGTGGCTTGACTTAACCTTTTCAAAGCGCGGTGAATCTCACTTCCGCGGTGGACTCAAGGCGCAGCTTTTTGGGGTTAAAGGCATGACGGGAAAGGGTTTAAAAATCGCCTTGCAAAGCAGCCTTGGTTACCAAAAAGATAATGATGTTTCTCGTGCTGATTTTCTAGATAATAAACCGGATGTTTATGATAACGTCTCAGCTTTAACTTATATGCGTTCTGTCGATGCCGCTTTGCTTGTTGGACATCGTTTTAATGATACTTTTCTTATCTATCTTAATGGTAATTGGGAGCAAAATAAGGTTGAGTCCTCACTTAGTGTAAACGGTCAGCCCACCCGAAGTATGGACAACACTTTTACTCAACATGGACTTCTACTAGGAGTGGGAATTAGCCAAGGGGAAAAGGAAACCAAGCTTTCAACTCAGATAGAGGCAGGCCTGTCCAAATTACAAGACCGCTTTGGGCATGAGGTTAATCGCCGTGCTTGGGGAGTTGCCCTAGTCATGAATTTTTAGGCTCAGAACCTAGCTGAAAATGTGCTAGACGATATAGGGATGGTATCATTTTTTTGAAAAGTCTTCTGTTCAAAATTGGATAGTAATCCAGTACTGGACTCACCAACGAGTAATCATTAATACAACGAAGTTGCGGCAATCTCTGCAACAATTTATCTGGAGAAGGCATGCCCCAAGTGAACTTTGCTCCGGTTGCAAATATCGAGGGGACAAGAAAAGTAAATTTTGAAATGATAGGGTGAAGGTAATCCATTAAATAGTGCGCTCCAGGAAAATTCTGAGCAAGATTTAAAAGTAAATTCTCTAGAGTTTCAGCAGTTAGATACATACTTACACCTTCAAGTATGATCACAATCGGGCCGGGATTTAACTCTTTTTTAATTTCTTGCATCCATTCAAAATCTAAAATATTACGAGAAATCTGTTTCGCCAAAAGATCCTCACCTAATATATTTTTTTTAAGCTCCAACACTTCAGGAAAATCTAATTCAAAAAATAAAGCGTCAAGCTTGCCAATTCGATTTGGTCTAGTACATAGGCCTGATCCCAAAGAAATAAGATTTCCATGGTTAGGTCCTGCATGGCCTAATGTTGCAATTGTGATTTGATCAAAAATTTTTGCTCTCTCAATGCATCCCAAGGCAGTTTGGGCAGATATTTTTGGTCGGTCGCCATCGGCCAGTCTTTTGACAACTTTTTGGGCCAATTTATCCTCAAAGCCATTTCTGCCCATCTTCGCCTTCGCTCTTCCCATTAAAGGAATAAACAAGGTATGCGAGACTTTTTTAAAGTGCTTAGAATCAATTATTTCATCCACTTCGCTATCCTTTTGGGCGGGAAGGGGTTACTTGCTTCCACATCCTTTTGCCCTATTTTGATGGAAATCCTTGCCTCTTTTGGCCAGGTTTTTACTTGAGTTTTTGTCCTACATTCCTTCATGCTATTATTAATAGTTAGCATGAGTCATGGTCAGGAGCAATGGCCTTGGACTCAAAACGTGTTAGTTTGGGGTTCTTAAGTATGGAGCAGAAGTTTTCCTCAAAAAAAATGGAACATAGGTCTAGTGGACGACGTGAAATTGTGGATATTCATACCACCAAAAGTCGCAAAAAAGGTTTAGCTGGGTTGTTTGAGGGTTTTGTTAGAACTTTTCGCAATTTTGGCTTCGCTCTCATTTTGTTGCCTATAACTTTGATTGCCTTGTTATGTATGGGAGTATCAGCGGTACCAGGAATGTACCTTTACCATATTGTTGATAAGGCCACAGATGGATACCCGCTCTTTCTCATGCTTGTTTGTAAGGGGCTAAGCTTGTCGGCTGGTTATTTTCTTTATGGCATAACTCTGATTTTTTTAGTGCCCCTAGTTAACAAAATTTTACCTTTGCGTTTGCGTCCCTGGCGAGGCAATTGGTATTCGTTGCAAACTATTCCATGGTACTATCACAATGCTTTAACCTATATTGTACGATTTACTTTCCTTGATTTTGTTACGCCTGGCCCGCTTAATATTTTATTTTTTCGCATGATGGGAATGAAAATAGGCAAGGGAGTGATGATCAACACCACTTATATTTCAGACCCCGCCCTGATTACTCTTGAGGACTTTGTGACTATTGGCGGCAGTGCAACTATTTTCGCCCATTACGGCCAGAAGGGTATTTTGATATTATCTCCTGTTGTCATTAAGCGTGGTGCCACTATCGGGCTTAAGGCGAGTATTATGGGTGATGTTGTTGTAGGCGAGGGGGTTGTCGTACCTGCTCACTCGGCCTTATTGCCAAAAACTAGAGTGCCCGATCATGCTAAATTTGTGGTCCCTGCTCAACAATGGAAAGCACCTCAACATGAATCATCTGAAGATTCCTCCGAGGCTGATCGCTCTAATGAAACAAAAGATAAAGAGAGTGCTTAGTCTGTCATAGCATTTATTTTTTTACTTTGTAGTCTATTTCCTCCTTTTCTATCTTTGTCATTACAATGGAAGTGAAGTAAATTCATAACAGCGTTTTATTTAGGAATATTTTTATTATGAGAAACAGGATTGTTTTGGCGACGGTTACAGGGCTTGGCCTTATGGCAATCGTATTGTTTATGTATTTTTCAAAAAATTCTGCGAAATATTCATTGCATGAGAAAAGTAGGGAAGAAAAACCGCTTAATATGATCAAGCCTGCGGTGCGCCATTCGGCAATTCCGAAGATGCTAAAATCAGATGTTACCGCCAATGAACACGCTCTCATTTTACCTGGAAATCAGGACCGCAAATATTGGCATAATATGGATACCTTACAAGATGTTGGCAATGGCTTCTTAATTGATATAAAGCTTGAAGAAGTTGGTCCTGTCATTTTTGGTGACGTACTTCCTAAGGTTGCTGCCAATGTGAGGTTGAAAGATGGGGCTCACATCAAATTGGGTAAACCATTACTTTGGGCCTTGGCCAGAGTGCCCTATATTATGGATTCTAACTTAAAAAACAAACAAGAATTTATCCAGGCCATAGCAATGCTAGAAGAGGAAACTGGAGTTCAGTTTGTTGCTCGTAATAGAGAAGAAGATTATGTTGCTATTACTTTCGGAAAAGAGCACTGCTACTCACATTTGGGTCGGATTGGTGGGGAGCAAAAGATTTTTTTATCTGAGACGTGCAAGAAATCGGAGATTTTACATGAGCTGCTTCACACTCTAGGTTTTGTACACGAGCAGGCGCGCCCAGATCGCGATGATTTTGTAGTGATTTATTGGGATAATATTGAAGAAAAGTATTGGCCACAGTTTAAGAAAATTCCTCCCTCCTACCAACTTTTACCCGATGTCGAATTCGATTATAAATCGATAATGCTGTACCCACCCGAAGCCTTTGCTAAAAATCGAAATTTTGCTTCTATGAGCAAGCAAAATGGCGATCTGTATTCGCCCTCATCTGGAGTATTGTCTGTACTTGACGTCGAGAAAATTAGGGAGATCTATCAGGATGAAATCAATAAGAGACCTTGAGGCCAAGGGGATCTTATATCTCTGTGGCCTTTGCTTCTTTTTTATCTCATGTACTTCTCGTGAACAATTGGTAAAAAATGAAATTTTCTTAGCGCCCGATGAAATGAGACAACAAGCCTCGACAGATGATGTGTGGCGGGCTGATAAAATTTCTCTTCAGGCGATTAAGTTTGGTACTTATGAGGCAAAATTTCTGGTCCATCGCGCCCTCTTTAATATTTTCTATCCCAGTCAATTTCTAAAGCGCCCACGAATTTTTGAATTTGAAAAAGATAGGATTGAAGAAAAAATTTGGAACTACATTAGTCATGATAGAGAATTAGATAATGTTTATACGGTGTTATCCAACCTTCGCCTTTTTGAGGAAAAGAATCTTGTTACCGGACTTTTGCACGATCATTTAGGAAAATCAGAATCAGCGGAGCCTGCTGCACTTATACAATCATTGATTGATCATGGCTTTATTTTTAGCACTAAGAAAAATTCAAGCGGGCCAAGTATGAGAAAAACGTTACCTGGACCCTGGAATATAGATGTTTCGGCCAGAGAGGTTTTGCTGCATCTATTGGCCCGCGCTCCGGGAAATTTTTGGCCGCGCGTGATGAGAAAAATACGCAATATATATCTCTACGAGATATACTCAGGAGCGATCGGCAAGGTCTTATCATTGTCTCCAAGAACAAAAAAAGACCATGAACAGACCAATTCCCAACCACGACCCAAGTGTCACCTTCGTTATGATTTAGACAAGCATGAATTAGTCGGGGCCTTAGATTTCATAATTGTTGGAGGTTCAAGTTCCGGTAGTCTGCTGGCCTATCTGTTATGGGCCCAAGGCAAAAAAGTGCTATTGCTTAATGAAGGCCCTTTATTAGTACCAGATGCCAAAGATAGTATTATGAACCCCGCCTATTTTTCAGATTTAGAATCTTTTGATAGCCAAGGGATGATTCAATTCCTTGATTCTAATATTGTTGGTGGTGATAGCTGGACGGGGGTAAGCCATGCTATGTCCCCGTCAGGGCCAGAGTTTTCAAGTTTTTTTTCTTATTGGAATTTATTATCTCATCTTCCCGATCACAGCTTGGAACCCAAGTATTTAAATAAAACATTGCAGGAACTTAATGATATAACAATGGCACGTAAAATTCTTCCCGATGACATAAAAAAACGTCATAAGTTTTTAGATTCCGCTGCTGATGGTGAAAATCTTCTTTCTGTCACACCCGATACCTTTCGCTCATATCAGGAGGATCAGGATCGAATTTGGGATGCAACAGGAAACTTAGTCAAAAAGATTTTACATAAGGGAATATTAGATTACAAAAATTCTCTTTGTGTTTTACCAAATATAAAAGTTTTAAAAATTTTGCGTGCTCACTATACTTCTATTGGTATGATCGATGGTGTCGAAATTATCAAGCCGGCCAAGAAAAATTCCCTCTTTCGTTCCAACTCCAAGGATAATTGGATGGTGCCAATGTCTCAAGATATTCCATCAGATACAGCGACTGTCGTTCACGCTAAAATAGTCGTTCTGACCGATAATAATAAGAAGATATTTCACTTGCTGCATGATCTTAAAATAAAGAGAAGCTATGGAAAAGGATTGTCATATTATCCCGCATGGCCACTTATGGCAGAATTTAAATCTCCTATTTCTTCTAAATTGCAAGGATGGCCGTTAAAATTCTATACCGGCTCAATTTTCTTAGGACCGCAAGAAAGTAATTCTTTGGAACGAAAACAGAATTTCTTTGTACAAGAATTTCCTTTAACAACTCCTATGCTGGCGATTCTTTCTCCTTGGCCGGCTTCTAAGTCTTTTGATCTGGCCTTTAGGTCAAAATATATTATGGGTATTATGGTAGGACTTTTGGAAGAGGAACAAAAGAATACTTGGGCCAAGGATCAATTTTATTATGACTCCCTTCAGAGTGATTGGAAGGTTCTAAAAAAGGCATTAATCAGGGGAGCCGATTTACTTTTTCGAGCTGGCGCCAAAACAGTTTTTTTCCCTCAATTGGATGCTTTTACAAAATCGACTGCATCTAGTTCTGGTGAATTCAAGGCCATGCTAAATACTTTTACTCCTCATCCATATCAGAATTGGCTATTATCATTTGCCCCTATGGGAGGCTCAAATCTTGGAAAGAGAGGTCCAGATTCATTGCTTCGCAAAAATCTTGAATTCTTCGAAATGAAAAATTTGTTTTTACTTAATGAGTCCGTATTGATGCATGGTATGGGTCCATTTCCTCAGTTGTGGATGCAGTATTTAACATATACTTTCGCCAAAGAATTCGAATAATTCCTTACATCCCAACGAAAATAGCCTAGCAAATTGGACATCTTGCACTGGTAAACTTAATCTTTGTGAGAACAATTTATGTTTCTTAAGAAGGAGGCGCTATGAAGGCCAGTCTTTATTTTCTCGTATGCTTGTCTAGTATGCTTGTGTTTGCTGGGGAGGTTGATCGAGCTTCAATTTCGATTAATTCATCTCGTGGCCCAAGAGAAATGGCATTGCAAACCGAAGTCTATCGTACTGAGTACCGACAAGTTCAAGTTCCCTATACTGAGAGAGTCTGTACAATGGAGACGCGCTATCGTCAACAATGTCGGACTGTTCCAGGCCAAAGAGTTTGCCGTACTGAATATCGCCAAGTTTGTCAGGACCGAAGAATATGTCATCCTGGCCCGGGTGGAAGACCTATTTGCCAGGTACAGCGTGTTTGCCAAAATATGCCAGTTCAAGTTTGTGACCAAAGGCCTCCTCAAACTGTGTGTGAACAAGTTCCTTATCAGGAACGAGTATGCCGTGATGTGGTTCGTTATCGCTACGAAACCAGGCCCTATACTGTCTTAGACAAAAAGGTAAATGCTCAAGTTAACTTTACTCTCGATCTTCACCCTGGAGTACCTAGCGGTTTTGAATTTAATTTAAATGGTGAACTAAATCGTGATTTGTTTTCACTCAATGCTAATGATCAAAGCTCCCCTGCTCTTATTTTTCTGGCGCAAGAGTCGCGCCAGACAAATTATTCTGGCGACACACTCTATCTCAATGTTAGTGAAAGTATTGAGGCCATTCCTTTAGAACTTTACCGTGCCCCAATTATCATCCCGACTTCATTCATTTATCAACATAATGGGATTTTGCGCGTTACTATGCCAGTAGGTGTTTACGTTCAAGATTTAGAGTTGGGAATTAGGCTTACTTCGCCCGGTTATTTTCTTGAGAGAAATTTGCGTATGAATGAGTTTTCAGTCACTACGCGCGATAATCTTTGGGTGGTTGAGATTAGTTTGGCAAATTTGATGGGGAGTAACTATCCTATCGGACATGGCAGGCCATTTGAATTGACTCTTAAGACGGGTCTAAATCCTGTTCGCGCGATTCTAAATCGTGACCAGATTTCTGATCTTTCAAACCTATCAACTGTTCGCTTTATCTTAGATTAAAAAATAGATATCAAGGCAAGTTAGTTTGTGCTACTTGCCTTGATGTCTGTATATTGCTGAAATAGTATTCGTCATGCCCGTAATACAATCAAATTATAGACCTCCTGCTTTATTTAATAACGGACATTTATTAACTATTTATCCTTATCTTTTCCGACGAGTTAAGGGTGTAAAATATTTTCGAGAGCGTTTGATCACTTTTGATGGTGATATTTTAGATGTCGATTGGTCTCGCGTCGGTTCGCCTCATTTAGTGATTCTTTCTCATGGACTAGAGGGGTCTAGTCAACAGCCTTATATCACTGGCATGGTGAATGCCTTAAATCACATAGGAACAGATACCCTGTCTCTGAATTTTAGAACATGCAACGGGGAATTAAATCTGTTACCGCGCTTTTATCATTCCGGTGATTCAAATGATTTGCGTATGGTGATTGAGCATGCCTTGAAACTGGAGCGCTACAAGAGAATTGATTTGGTCGGCTTTTCGCTTGGCGGGAATATTACTCTAAAATATTTGGGGGAAGAGGGAGAAAATTTATCTCCAATTATTGGTCGTTCAGTAGCGTTTTCTGTGCCATGCAGTCTCAGTGATTGCGCCAATGCCTTGGCCAGACCTTCGAACTTTATGTACATGAGTAACTTTTTGTTTACCATGCGACAGAAACTTAAGGCCAAGTTGGAAATAATGGAACTCAAAAATATAAACTTTGAGAAGGCGATGAGTGCTAAAAATTTTTTAGAGTGGGATAATGCTGTTACGGCTCCCTTACATGGTTTTAAGGATGCTTTTGATTATTATCAGCAGGCAAGTTGCTATCAATGGCTAGAATTTATAAAATCGCCGACTTTGCTTGTTAATGCTGAGGATGATCCCTTTTTGGATGGGCGCGCATATCCCTATGAAGTGGCCAGTGCTAATCCCCAACTTTTTCTAGAAGTTCCAAAGTCAGGTGGCCACGTCGGTTTCATGCCAGAAAAGAATTCTCCACACTATTGGTCCGAATGGCGCGCACTTGAATTTTTGCGCGGTGATATGTGAGATACTTCTAGACTACGTCAGAGTATTAAGAATACGCAAAAATTGAGTTTTGTTTTGTTCCTTGGCAAGTTGTTTAACATCTTTGCCACTATGGCCCTTTATAAGAGGATTTGCTTCTGCTGCAAGTAGACGAGTGAACATGGGCATCTGGTCACATTGCAAGGCCAATATCAAATAGGGGTCACCCCTGACCTTCATATCTATACGTGCCCCCTTGCCAATCAAATAATCAGCAATAGGATAGTCTCCTCTTCTAATCGCAAGGGAAAGTGGTGTGTCTTCCCCATCGTCTTGCATGTCGATTCGGGCGTTGGCCTCAACCAATAATTTTACCACCTCAATATTTTTTGAAAGAATGGCAAAGTGTAGGGCCGATCTGCCATTTTTGGCCTTGTCGTTAACTGGCGCCTTGAGCGCCAATAGATTTTTAATATGATTAATTTCACCCCTTTCGGCGAAAATCATCAGGTTGGTTTCTCCTTCTTCATTGCGAAAATGGATATCTTCTTTGGCCAGGAATGCTTGATTTATTTTTTTTTGCTGTTTGACTTCCTTGACGTGAATCAAGCTATCATCCAGCTCGTACATATCTTCATTATGTCCCTCAATTGGAATTTCGTCCGCTTCATCCTCAAATAGTGAGGGATCCATAGGGGTAAATAATCCTTGCTCAATATCGCTTTGAAGTTTGACTAAAATTTCACTCATTTGTCCCGGCCGAAAGGGTTTTGTAATGGCGCGATAGACATTAATCCCTTTCATTTCTAGCTTCTCAGCGTAGTCTTGCTTCATAAATGCGGAGGTGATGATGAGAGGAGTTTTACGGACATCACAATCTGGACCTTTTTTAAAAAATTGGATAACACTATCACTTGTCTTATTCGGCCCTAAAACAATGTCCACAATGGCACAAATATAGTGATTCTTTCTTAGTAGCTGAAGCGCCTCATCCGATTGCGTGGCGGTATCCACTGCAAATTGCTTCTTGGCCAGTTCATGCCTTAAAAAAGTCAATATATCGACATCATCGTCTAGAATAAGAACTCGATTCGTTTCCAAGTAAACCTCCGTCCACAGATTTTAGCATGAGCTGGCCCCCAGGCACGTCTTAAATGCAGTGAATTGTATTTTTGCTGACTGCAAACGTCGGGGATATTAATAGAGTAAGATTGATTCCCGATTATTTAGGTAGGCATCAACGCCTTCTTTTTCAATCGCCAGTAGTTGATCCAGGTCGCCATTATTTTCTACCCATTTTCTTATTAGGTCTGTCCCATGAATAAAATCGATGGCCTTGCCCTCGAATTGATACTCATAGGGTTTCTCATTCCAACTGAAATCGCCGCCTAGTCGATTTGAAAATTCTAAGCACAAGAATTGTCCTAAGCGCCAAGATAGAAATTTTTGATTGTCAGTGACGTGAATTTGAAGGCCACCACAAGAAAGTCCCTGGTATTTTTGAAAGGTCGGCATGAAAACGAGGGGTCTAAAAATAAATCCCTCTAATCCCCATTTGGGGAGCTTAGCATTGAGTTCTGCAACAAAGGAGAAGGCCTCAATTTTTGGATGACCGACAATCTCAAGACTGCGGGTTGTGCCCCTTCCTTCACTAATATTTGTGCCCTCAAATAAAACGGTCCCGACATAAGTCTTGGCACTGTTAATCGTCGGTAGGTTGGGAGAGGGGAATACCCAGGGTAGCCCTGTATCTTCAAAAAAGAATTGGCGCTTCCAATTCTGCATTGAGACCGTGGTGAGTTGACACTTGCTGGAGTGAAAGCGTTGAGCATAAAGTGCAATTTCTGCTAGGGTAAGAGCATGGCGCATAGGAATAGTATGTCGTCCGACAAAAGATTCAAAGCCTTTTTGCAACAGATTGCCTTCAATAATTTCTCCACCCACAGGATTCGGACGATCTAAGACAATGACATGAATTCCCTTGCACCCACATTTTTCCATCAGAAGGGTGAGAGTGTGAATATAGGTGTAAACCCTGGTACCGACATCTTGCAGATCGACGATAATTGTATCCAGACCTTCCAGCATTTCGTCTGTTGGAATACGAGTATGGGAGTAGAGGCTATGAACCGGAATTTTAAAATAGGGGTGAAGATAATCGTGGCTCTCAATCATATTATCTTGAACATCAGAAACAAAACCGTGCTGTGGCCCAAATAATTTCTTGAGGCGAGGACCAAAGATTTTAAGCAGGGGAAT